>Ga0209943_1001404_pt1 | contig 14784 bp, 14 predicted proteins | sample SalPonR1_B_D2_MG_FD_185698 | JGI IMG/M metagenome (GOLD analysis project Ga0209943, IMG submission 185698) | Salt pond soil microbial communities from South San Francisco under conditions of wetland restoration - Salt Pond MetaG R1_B_D2_MG... ... | reverse complement strand
TTGAATCCACCTGTTTCGACGTCGACGACAACGGGAAGAAAACCGCGGAACCGGTTCTTGATTTCGATCATCGGGTTACAGCATGAAGAAGAGCCGTTAAGCTACCAGATTTGACGGGTCCGCGGCGAGCCGATCCTGCCGCCCGCGCGATTGGACGGATTGATGCGAACGGCGGCATGTCGAAATCGCATCTGCTGGAATCGCATCTACCCGAATCGCATCTACGATAATGATCAGGATGAAAGGACTCTCGCTTGCGCACCTGCTGATCGCGACGCTGCTCGCCGTTTTCACGACGGAGGCCTGCCGCGCTCAGGTCTTTTACTCGGTGGTTTCGCCGGAAGGTCGTCAGAATTGGCTGCTGGGTACCATCCATTCCGAAGACGAGCGGGTGCTCGCTTTTCCACCGGTGCTGGAGCAGGCATTGAAGCAGGCCGAGACCGTCGGACTCGAACTCGTACCCGACCGCGAAATGCTCGAGCGGCTTGCCGAGGCCATGCGCCTGCCGGATGGCACCCGGCTCTCGGATCGGCTGGACGAGGCGCTTTACCGAAGGGTACGTTCGGCCTTGACCGAGTCTGGAATGAACGCCGACAGCGTCGATCAGCTGCGGCCCTGGGCGGCTGCCATGACGCTCGGGCAGCCGCCCGTTCGGACCGGGCGCTTCATGGACCTGGTGCTGGCCCGCACGGCCGCCGAGCACGGTGCGGTTTCGGTGGCGCTGGAAACGATCGATGAGCAGCTGGCGTTCTTTACCGGCTTGGGCGAACGGGCTCACGTGGCCCTGTTGCGCCAGGCCGTCGAGGACCGTGAGCGCGGCCTGGCCGACTTCGAAGCGCTGCTGGCGGCCTACCTGGAGTCGGACCTGCAGCAGTTGCAGCAACTGGCGCGGCGCCAGTTGTCTCGGCTGCCGCAATCGGTGCAGGAGAAATTCCGCGTGCAGGGCATCACGCTGCGCAATATCGAAATGGCGCGTCGTGCGCAGCCCCTGCTCGATCAAGGTGCCACGCTGATCGCTGTGGGCGCGCTGCACCTGTCGGGAGAGAAGGGGCTGGTCGCCCTGCTCAGGGAGCAGGGCAACCGGGTCGAGGCGATTTACTGAAGACGGGCAGCGTCCGAGCGATCGCAGGTCAGGCGGCGACTTTCTGGTAGACCGCTGCGGCCACTGCGCCCAGCAACAGAATGATGCCCCACAGCGGAATGAGATATATGAACACGATGCCCGGGATCAGAAGAGCCAGCGACAATGCCAGGAAGTCGCCTTTGCGGTCGTGAATCAGGTCGCTGCGCTGGGTCAGCTTAAGTATCAGATGGTCGAGACTGAGCTTTCCGCTGCCCATGAAAACCAGCGGTAGCAGCATTGCCAGAAACAGCATCGGTATCCTGAAATTGCCGCGGAATTCGCCGTCTTCGGTCACCCGCGAGACAGAATAGCCTTCCCAGAGCTGGGCAATGCCGGACCACGATTCGGGCCAGTGAGTGGAAACGATGGCGATTGTGGTCACGACAACCAGCGCGAAGGCGAAGAAACGCGTGAACAATCCCAGTATGAGCGCCACTGCAGCCAGGATCTCGGTCGTATAGAGCATGGTCCAGTTCATGCTGGCAGGAAACCAGTCGAAAGGCGCCGGAAACGCCTTGTTGGCAAACCAGCCCGGCGTTCCGTCGACCCCGGATTTCATGGTGCCGGCGCTGTAGAACTCGTAGGCCAGTAGAAGGCGAAGGCCCAGCGGGGCAACCCAGTCGCCGGCCGCGCGCAGTCGGTCGGTAAGACGATCGTAGAGTTCGGTCAGGTTGTTCATGAAGAAAAGCTCCGTATTTCTTGTTTGAATTGATGCAGCGGCAGTGCGACGTCAGGCTGTGGCCTGCTTCGAAGCGGTGCCCAGCAGCGCCGACTTGCGCACCAGCGATTCGAGAATCCGTGAACCGTGTTCGATCATCGCTGCCGGGTCCGCGTGGCCGATTTCGCCGGCCAGTCTTTCCAGGCATAGCTGACCGCTGATTCCGGAATTTTCTTGCAGCAATTCGAGCAGCCGACCGGTCACAGCGTTGATCTGCATCCTGCCGACTCCGTCATCGGGCTTGCGGAATATGGCCAGCACGAGCTGTTTCGGTTCTGTCGGCGGCTTGCCGGCCCGGATTTTATGCACCGGCCACTGGTACTGCGCAAGTTTTAGGGTCGGGTTGACGATCGGACGGCCGACGAGCAGATCGCCGTGCGGATCGGCCGACACTTCGGCCGGCTCGGCTTCGTCGTTGCGCACGCTGGTGGCCAGAAACTGCCAGTGGCATATTTCCGCCAGCCAAGGCCAATCTTGATAGTGCTCCGGATGGTCGCCCAGGAAACGCACGAATTCACGGCCGATTTCAGGAAACAGCGGGGTGGTGGGGCGATGCTCGACCATGAACGCCCGAATGATTGCGCGCCAGCGGTCGTCGGGCACGGTCTTGCGGGCGATCGGGAAATTCTTGCCGAACAGGCTTGAAAGATTGTTCAGAAACAGTCGGCGATAAATGGCCAGCCGCCTGTCCTCGATGCCGGCCGGCGCCGGGTTGTTTTCGGGGTCGCGGATATGGTCGGCGAATTGCTTTTGCAGCGCCGCGAGCGCTTCAGGAGGCGTGGGCATACCGGATCGGTGTGTTTTGATAGCCTGCCTGCATCCGATTGATGGTATGGACCTCTTCCATCAGTTCTTCGACGGGTGGAAAATTGAAATCGCGTTCCAGCAACGTGGGCACGGGCCCCAGTCGGCGGTATGCCGCATCGAGGAGTTTCCAGACCGGGTCGATCACATCGGCGCCGTGGGTGTCGACGATCAGGTCCTCGGCTTCGTTGTAGTGCCCGGCGACGTGGATATAGGCCACCCGTTCGGCCGGCAGCCCTTCGAGGAACTGCATGGCGTCGTAGCGGTGATTGACGCTGTTGACGTAGATGTTGTTGACGTCCAGCAACAGGTCGCAGTCGGCGCGTTCGAGCACCGCGTTGATGAATTCCAGCTCGCTCAGCTCGTAGCCGGGCGATGCGTAATACGAGATGTTTTCCACGGCCATTCGCCTTCCGACAAGATCCTGGGTCTGGCGGATGCGTCCGGCCACCCAGTCCACCGCTTCCTCGGTAAAGGGAATCGGCATCAGGTCGTACAAATGTCCATGCTCCGAACAGTAACTGAGATGCTCGGAATAAATCTTGATGTCGTGCTCGTCGAGAAATCTGCGCGTGCGGCGCAGGAAGGTCTCGTCCAGCGGTTCGGGCGCGCCCAGCGAAAGGGAAAGCCCGTGGCAGACGAACGGCTTGCGCTCGGTCCACTGCCGGAACTTCCGGCCGCGAATGCCACCGACGCCGATCCAGTTCTCCGGGGCGACTTCCATGAAGCCCAATGGCGACAGGTCGGCCTGCTCAAGCGGGCCCAGGAGGGCCCGCCTGAGACCGAGTCCCGCGCCCGAGATCGGGAATCCAGGGAATCTTGCGGTACTCATTACTTAAGATCCTTATGCGAAAAGGATCAGGCTACGCCGCAGGAACCTTCACCGCAGCTGCCTTCGCCGCACGAACCTTCCTTGTCGTCGCCTTCGCCGCAGCTGCCTTCGCCGCAGGAGCCTTCGGAGTCGTCGCCTTCGCCGCAGCTACCTTCGCCACAGGAACCTTCGGAGTCGTCGCCCTTGTCCTTGTCTTCGCCACACGAGCCTTCGCCACAGGATCCTTCCTTGTCTTCGTCGCCCATGCCGAGATTCTGCGACAGCGAACCGGCTTCCAGATCATCGGCCTGGAACGGGTTGGCGGTCTGGTCGGCCGCGATGGCGGCGGTTGCGAACGATGCGCCGGCTACGGCGCCGATTGCGGTAACGAGTTGCGTTTTCTTAAGCATTTCAATAGCCTCCAACAGCATTGATAATTTGTTTATCGGGCCACGTGACCCATTTCCGGCGCGCGGCAAGCGCGCTTGTCCGATTGGACCGGGAGGTGAGTTGATTTCTTTCGCCCATCCGGCAACCAGGGCATGATTGATACCACAGCAGCTGTGTGAATTACAACCTGCCATTGGCACATGCGGCCGGTCGCTCAGCTTGCGAGGCGTTTCTTGTCGGGAAAATTGCAGAGGTCGAACACCGGACAGATGCCGCACATGGGTTTTCGCGCCTTGCAGGTATAGCGCCCGTGCAGGATCAGCCAGTGGTGCGCGTGCCTGAGATATTTTTCGGGCGTGCGCTTGATCAGCGCCCTCTCGACCGCCAGCGGCGTCTTGCCCGGGGCGAGCCCGGTGCGGTTGGCGACGCGGAAGATATGCGTGTCGACGGCCATGGCCGGCTCGCCGAAGGCGGTGTTCAGCACGACATTGGCGGTCTTTCGGCCGACGCCCGGCAGGGCTTCCAGCCCCTCGCGGTCATTCGGCACTTGCCCGTCGTGCTTTTCCACCAGCGCCTTGCAGGTGGCCATGATGTTCTTCGCCTTGCTGTTGAACAATCCGATCGTGCGGATGTGCTTCTTGAGGCCTTCCTCGCCCAGCTCGAGAATCTCTTCGGGAGTATTGGCCACAGGAAACAGCCGTCGGGTCGCCTTGTTGACGCCCACGTCGGTGGCCTGCGCCGACAGTATCACGGCGATCAGAAGCTCGAATGTCGACGCGTATGCCAGTTCGGTGGTCGGCTCGGGGTCGAGTTCCTGCAGCCGGCGAAAGAACTCCGCGCGCTTTTCGGGGTTCATCGGACGGCTCATGCGGCTTGCGGATGTGTCTGTGCCGCGGCTTCGGTGCGTTCTGCGCGACTGCGGATAATACGGTTTCTTGCCGCCACCATCAGTCCAAGCCCGATGAACGCGCCGGGCGGAAGCACGGCGAGCAGCAACCCTGTCTGCTGCGGCAGGAACGTGATCTCCAGCGTGTGCGCCCAGTCGCCGAGCAGCAGATGGGCGTCGGCCATCAGCGTACCGTGGCCGATGAGCTCCCGGCCCGCGCCCAGCACGATCAATACGGCGGCAAAACCCGTCCCCTGGGCCAGCCCGTCTACCAGCGCATCGCCGATGGGTCGGCGCGAAGCGAATGCCTCGGCCCGGCCGAGGATGGTGCAGTTGGTAACGATCAGGGGAATGAAAATGCCCAGCGTTTGACTCAGACTCGAAAACCAGGCCTGCATCACCAGGTCGACCACGGTGACCAGCGTGGCGATGACCAGCACGAAGACCGGAATCCGGATTTCGGGCCGGATGACGCCGCGCATCGCCGATACCGCCAGGTTGCTGATCACGAGCACGAACAACGTTGCCAGACCCAGGCCCAGCCCGTTGACTGCCGTGCCGGTCACCGCCAGCAACGGGCACAGCCCCAGAAGCTGCACCAGGCCCGGGTTGTTGTCCCAGAGCCCCTGTCGCCAGATTTCCAGGTTGCCTGATTTCATTGCTTGCCTTTATCTTCGGATCCGGAACTCGATGCGCTCGATTGCGCCTCGAGTTCGAATGCATTGTCGCGGTTGGCCGAATACCAGGCAAGTACGTTCCGAACGGCCCCGATCACAGCCGCCGACGTGATGGTGGCGCTGGACAGCGTGTCGAACGCACCACCGCGCCGATCGGCGGCCCAGGCCTCGGCCGGGGGAGCGCCGAGCGACTTGCCCGTGAACTGCCGGAGCCAATCCGTGCGCTTCAATTCGATCTTGTCCCCCAACCCGGGGGTTTCGCGATGTTCGAGGATGCGAACGCCGATCACCTCGCCGTCCGGCTCGATGCCGACCAGCAGCCGGATGTCGCCGCTGTATCCGTCCGGTGTGGTCACGTCGGCCAGCAAAGCGACCGGTTCGCTTTCCATGCGGGCGCGATAAATGGTCGACGGTGACGAAAGCCCGGAAATCCAGGCGCTGAACCTGTCTTCGATGAGTTCGTTGTCGTACCCGGATTCCGGCACCAGCTGGTTCAGCGTGGCAAGCGCCTGTCGCTGCTGCTCGCTGGCGATCCGGTCGCGCGTGGCCAGGTGCACGCTGGAAAGCAGCGCGGCGGCCAGGAGCCCGATCAGGCCGAGCGTGAGGAGGGTCTTGAGCATGGTCGACGCGTTGCGGGAACGCGGGAATTATCGCACGACCGGGGTTGTTGGCTGGTTGATGACAAGGCGGGTTCGGGTTTCCGGTTTCGGGTTTCCGGAAAGTCAAAGGCAGAGCCGAAGGTCGGAAGTCGGAAGTCGGAAAAACCGGTTTCGAATTCTTCGGCGACTGACGACTGACCACTGTTTTTCCGGAAACCGGAAACCCGAAACCGGGGTTTTCAATGCCCGTAGGTGCGAGGCCGGGTCAGCCGGTCGATCAGCGGGACTGCCATGTTCATCAGCAGCACCGCGAACGCCACGCCGTCGGGATAGCCGCCGAAGCGTCGGATCGCCAGCGTCAGAATCGCGACGCCGGCGCCGAACAGCAGGCGCCCTTTCATGGTCGAGCAACCGGATACCGGGTCGGTGGCGATAAAGAATGCAGCCATTACCAGGGCGCCTGAGAAGATGTGTTGCAGCGGCGATGGATTGATATCCGGCCCCATCAGCCACATCGGCACCGTGACTACCACGACCGTGGCCAGCAGCGCGACCGGCACGTGCCAGGAGATGACCCGACGGTAGACCAGCCAAAGACCGCCCAGGGCGTAGAAGTTGGCGATCCATTCCCAGCCCAGGCCGCCGAAATCGCCGAAGATTGGGGCATCACGGATCTCGGTCACCAGGCGATTTTCGGCTACACCGGTCTTGAGCGCGTCCAGCGGCGTGGCCTGGCTGAGCGTATCCCAGGAAAGCGATTCGGGCAGGCTGCCGGTGAAGATTGCATGCGCGGTTTGCCAGAGCCCCGGCAAACCCGGCGAGAGCTGGCGCGGCGCCAGCCACTGCGAAAGGTCCAGCGGAAAGGTGACGATGACCGCGGCAAAACCCACCATGGCCGGGTTGAACAGGTTGTGGCCCAGACCGCCGTAAAAATGCTTGGCCACGACAATCGCGAACAGCATGCCGGTGAAAGCGATCCACCAGGGCGCCAACGGGGGTATGCACAGCGCGAACAGGACCGCCGTGACGACCGCACTGTAGTCGGACAGGAACGGTCCCAACGGCCGTTGGCGCAGCTTGAGCATAGCCGCTTCCAGGGCCAGAGCGAAACCCGTGGCCAGCGCAATCTGGAACAGAATCCCAAGTCCAAAGAACCATAGATGTGCCGCGATGGCGGGGATCAGTGCATACAGCACTTGCTTCATCACCCCGGAAACCGTGCTGATCGGGGGGATGTGAGGCGCGCCGGCCAGCATCACCTTCATTGGTCTGCGTCCTTGTCCGATTCTGTGGACCTGGACTGTGCACGCTCGATCGCAGCCTGCACTTCGCTTCTGGCATCACCGCCGGATTTCAGTTTCCGTTCGCGCTGCTCGCGTTTCCGACGTCGCTCTTCCTTCTCTTCGGTGATGCGTTTTTCGCGCGCCTCGAAGCGTTGCCGGGCCTTTTGCGCCCGAGCGTCTTCGATGCCACGCTCGCGCAGCACCCCCTTGCCGTGGCGGTACCAGTCGACCAGCGGGATATGGCTGGGGCAGACGTGGGCGCAACAGCCGCATTCGATGCAGTCGAACAGGTCGAGCGAATCGGCCTCTTCGTGGCTCTCGGCCTTGAGATACTTGTAGAGTTCCTGTGGGAGCAGGCTGGCCGGGCACACGCGCACGCATTCGCCGCAGTTGATGCACGGCATCACGGGTTGTTCCCGGCGGGTGTCCTGTCGCCGGAGCACCAGGATGCAGTTGGAGCCTTTGGTGATCGGAATCCGGTCCGAGGCCAGCGGCAGACCGGACATCGGGCCGCCCAGCACCAGGCGTTCGATATCGTCATCTACGCCGCCGGCGGCCGCGAGCAGATTGCTCACCGGCGTGCCGAGCAGCGTCAGCAGGTTGCGGGGATGCGCTATGCCCGGCCCGCTGACCGTAACGATCCGCTCGATCAGCGGCTTGCCCTCGATGACGGCGTCCCTTGCCGCCGCGGCAGTGCCGACGTTGAGACAGACCAGTCCAAGGTCCTGCGGCAGGCCGTCGTGCGGCACTTCTGCGCCGGTCAATACCTGGATCAGCTGTTTCTCGCCGCCTTCGGGATAGACGGTCGTGACCTCCACGATACGGCAGATATCGTTCGGGTCATGCTCGGCAAGCGCCCGGGTCAAAGATTTGTCAACCGCGCCCATCTGGTCTTCTATGGCGATGACGACCTTGCCGGCGCCCAGCGCTCGGGCCAGAATCAGGCCGCCCTCGATGATGGCGCCGGGACGTTCGCGCATCAGCATCTCGTCGCAGGAGATATAGGGTTCGCATTCGGAGCCGTTGAGAATCAGCGTATGGACTTGCCGCCAGTCGCCGCGCAGTTTGGCCGCGGTCGGGAACATGGCGCCACCCAGTCCCGCCAGTCCGGCGGCGCGTATGTGTTCGACCAGTTCGGCGGGCTCGGCATCGTGCCAGTTTTCCAGCGCGTTGGTCTCGAACCAGGTCTCGTTGCCGTCGGGCTCGAGAATCAGGCACTCGGCCTCGCCGGCGGGCGGCCAGCTGACCGGCCAGGGCTTTATTTCCCTGATCGTGCCGGAGGTCGGCGCGTGCACCGGCACTTCGCGGTCGTTGCGCGCACGGCTCAGCGGCTGGCCCTTGAGCACGCGGTCGCCGGGTTGTACCAGCACCTCGCCGAACGGCCCCTGGTGCTGCTGCAGCGGTAGATAAAGCGCTTCCGGCAGATCGGGGCGCGCCAGCGGGTCGCGGCACGCGATCTGCTTGTGATGTCGAAGCTTGAGCCCTCCCGGGAACCGATACAGGTGCTCGCCGACCTCGAGATCACGCATGCTCGCGCTCCGGATGCTCCGGTTCCCGTCCGGGAGGGGATTCGACCTCGATGGCATGGACGGGCCAGATGAACGGCCGGCGGCGCGGCACCAGGTCGATGCAGTCGACCGGACAGGGCGGCAGGCACAACTCGCAGCCGGTGCATTCGTCCGCGATCACCGTGTGCATCATTTTCGGCGCGCCGATTATCGCGTCCACCGGGCAGGCCTGGATGCAGAGCTTGCAGCCGATGCAGCGGTCCTCGTCGATCACCGCCACGATGGGCGGCTTGGTTTCGCCGTGCGAGGCGTCCAGCGGTTTGGGTTCGCGCCCCAGCAGGTCGGCGAGCGCCTTGACGCCGGCCTCGCCGCCGGGCGGACATTGGTTGATGTCGGCCTCGCCGCTGGCGATAGCCTCTGCATAAGGGCGGCAGCCGGGATAGTCGCACTGGCCGCACTGAGTCTGTGGCAGAAGTGCGTTGATCTGTTCGACTACGGAATCTTCATCCGGCTTCCATTTGCGGGCACTCAAGAGCAGCACCAGGCCGATGCCCAGCAGCAGCGCCAGCATGACGCCGACTGCAACCATGATTGCACCAAGCGTCGCGCTCACAGTCTTGCAAATCCGGCGAAGCCCATGAACGCCAGCGCCATCAACCCGGCGGTGACCAGGCCGATCGGCGCGCCGCGAAAGCTTTCCGGCACGTCGGCCATGGCCAGGCGCTCGCGGGCCGCGGCCAGCAGCACCAGCACGCCGCCGAAACCGAGTGCCGCGCCAAATCCGTAGAGCGCCGATTCCACCAGCGAATGCTGTGCACGTACGTTCAGCAGCGCAACGCCCAATACCGCGCAGTTGCTGGTGATCAGCGGCAGATAGATGCCCAGCACCCGATGCAGCATCGGCGCTGAATGACGCATCAGCAGCTCGGTCAGCTGCACCAGCGCCGCGATCACGACGATGAACGCCACGATGCGCAGATACTCGAGTCCCAGCGGTGCCAGCACCCACGCGGTCAGCATGTAGCTGGACACCGAGGCCAGCGTAAGCACGAACGCGGTCGCCATGGCCATGCCGGCCGCGCCCTCGAGCTTGTTCGAAACGCCGAGAAACGGACACAGGCCCAGGAACTGGATCAACACGAAGTTGTTGACCAGTGCGGCGCTGACGATGATGAGCATCAGGTCCATGGGCGGGACGCGTCGTATTCGTTGTTCAGGTTTGCAGATCCGGGCATTCCAGGCCGCCGAGGTTTTCAAGACAGGTTTTAGGTGTTAGGTTTAAGGGTTAAGGGTTAAGGGTTAAGGGTAAACCCGTTGCATATCGCATTGCTCAAACATTGCGCCGGGTAATGGCCTCTGAGGCTTTTTCGATTTGCTTGAATCCTAAACCCTAAACCTTGAACCTCCAGACCTGGTACCTGACACCTAACACCTAAAACTTAAAACTTAAAACTTAAAACTTAAGACTGTGGTCATTTCACCCTCATGCCTGGCGTGGCGTTACTGTCCGGGGCGAGCAGGTACGGCCCGGCGTCGTCGCCGGCGGCCGCCAGCACCATGCCTTCGGACAGGCCGAAGCGCATCTTGCGCGGTTTGAGGTTGGCGATCATTACGGTCAGTCGACCTTCCAGTTCACTCGGATCGTAGGCCGAACGGATGCCGGCGAATACCTGGCGGGTCTCACCGCCGATATCCAGCACCAGCCTGAGCAGCTTGTCGGCGCCCTCGACATGACCGGCTTCGGTGATGCGCGCGACTCTCAAATCGATCTTCATGAAATCATCTATGGTGATCTCAGGCGCCAGTTCCAGGGCGGGTGCTGTTTCTTCGCCGCTGCTGATGGGCGAGTGCTGTTCGGCGTCCTCGGTGAGCGCTTTTTGTTCCGCGCCCTTGGTGGGCGCAAGGGATTCGCGTGCGTCTTCCATCAATGCCTCGACTTGTTTCGGTTCCACCCGCTTCGCCAGCGGGCTGAATTTGTTGATGGCCTGATCGAGCAGCGGACATTCGATGCGCTGCCAGTCGTCCAGTTCGCAGTTCAGGAATTCACCGGCGCGAGCGGCAATGGCGGGAATGACCGGCGAGAGCCAGGTCATCAGGACACGAAACAGGTTCAGCGCCTGGGTGCAGACCGCGACGACCTCGGCTTCGCGGCCAGGCTCCTTTGCCATCTGCCACGGCTTGTGCTCGTCGACGTACTGGTTGGCGCGGTCGGCCAGCGCCATGATGCGCCTGATCGCCGATGAGTAGCTGCAGGCCTCGAAATCGGCGGCAATGGTTTCGTGCTCATCGATGAAGCTGGCGTAAAGCGCATCGTCGGGAAGCCCTGCGGCGAGCCTGCCGTCGCCGAACTTGTGGATGAAGCCCGAAGCGCGGCTGGCGATGTTGACCAGTTTGCCGACCAGGTCGGAATTGACCCGGCTGGTGAAGTCGTCGAAACTCAGATCGATATCGGCCAGTCCGGCACCCAGTTTCGCGGCGAAGTAGTAGCGCAGATAATCGGCCGGCAGGTGATCCAGCCAGGTCCGGGCCATGATGAACGTGCCGCGCGACTTCGACATCTTGGTGCCGTTGACGGTCAGAAAACCGTGGGCCTGAACCCGGGTCGGACGCTTGAAGCCTGCGCCCTCGAGCATGGCCGGCCAGAACAGGCAATGGAAATAGATGATGTCCTTGCCGATGAAATGGTGCATCTCGGCGTCGGAGCCCGGGCGCACCCAGGCGTCGAAATCCAGCCCGCGCTGCTCGCAGACCTCGCGGAAGCTGGCCAGGTAGCCGATCGGTGCGTCCAGCCAGACGTAGAAGAACTTGTTCTCGGTGCCGGGAATGCGGAAGCCGAAGTACGGCTCGTCGCGGGTCACGTCCCAGTCCCGCAGGCCTTCGTCGAACCATTCGGCCAGCTTGTTGGCGACCTCGGTCTGCAGCGCGCCGCCGCGCAGCCATTCCTTCAGGCCGGCTTCGAAGGGTTTGAGCGAAACGAAATAGTGTTCGGTCTTCTTCATCACCGGCACCGAGCCGGATACCACCGAACGCGGTTCGACCAGGTCGGTCGGCTCGTAGGTGGCGCTGCACACCTCGCAGGAATCGCCGTACTGGTCCTCTGCACCGCACTTCGGGCAGGTGCCGCGAATGAAGCGGTCGGGCAGGAACATGCCTTTTTCGGTGTCGAACAATTGCTCGATCGTCCGGGTCAGGACCGAGCCGCCTTCGACCAGCTTGCTCCAGACTTCCTCGACCAGTTCGCGATTGCTTTCGGCGTGGGTGCTGGAGAAGTTGTCGTAGGAAATGCCGAAATCGGTGAAATCGCGCCGGTGTTCGGCACCGTAGTGCTCGATCAGCTGTTCCGGGGTCATGCCGCGCTTTTCGGCGTTGAGCATGATCGGGGTGCCGTGTGCGTCGTCGGCCCAGGCGAATACGACGTCATTCCCGCGCGCGCGCTGGAACCGCGCCCAGATATCGGTCTGGGCAAATTCGAGCATGTGGCCGATATGAATCGGTCCGTTGGCATACGGCAGCGCCGCGGTGACCAGGATGCGTCTTTTCGTCATCTGACTTCGGCGCCTCCCGATTCAAGGCGCGGATCGTGGGCGGCCGAAAGCGTGTTCGTCAGTCGATCCCACAGTACCGCATGCATATTGCCCCAGGGCCTGTCTCGCACAGAGACCGTGTGCCCCCTTGCCTCGAGCGCCTCGATCTGCTCGGCGGTCAGGGCGTCGCGTTCGGACGAGATTTCGTCGGGCAGGTACTGGTGATGGAATCGCGGCAGCGATACCCAGGATTCCGGCCCGTTGCCCTCGAGGAAATCCAGAATGCCGAGAATCACCATGGTGATGATGCGCGAACCGCCGGGGGTGCCGAGTATGGCCACGCGCTCGGGCCCCTTGACGATCGTCGGGCTCATCGACGAGAGCATGCGCTTGCCGGGCTCGATGGAATTGGCCTCGAAGCCGATCAGACCATAGGCATTGGGTTCGGCGGCCTTGGCCGAGAAGTCGTCCATTTCGTTGTTGAGCAGCACGCCGGTGCCCGGCGCGGCGAACGCGGAACCGTAGGGCAGGTTGACGGTCAGCGTGGCCGAGACCATGTTGCCCTCGGCGTCGATCAGCGAGAAATGGGTGGTGTTGTTGGATTCCCTGAGCCGGTCGGGGTCGGCGGCCAGGTGCGCGGACGGCAGCGCGCGGTCCATACGGATCGTCGAGCGAAGGCCCGCGGCGTAGTCTTCGCTGAGCAACATGTCGCTCGGAATGTCGACGAAGTCCGGGTCGCCCAGGTACAGGGCGCGGTCGCGGTAGGCCCGGCGCATGGCTTCGGCGAGCAAATGCACCCGGTCGACGCGGCCCATCTCCTTCCAGCCGAAAGGTTCGATCAGGTTCAACACCTGGGCGATCGCGACGCCGCCCGAAGACGGCGGCGCGGCGGTCAGCAGCGTGTAGTCGCCGTGCTCGATCGTGATGGGCTCGCGCTCGTGGGCTTCGTATTTCGCAAAGTCTTCCAGCGCCCAGATGCCGCCGGCGGCGCGCGATCCCTCGACCAGCAGTTGCGCCGTTTCGCCGGCATAAAAACCGTCGTGACCACCCTCCGCCAGGCGCGTGAGCGTCGCGGCCAGGTCGGTCTGGACGATGACGTCCCCGATTTCCGGCAGCTCGTCGCCGGGCATGAAAATTTCGGCGGTATACGGCCATTGCAGCATGATGTGGGCGCGCCAGTTCAGCAGCTGCTGGTATTTGACGTCGACCGGAAACCCTTCGCGCGCCAGCCGGACGGCCGGGGCCAGCACTTCGGCCAGCGTCAGCTTGCCATAGGTATTGCTCATGTGCACCCACGCCGCGGCTGCGCCCGGGATGCCGGCGGCGAGCGGACCATTGACGGCCAGATCGCGATCCACTTCGCCGTTTTTGTCAAGGTACATATCGCGTGAAGCGGCACCCGGCGCTTCCTCGCGACCGTCGACCATGGTCGAGAACCCGTCGGATTCTCGGTGCAGCAGCCAGAAACCGCCGCCGCCGATGCCCGAAGAAGACGGCTCCACGACCGCCAGTGCGGCAGACACCGCAACCGCCGCATCGAATGCGTTGCCGCCTTTTTCGAGCACCTCGAACCCGGCTTCGGTGGCGAGTTCGTGTGCCGAGGAAATGGCGGCCTTGCCAGGACCCTCGGCCAGTGACGGGGCGGCCAGCGCAACGAAAAGGGCGAGGAAAGCGAATCTGAATCTTGAAAGCATGTTGTGTTCCTGGAAAATCTCTCGACGGGGCAGGTTATCGCGAATGAACGTCAAAAGCTGGGATGAACTTAAAAAGCTGGAATTGAAAGCTGGCCACAAGGAGCACGAAGAAAAGCCCGCTTTGTCGATTGCTCAAATGTCGGGACTGTCATGTTGTCGATTCTTCCTTTCGCGTTTCCTGCTTCTCTTCGTGTCTTTCGTGCTTGCGCCTTTTTTCCAGCGGATGTCCGAGCTGTCACCGATAAGGATTCAGCCCCGGAGTCCGTAGCGCTTGCGCAACGCTTCGACGACCCGCCGGTCGACGAACTGCGAGACGTCGCCGTCCAGGCGCGCGATTTCCTTGACCAGACTGGACGAAATGAAGCTGTATTCCTCAGCCGGGGTCAGGAATACCGTTTCCACTTTACGCGCAAGGTGACGGTTCATCGATGCGAGCTGGAACTCGTACTCGAAATCCGATACGGCGCGCAGGCCGCGCAGGATGACCCCAGCACCTTGTTCCGCGACAAAATTGGCCAGCAGGTTGTCGAAACCGATGATTTCGATATTTCGGCAACCGGACTCGTCCAGCACACTCTGCGCGAGTGAAATGCGTTCGGCCAGGGGAAAAGCAGGCTTCTTGTGCGGGCTCTCGGCGATGGCGACGACGACCTTGTCGAACATGCGGGCGGCGCGCTCGATCAGGTCGGTATGCCCGTTGGTCACCGGATCGAAGGTGCCGGGATAGATCGCGATACCGTAATCGAGCGAGTCATTCATTGAATCCG
>Ga0209943_1001400_pt1 | contig 14798 bp, 10 predicted proteins | sample SalPonR1_B_D2_MG_FD_185698 | JGI IMG/M metagenome (GOLD analysis project Ga0209943, IMG submission 185698) | Salt pond soil microbial communities from South San Francisco under conditions of wetland restoration - Salt Pond MetaG R1_B_D2_MG... ... | reverse complement strand
GGTCTGTTTCACTATCTGTGGAGAGGGGATTCTCGATCGATAACGGTGCCTGCCTGAGTTGCTCCAGTTCCGTTACAGGAGTTTGAATAAGATGAACATCTCCTCCTCTCGTTTCAAGCGTTAGCGACCGGGGAATAGACTGTGCACTTCTCCAGGGTGAGGTAGGGATGTCGTTGGCATAGCTCCAGTTGTTCATCCATCCGATCCACAAACGCCGGCCATCCTCTTCGGGGATATTGTTCCAGGATATTGCGGCATAAAAATCCGTGCCGTAATCCACCCATTTAATGTCGTCCTGCATAATCTGTTCATCGGGGGTGAAGGATGAACCGTCCCACCTTCCCACGAAATATTGAGACCCCGATCCACCGGCGATGGAGCCCGGATTCATATCCACGTGTAGCACCCACCGTTTATTATCGGGATCGCCGTCTATAGGCAGCTCAAAAAAGTCGGGACATTCCCAGATGCCGCCTGTGGCTCCAGCCGGGCCAAAATCGCTCAGAAATTCCCATTCAGTCAAATTTTCGGAGGCATAAAACTGCACTTTATGCTGTTGAGGAAGCGCAACGACCATCAGCCATTTGCCCATCTCTTCGTTCCATTTTACGTTTGGATCCCGAAAATCCGGGTCATCAAACTCCAGCACAGGATTACCCTCATATTTTATAAACGATTCTCCGCCATCAACGCTGTATGCCAGGGATTGAGCCTGCCAGGTGGAGCCATCCTCACGAGTGTAGTGGCTTGTGTAGATAGCTACCAACGGGGCTCGGCTGCCATCACCAAAACCTGTGGTATTGTTATGATCAACCACAGCACTCCCGGAAAAGATACCCTCTTCCTGCTCTTTGCCATATGGAATGGCCACCGGTTTATGCTCCCAATGAACCAGATCGTCACTCACGGCATGATACCAGCTCATGTACCCCCATTGGTTACCAAACGGATTGTATTGGTGAAAAAGATGATATTGCCCCTCATAATATACCAGCCCGTTTGGGTCGTTCATCCAGTTAATACGGGGAGTATAGTGATACTGGGGTCGGTACCTTTCTGTGTAGGTAACATTTGCATCCAGATGTTGGTCAATGAGCTCAGCATTGAACTCTTGACTTACCGGCTCTTCTTCGCTGCCGCTGCAACCAGCAAAAGCGGCCGTTATTAGAAAAATTGCCGATATAAGAATTGTTTTGGCAGAGAATAAGCGTTTCATCGGTGATTGGTTTTGTTAATCAGATAGAATCAAAATTATTTCATCAATAGCAGTAAATAATACAATTTTGCCTGGGACATCAAATTAGTAGCTTATTGATTTCAGGCCCCTCAGAAAAAAAGAAAGCTCCCCTTTTTTGAGGAGAGCTAATTAAAAACCAGAAGAAGTAATAAACCCTTCTAAATTGCTGTTTTTGGATTTGGTCCATACTCATTTGGCCCGGTATCGCCTTCTTGCACATAAAAATATATGAGAACTATAAGTCCTACAAGAGGTATAAATGCAATTAAAAGCCACCAGCCGGTTTTGCCGATATCATGCAGTCTACGAATTGATACTCCAATTCCCGGAAGTAAAACTGCGAGTCCAAACAGAGTACTTATGAAATCCAGACCAAGAACTGCGAGAATAACCGAGATCGCAAAGTTTACCAGCGTAAAAATCCAAAACTCCTTTCGTCGTGACCGGCCGCTAAACTCTACATACTTTTGAAGTGTTGCAACATACCACTCTTTAATTTCATTAAAATCCATAATTGATACCGTAGGTTAGTTGAAAATATATAATATTCGATAATGGTCATTTCGCGACACAAATTCAAGAATCAAGTTCATCTGTTAAAAAAAATATGTTCTGCTGCTGCAATTGATTACAGATTGCAGCTCGGCTTTATTTCGTTACAAAAATCACTCTTCGAATCACCTTATATTCACATAGTTTTAATAGTTTTCAAAAATACTCATGCTATTTTTTCAAACAGACTTCACTCCTATGCTTAAATCACTTCACCATCTGCTTATTCTTACTCTTTTCGGGGTATTAATGGTCTCGTGTTCAACTGCCGAGCAAGTTGCCGAGAAGCCCCAACAGCAGGTTTCTGCTGAAAACGAAGCTATAAATCCGGAGCGCCCAATCCCCTATCCGCTTGATATCCCCGATGTATGGGATAGAGCCGTTGAACGCGGCACCCGCACTGAAACCGGTGAGCCGGGAGAAAACTATTGGCAAAATGAGTCGTCGTATTCGCTCACTGCAGAAATTGATCCCGAAAATCATATTCTTTATGGTTCCGGAGATATATCCTTTACCAATAATTCTCCATCATCTCAGCAGGTAGTTGTTCTGGAACTCGCCCAGAACCTGCATAAAGAGGGAACTCCCAAAATGGAGGTCACCGAAATTACAGGCGGCATGAACCTAACCTCCATTATCGTTGAGGGTAAAGAATTTAATGAAATTACTTTTCGCCAGCGTTGGACCCAAAATGCAAGTGGATATCTCGTGAATGGAACTAGCCTTTATATCTTTCCTGAAGAGAGTGTTGCATCCGGGGAGACGTTAAACTTATCTATCGACTGGAATTTTGAGATCCCCGAGCGGGGTGCATCGGGACGAATGGGACGAAGCCGCGGAAATCTCTACTATATTGCCTACTGGTATCCTCACGTAAGTGTTTTGGATGACGTGTACGACTGGTTTAATGATTCGTTTGTGGGCAATGCAGAATTCTATTACGGTTTTGCTGATTATGATATCTCAATTACTTTGCCCGAGGGCTGGCTTGTAATGAGTACCGGAGAATTCCTGAACCCTGAAGAGACACTTTCTCCACTAACTTTTGAGCAGTACCGAACCGCTGTGAGCAGCAACGAGCCCGTAACTGTTGCCGGTTTTGATGATTTGGGCAAAGCTACCCTTGAAAGCGAAAATGGTAAGCTGACCTGGAAATTCAGGGCAGAGCAGGTTAGGGATGTTGCCTTTAGCGCTACTCTTGAATCACAATGGGATGCAGCACGAACCCCGGTCGGAGACCTCGATGGCGACGGTGAAGTAGATTATAGCCACATCCATTCATTTTACAGGGAAACGGCACCGCTTTGGCAGTCGCAGGTTGAATATGGCCAGCACTCTGTTACCTTTCTCTCCGACTATACCGGAATCCCTTATCCATGGCCTCACATGACCTCCGTTGAAGGTGCAGAAATTATCGGTGGCGGTATGGAATTCCCTATGATGACGGTAATTGGAGATTACAACGGTGCCGGGGCTGTTCGGCTCTACGGTGTTACTGCTCATGAAATCGCACACATGTGGATACCCATGATTCTAAGCACCAACGAGCGTCGCTACACCTGGATTGATGAAGGGTTTACTACCTTTCACACTAACGAAGCGAATATCGACTATTACGGCAGTGAGCGATTCGACCGGACTGATTCTTTTTCCGGCTACCTGCAAATTGCCGGTACCGATGCTGAGGGTGAAATGATGCGCTGGTCCGATTATCACTACCCCGGGCCTGCATATGGCGTTGCTTCCTATTCGAAGCCGGCTTCCGTTCTTTACGCGCTACGCACCATTCTCGGGGAAGAGACATTTCGGGAGGCCTATGACACACTCATGGAAAGGTGGGCCTACAAACATCCCTATCCATGGGATATTTTCAATACGTTTGAAGATGTTTCGGGCCGCGACTTGTCCTGGTTCTGGAGATCCTGGTACTATGAGACCTGGGCACTCGACCAAAGTATTGCCGATGTATACGAGCAGGACGGTGAAACCGTTATTGAAATCGAAGATATTGGTAATGTACCCATGCCTGTATTGCTTGAAATTGTTCTGGAAGACGGTACAGTAATAGAAAGGCGTCTTGAAGAAGATATTTGGCTTAGCGGAGAAAGGACACATAAACTAATACTCACAACCGGAAGTACAATAGAATCAGCTGTAATAGATCCTGAATTTCTGTTTCCCGATGTGGATCGCAGAAACAACGACTGGGAGCGATAAACCGATGTATTAAACTCTGCCATCTTTTGCATATTTTAAGATCAAGTTGATAAATTTTTTATTACACTTTAACGATATACTCCATAACCGTTACGCAACGCTATGAAGGCATTTCATAAAATCAAAAAGAGCAATACTCTTCGCTGGTTCTTCCTGGGCCTGGGACTGCTGGCTGTCGTTGCACTAACTGTTTTAAATATCTATTCGCTCTATGCGCTTCAGGAGTCGACCGTTGAGGCTGCAAAAGAAAACCGCAAAATTCAGCTTGAGGAGTTTTCCCAAAAAGTGCGGTTTCGGTTTTATCAGCCGTTCAGAGGCATCAGAAATCTGGACATGAATGAAATTGAACTCTCCTGGAATACCTACGGAGCATTCCCCGAGCACTTCAATTCTGTTTTGAATGAGGCTATAGGCGATTCCCTCTTTACTGATATCTATTACACTCCCGATCACATGAAAGGCTGCTTTAAGCCGGACTATCCGCTCTATAAATTCGATCCGGAATCGGAACTGTTCTCCATGACCAACAGCTCCCCAAAAGAGGTTTGTGATGGTTTTGGTCTTTCAAAATCGAGAATGAATACGGTGGATCTTGCGAACTATAACTGGAATAATCGCACCATTTTCGACTCGCACAGAACCATGACACTCGCGCTTATTAATCCGGATCACGACACTGTTCTCGGCCATGTTACGTTTATCATCGACCAGGATTATCTTCTGAACGGCGTACTGAAACCGATGCTCGCTGAGGATTTTGGCAATTCTGCTGAAGCCGGTATGGTCGTCTGGATAAGAAACTGGATTATGGGTGAAATTCTGCTCACCAACAACAGCGAAATCGCGTATAACAGAGATAATGTTGATATCTATCAACGCTTCCCAGATTTGCTCGATAACTGGATCATACAGGCTTCATTTATTGAATCACCATTTATATCAGCTACAAGTGCATCTCTCAACCGTAACCTTCTTGTGCTCGGATTTGCGGTATTCATCCTGTTTGGTGCCCTTGTTTTTATGTTTATCAATGCTCAAAAAGAACGTGAATTTGCGGAGAGACAGGCTGGCTTTCTTGCTAATGTCACGCACGAGCTTAAAACACCTCTCGCTCTTATGCAGGCCGCAGGGGAAAACATCTCAGATGGGCGTGTAGCTGAGGGAGAACGACTAAAAAATTACGGTGATCATATATACAATGAAGCTATTCGCCTTCGCAAAATGATCGATAAGCTACTGGATGTTGCCAAATCTGATTCTAATAAAACCATGGCAAAGCAGGCTCCATGCCAGATTAACGAGCTGGTTCATCACTTTATCGATTCTAAACGCGAATTCATTGAAAGTCAGGGATTTCAGCTACAGGTAGATGCAAGCCGGGAGCTACCACCAGTAATGATAGACCGGGACCATTTTGAAACGATTCTTGGCAACTTGTTAGAAAACAGTATTAAATACAGCTGGGACAAGAAGGAGATTACCGTTCGTGTTTATTCTGGCAAAAAGTCTGTTTTTCTTTCGGTATCCGATAAGGGGCAGGGAATTCCCAAAAAAGCACAGAAAAATATTTTCAATAAATTTTACAGGGTTGAAAACTCCATGACGGCACAGACAAAAGGCCACGGCCTGGGGCTATCTATTGTGAAAAATATGGTACTTCTGAACGGTGGGACAATATCAGTAAACAGTGAGCCAGGAAAGGGATCTGAGTTTACTATTGAGTTTCATGCACTTTTCAATCGACATCAAAAAGAAAACGTAATACAGCAAACGGACGATTCTAAAAAAATTGCAGAGGTAACACTCGAAACTTATGGATGATAAAGCAAAGAAAATTTTAATTGTTGAAGATGAACCCAGCCTGGTTTTTACATTAAAAGATACTCTCGAAGCAGAAAATTACGACGTGAAAGTTGTTACTGACGGCAGTGATGCGGTTGACACCGTAACAGAATATGATCCCGACCTGATGATTCTCGATCTTATGCTGCCAAATGTAAGCGGCTACGATATTTGTAAAAAGGTGCGAGAACTGAAATACTCTTTCCCAATTATTATGCTAACGGCCCGCGACCAGGAAATCGACAAAGTAACGGGTTTAAATATTGGTGCCGACGATTACATGACCAAGCCATTTGGCGTAAAAGAACTATTGGCACGAATTAAAGCGCGTCTACGCAGAGCCAATGCCTATTCAAAGTCGGGTCCAACGGAAGTTTTAAAACTTGGCGAGGTAAAGATCGATCTCGTAGACTCTAAAGTGTATAAACCAAATGATGTGGTTGAGGAGCTATCAACACGTGAAGTTGAAATCATCGAGTATTTATTGTCCAACGCGAATCGCCCCATTTCAAGGGACGATCTGCTCCAAAAAGTATGGAGGTATGAATTCAGTACAAATACCCGTACAGTCGACGTGCATATTTCCAAACTGAGGGCAAAAATCGAGTTAAACCCTGATGATCCGAAATATTTGGTTACACTACATGGTGTGGGTTATATGTTACGCCTCAACTAACTTTTCTTTTAATTTTTGAACGAAGTCGGGAAACTCATCCAGCTGCTTCATCAGCAGTTTTTGTGGTGTCTCTTCTTTAAGTCCTTTATCCGGGTCGAACGCATCATTAACTCGCTGGATAAACATCCGTTCAGGATATACATACGCTTTTCTATATATTAAAAGCTGTTCAAACTGCTCAACAGGACGAAGGGCTCCAAATGCTCCTGCAGCCTCTCCTATCAAACTTACCGGCTTATGGCTCATTGCCTCCGGAAAAGGCAGATAGTCCCAAAAGAACTTCAATATTCCGGGAAAACCGCCATTATATTCCGGAATTACAAACAAAAATCCGTCTGCATCCAGAAATTCATTGTTAAATTGCTCAACACTATCCGGTGCATCTCCGTAACTCACTCCTTTCAACTCATCTAAAGGGTAGTCCATGAGAGAAAAAAGTTTGATATCAGCTTTTTTTCTAAGAAAGCCAGCCGCATATTTCGACACCTTTAAGGCATTGGAACCATGCCTGTCGGTTGAAGATAAAATGTGAATTTTCATATAAATTTTTTTTTTGTTTAGCTGAACAACGAAACCTGTAGACCTACCATTCAGTTTTTTACTTACTTGAAACAGAAATTTAAATATATCAAAATGATTCTTTAGTTTAAAAAAAGCGCTTTTTTATATGTTTTAACTGAATTATTAATGAATATATTATAATTAAGTTAAATTAATTTGTTTTTATGTGTACACATTCGTATTCTTTAATCGACTTTTAAAGAGCTCATGTTATGGTAGACATCGAGCAATAGCTCCAATAATCGTAAGCCCGGAATTGAATATTCCGGGCTCTCTTTTTTTATGCGCCAGGGTAATTACTTTCCTTTCGACCGTATTTTGTGCAACCGCTCAATCAGCTTTGGTTCTCTGCCTTCCGATCCGCCACTGTACCAGCTTCTGTTTTTCAGCTCATCAGGAAGATATTGCTGTTCCACCCAATGTGATGGATAGTCGTGAGGATACTTGTAGTTATCCGAAGCATTTTTAATATCCAGGTACCTGGATGAAAGCTTATTGGCGGTTTTGTCCCTTAGATGGTTTGGAACGTCTTTTATTCCTCTCTTTTTTATTTCGCTGTTTATCTCAAAAATGGCTTTCGTGCTGTTACTTTTCATACTTAAAGCCAGAAAAATAGAGGCATGTGCCAGGAAGTAAAAGCCCTCGGGCATCCCTGTTTTTAAAAAAGACTCCTGTGCAGCATGAACTACCGTGAGTGCGTATGGGTCTGCCATGCCAACATCCTCGGAAGCGAATATAAGCATACGTCGAAATATGAAATTTGGATCTTCCCCTCCCTCCAGCATGGCGTTCATCCAATACAGTGCAGCATCCACATCTGATCCCCTCATCGATTTTATAAAGGCAGATGCATAGTGATAATGCTCATCTCCGGTTCGGTCGTATCGCACACTTCGCTTCTGTATCGACTGTTTGGCAATATCCAGCGTAATATGAACCACGCCTGATTTGCTTTTTGGAGTAGAAAGAGCCGCAACTTCGAGCGCATTAAGTGCATTTCTGATATCTCCCCCTGCATACTCTGCGAGATGGTTTTTCGCATCCTTCTCCAATTCGATGTTCATATATCCCAACCCGCGTTTTTCATCAAGCAAAGCAGCACCAATCATCTGTTCCACATTCTCTTTTGTAAGCGGATAGAGTTCGAACAACTGGCAGCGCGAAAGCAGAGGACTTACCAGGGAGTAAAAGGGGTTCTCGGTGGTTGCCCCCACCAGTGTAATAATGCCCGATTCAAGGTGAGGCAGGAGTGCATCCTGCTGCGACTTATTCCACCTGTGAATTTCATCTACAAATAGAATCGTTTTTTTGCCATTGACTTTTTTCTGATGTTCGGCTTTTGCCACCACATTCCGTAAATCTTTGAGTCCGTCAAGTACGGCATTTATCACCTCAAAACGAGCATCAATTTCTCTTGACAGAACATGAGCCAGTGTGGTTTTCCCAGAACTTGGTGGGCCATATAAAATCAGTGACCCGATAACACCGCTTGTAATCATGCGGTGCAGCATTTTCCCTTCTCCTACCAGGTGCTCCTGTCCCTCAAACTCTTCAAGTGACCGGGGCCTCATTCGTGTTGCCAGCGGCTGGTTCGCAGCGGACTCCTCCGCGCGTCCCAATCCCTCATTTTCGCTTTCATCCTTAAATAAATCCATACTATTTCTCTGTTTTTTCTTTTTCTACTGTCAGGTCGAACACGTTTTTTTGTCCATAATCATACTCATTTGGGGCCAGGTAAGTTAATCTCTTTTAAATGTCATAAAAAAATAGTTTAATGAATATACAATCTCCCATCAATCAAACACTTACTGCCATGAAGGTTAAAGAAATACTTCGAAATAAAGGTTCCGCAATTTACTCTACCAGCCCCGATGAAATGGTGTACGATGCCATTAAAAAAATGTCTGAACTAAAAATAGGTGCCCTGCTTGTTTTAGACGATGATAAACTTGTCGGTATTCTATCTGAAAGGGATTACCGGGACAAGGTAATTCTGCAGGGTCGCCAGTCTAAAAACACACCTGTTAAAGACATTATGAGCGCCCAGGTTTTTTGTGTTAACAGCAGTGATGATGTACAGCTTTGCATGAAGCTGATGACCATTAAAAAGATAAGACACCTTCCCGTTTTGGATGAAGGCCAGTTACAGGGTGTTATCTCTATAGGTGATGTTGTAAAATCGGTTATTGACAAACAAAAAGTAGAGATTAACGAGCTTAGAAGCTACATAGGCGGCAGCTATCCACAATAAAAACGTGGCATCACACCAGAACGGTGCGATGCCACGGCTGCTATAAACGTCTACAGTGGAAGGTTATCGTGTTTCTTCTTCGGTACTGTGTCTACCTTATTTTCGCAGAGCTCAAAAGCTCGGATCAGTTTTTTCCGGGTTTCTGATGGAAGAATTACATCATCAATAAATCCACGTGCGGCCGCTCTGTAAGGATGGGCAAACTCTTTGTTATACTCATCCTCGAGCTCTTTTTGTTTCGCTTCGGGATCGTCTGCTGCGGTAATTTCTCTTCTGAAGATGATTTCCACGGCGCCTTTGGTTCCCATCACTGCAATTTCTGAAGTTGGCCAGGCTACGTTGTAATCGGCCCGTATGTGTTTAGAGTTCATCACATCGTAGGCTCCACCATACGCTTTTCGGGTAATCACCGTCATTTTGGGTACGGTTGCTTCACAGAAAGCATAAAGGAGCTTGGCTCCATGTTTAATAATTCCGCCCCATTCCTGGTCCGTGCCCGGCAAGAATCCGGGTACATCTTCAAAAACTACGAGCGGGATATTAAACGAGTCGCAAAACCGCACAAATCGTGCGCCCTTCAGTGATGCATCAATATCGAGTACACCAGCCAAAGAGAGCGGCTGATTAGCCACAATTCCAACGGTTCTGCCGTCTAAACGGGCAAAGCCTACCACAATGTTATCAGCGTAATTTTCGTGTACCTCATAAAACGAATCCTTATCCATAACGCCCGCAATGGCATCTTTGATGTCGTAAGGCTTATTGGGATTCATGGGAACGAGGTCGTCCAGTTTTGCTGATTTGCCACTGTCGGGCTCTCTGGATGGCTGTGCAGGCACCTTCTCCTCACAATTTTGTGGGATATAGGTCATGAGTGCGCGAATTTTTTTCAGACAGTCTGCATCGTTTTCTGTGGCAAAATGAGCAACGCCCGATTTCGTGCCGTGTGCCGTTGCACCGCCCAACTCTTCCGAGCTTACTTCTTCATGGGTAACGGTTTTTACAACATTAGGGCCGGTTACAAACATATAGCTTGTATTCTTAACCATGTACACAAAATCTGTAAGCGCCGGGCTGTAAACCGCACCTCCGGCACAGGGACCCATTACGGCTGATATCTGGGGTACCACACCAGACGCCATGGAATTTCTCCAGAATACTTCAGCGTAACCGCCAAGTGAGCTTACTCCTTCCTGTATACGTGCACCACCCGAGTCGTTCAAGCCAATCACAGGAACACCATTTTTCATAGCCATATCCATGATTTTACATATCTTCTCTGCGTGTGTTTCAGAAAGTGACCCCCCAAAAACGGTAAAGTCCTGGCTGAATAGATAAACAGGGCGGCCTTCAATTTTTGCAAATCCGGTAACCACGCCATCACCCTTAACTTTCTGATTCTCAAGCCCAAAAGCGGAACTTCTGTGAGTTACAAAAGCATCGATCTCTTCAAAACTATCCTTGTCAACCAAGAGATCTATTCGTTCTCTTGCCGTTAGTTTCCCTTTTTCGTGCTGGCGGGCTATTCGTTTTTCACCACCACCTTTCAATGCTTGTTTTCTTAATTCTTGCAGCCTTTCTACTTTTTTATTCTCAGTCATATATATCTCTCATCGTTAAGATTTGTACTCCATAAAGTAAGAGTGCAGATAATCTGTAAAATCTACTGCAACCTCACTATAAATGTCGATTCGGTTTTTGTTAAAAATTTCATTTTCCAGGTACTTAGATGCGCTTTTCCACTCATCAAAGACTGTAAGGTCAATTAGTGCCTGCTCCCAGGCCAGTTTCGAGTCATTAAAAATTGAGTGGAGAAAACGGTCTCGATCCGGGGCAAGCCACTTCGAAAGATGTTCGATTTCATCATCAATTTCGGTTGCCCCATCCGAAATATTAATGATTGGCGTTTCATTTATCTCATCCTCATCACTATAGAAGGAGGGCTGTTCTTCTAAATCCTCATCAGAGCCCTCATCAAAATAAAATGAAGGCTCATCATCGGGGTTCTCGCGCTCCAAAAAGGATTTCCACATCGGCACATCTTCAGCTTCAGCTTCAGCTTCATCATCAACTTCAGCTAAATCCGGGCCCTCCTCATACCACGATTCTTTACTATCTGTTTGGTCGCCGGGTACGTCCTCTAAGCGATCATTCGGTTCAAACGGAATTTCATCTTTAAATTCTATTTCATCCAGCTCATCATCCAGTTCTAAATCTGTTGTTAGATCAGTTTCTTCGTCAGCTTCATCCTCTTCAACAGGTGAAAGGTTCAGCTCATCGTAAATTGAGGTTACCTTAGTTTCACTCTCTTCCTGTAACTCCTCATCGGGCTCTTCATCGGGATCCATAAACTGATCCAGAAGGGACCCCTCTTCAATTTCTTCCTCATCATCTTCCCACTCCACGAGTGGCTCATCCTCATCAGAATTAAACTCCTTCTCTCGGGGCATCTCTGCTTGCAGATCATTTCTGTCTTCATCCATCGAAATGTCTTCGCTATCTTCAAGCTTACCCTCTTCAAAATCGGTTAGGTCAGTCGCATCCCCTTCCGGCTCTTCTATTGAAACACTCTCTTCCTCTTCAGTATCACCAATAGCCTCCACTTCTTTATTGGAGGGTTTACTGTCGTTCTTTGTTTCAAGTTCTACTGAAGGTTCTACTGCCTCTGCATCCTTATCACCGTCATTTTGAACTTCAGGATCATTCTCATCTGAATGTGCCGTATCGTCCTCCCGGAAAAGCTCCAGTAAATACGGATCCTGCTGCTCCTGTTGTAAAGTGGCCCTCTCTGTTTCATCATCCAATTCTTCAGGGAACACTTCATCTTCTTCTGCTTCGTCCCGGTCCATAGAAATTTCGCTCAATGAACTGTCCGTTTGCTCTTCAACATCATTCCTTTGCTCGTCAACCTCATCGGTTTCGACCTGCACATTTTCTATGATATCTTCATCCTCAGATGCAAAAAGTGCGGGCTGATCCTCTTCAAATCCGCTTAGGTCAAGCAGATCTGCTGAGCTCATTATTTCTACAAAATCGGTTTCGCTGATTTCGGTCTCCATCATATCATATTTACGGGCAACACGAGGCATCTCTTTCTCCTCAAAAAAGACCCGTATATAATCTGATGAAACAAGCGGCCCGGCTACGTTAAAAATGGGCTTCACAGCTTCCATCCAGTCCAGCGAGTTATGAGACTCCGTGAGTTTTTCATCCACTTTTTTCAGCACTTGCCTGGCTTCATCAATTCCAAGTGTGTCTTTATTCTTTTTCTCCATATAGCGGCCCAGTGCAAATGCTAGATGGTTGTTTGCAACAAACTGGTCCATCATCATGTCTACATCACCTTTCGGTATAGTATCTCTATCCTCAAACAGCGTCTTAACTATTGTTTTACGGGGCTGCACAGCAAGCTTAAGTGAAAACTCTACTGCATCATGAAGCACCTCATTTACATTATCTTGAGGAATTTCAAGAAGATCCGTCATTTGCTGCAGGTAGCTATTCCAAATGGCATTCGCCTTGGAAGAGTGGAGGTCAGCCCATTTTGACTCGGGCAGTCCGATTGAATGAGCAAATTTTTCCCGGACAATCTGAGTGATTCGTTTACGAACCAAAAAAGGAATTCCCGAAGATTCAATATCACTCAGTTTAAGTTTTTCTTTATCAAGGGGCAGTAATTTTGAGAACGAATCCGCAAGTTCACGAATATTAAAATCCATCATTTACAATCCTGAGATGATATTATTTAGTTAGTAAAAAGTTTTCTATTAATAAGTTAATTGATTTCAATTATCTTAGAAAACAGAGTTCGCAACATTTACTCTTTTTTTTGATTTAGAGACAATTTTTTTTGTATGGCAAGGGTTGAAGCACACCAATTATCAAAATCTTATGGAAAACACACGGTTTTTAAAGATCTCTCATTCGCAGCAGCGTCGTCGGTTGTTGGTATAGCAGGTCGTAATGGAGCCGGAAAATCGACTCTTTTGAAATGCATCGCAGGGTTGCTGAAACCTACCTCAGGTATGGTTACCTGGGTGAACGGTAATGAGCATGAAATGACCCAGGAAGAGCTCAAAAAAAGACTGGGATATGCCGCCCCATATATCAGTCTGTATGAAGAGCTAACCGTTACTGAAAACCTCTCGTTTTTGTTTGATGTGAGAAACGAAAATGACCGAGGCCAGATCGATGATGTACTTCAAAGAACCGGTGCAAACCCTTTTAAAAACTCTCTCTTCGGCTCTCTTTCCACGGGACAGCAGCAGAGAGCCCGTATTGCTGCGGCTATAGTTCATCAACCCGACATCCTGTTCCTGGATGAGCCGGGCTCAAACCTGGATGAAAAAGGACGCGTAGTTGTGAATGATTTGGTCAACGAATTTCGCAATCGAAAAAGATTACTCATACTGGCATCTAATCAGACGTACGAACTTGACCTTTGCGACTCCATTATTGATTTAAATAATTAGAATAACTCCAGAATTATGTACACAACCGAAGACAAACAACTTGCTAAAAAACTACTTACACACAGCGTAGAACTGGAAAAAGGCGAAAACGTGATGCTACAGCTCATAGGTTTGAACGGAATCGGGCTGATACGTGCACTGGCAGAAGAAGCCCGTAACATGGACGCACATCCGTTTATCAAAATTGAAGATCCCGAAATCAACCGCATTCTGCTCGAACACGGGGATGACAACTTCTGGAAAAATCAGTCCGACACCGATCAGCTTCCCCTTATGAAGAAGATGGACGCCTTTATTGGCATTCGCGGGGCTGAGAATATTTATGAAAATTCAGACGTATCCAAAGAAGCGAATAAAGCCTATTCACAGAAATTTTTAAACCCTGTCCATTTTAATGAGCGCGTCAATAACACCAAGTGGGCTGTGCTGAGATATCCATCAGCCGCTTTTGCCATGAATGCCAAAATGCCAACCGAGAGGTTCAGACAGTTTTATTACGATGCCTGTCTGTTCGATTACGACAAGCTCGAAGAGGCGATGATACCACTTGAAGTGTTGCTAAGAAAAACTGACATGATTCATTTGAAGGGCGAGGGGACCGACATCTCTTTTTCGGTAAAGGGCCAGAACTGGATTCCCTGTTTCGGCAAGCGCAATATTCCCGATGGTGAGCTCTTCTCCTCCCCTGTTCTCGACTCCGTAAACGGCCACATTACATATGCACCTTCAGTGTACCAGGGAAAACCGTTTGAGTTCGTAAAGCTAACGGTGAATGAGGGCGTGGTTGTTGATTTCGATTCGTCGAACAACACAGCGCTCGAGGAGATTCTGGATACTGATGAAGGAGCCAAACGATTTGGTGAATTCAGTTTCGGGCTCAATCCAGTGATCACAGAACCGATGTACGATATTCTGTTTGATGAAAAAATTACCGGCTCTAACCATCTTACACTGGGAAACGACTATGAAATTGCCCCCAACGGAAACGAA
>Ga0209943_1001391_pt1 | contig 14879 bp, 10 predicted proteins | sample SalPonR1_B_D2_MG_FD_185698 | JGI IMG/M metagenome (GOLD analysis project Ga0209943, IMG submission 185698) | Salt pond soil microbial communities from South San Francisco under conditions of wetland restoration - Salt Pond MetaG R1_B_D2_MG... ... | reverse complement strand
CTATATCACCATATGCACATATTTGATAATACTTATCCATATAAAATCTAATCCTATTTTCAATATGAAAAACCGGTGTATATTATCGTTTTATTGGTTTACGGTCTTAATTTATATAAATTAATAATCAATTATTTTATAACCCACCTACTGAGACTGGGATGGACGAATAATACTATTCTGGGATGTCAATAAATATAATATGAACATCTTGATCCGAACTCCCAGACAAAACCAAATCCATTTTAGAATTAATTGGGTATCTATAACCACTAAATTAGATTATAAAAAATTGATCTTTTGGTTAAGTATTATTAATAACCAAATCATGAATCCTAATATTACCCGAGACTTGGTGAAGGTTAGTCGGAAAAGTGTACCCAAAGATATCATCTATCAACAAGTTGAAGATTATATAAATTTTGTAGATAAATATCATTTTATTTGCCTATCAAATGTATGTGATGCTCTCATAGATTTATTTTTAAATACTTATTCTGATTTAATAATTCAGAAAGAATCTAACCCTGATATCAACCCACGGATTATTCATTTCTTTATTAATATCTCACACCCCCATAAATATAATCCTGTTTCAGCTAAAACAACCTTGTTAGCTAGAGCTAACAATTTTCTACTAAAAACAAAATCATTTATACAAAATTATAACGATCACCGTCATTTTCTTCATTTTAGTCTTTCTATGAGATGGTAAAATATTGAAATTCTAATATAAATCATTGTATTATTACAACTTTAGTTAATGTTATCCTTAAGATACTAGTTTAATTCCAATTATAAATAAAAAAAAATATATATTTCGAAATAATGGCAAAAATAATATATATTTCGAAATAATGACAAATAATAATCAATCAGATTAATAATAATAAAGTGTTATTATATTTTTTATTTAATTATTATATAACAATGGCTTGCAAAAAAACTACTTGTTCCGATCATAACAAGAAAAGTTGTGGACCAACATGGACCGGAAAAAAATGTCGTAGGAAAACCAAAATCAAATGCAAACCTTTAATAGTTGAGGATAATAATTCTATCGGTACTAATATGAGTTTGACTTTGGGGAAAGAATGGCCCAATAAAAAAATTAAAGTTAAAGTGGTAGGAATTGATGATGGAAATCCTGATCCTGTTTTAGTCACAAAAACAGTCAAAACAGATAAATCAGGAAACTTTGGTTTTATCATACCTAATACCATTGATAGATATAATGTTTATGTTACGGTAAATATTAATAAATGTGCATGTATAACAATTAAATCTGAAGAACTAATAGGTGTAGAATAAATTGCATGCATATATAAAAAAATTGAAAATAAATTTTTATTCTTATTAAACAATCTGTTAATATGAATAATGATCCTCTTGTTATTGTTATTGATGCTGAAATTGGAGCTGGCAAAAGCACTCTTTTAGATGTTCTTCATAGGTTAGACAAAGAAGAATTGGACGGGATCAGACAAATTTATATCATTCCAGAGCCGGTAGAATTATGGAAAGAGTCAGGTGCTTTAGATAATTTTTATAGTGATGTAGCTGGTAATGCATATAAGTTTCAAACGTATACATATGTTACAAGAGTAAAAAAATGTTTGGAATTTTGGGAGAAGATCAAACATGAAAGATTGGGAGATAAAAATGAGAGAGATTTATTTATTTTGGAGCGGAGTATTTATTCTGATAAGGATATTTTTGTTAGAATGTTATATCAAGATGGTATTTTTAGCGATCTTGATTATCATATGTATTTGGAATGGTGGGACATGTGGAAAAAAATCATGCCATTTGAACCTTCTGCTTTTGTTTATTTAAGAACACCCCTAGATGAATGTTTGAAGAGAATTCAAGAAAGAGGACGAGGTCGAGAGGTGAATGTAAATCGAGATTATCATGAGAAACTGCATCAGGCTCATATGGGATTTTTGAATGACCGAAAACAAGAAAATTTTCCAGTGTTTGAATTAGATGGAAATATTAATTATAAAGACAATCAGGAGGGAAAAAAAATAATTTTGGAGGAGGTCAGGAAAATTATTTCAGATATGTTATATTCCTAATTTTATTATTTAATAATACTTTCTAAAATCAGTAGTAGAGATTAAGTTCAACAGAATTTCACGATTTTTGTCACGGTCTAAATATTCATATTCCAACATTTCTGGTCTAAATTGTGGTTTTTTCACTTTGGAAGTTTGTGATTCAATTTGAATAATACCACACCCCCAATCAGTATCCACCACCCTGGCAATGAGAGGATGCGTTTGGTCTGTGTTAAATTTTACAATACTTTTCCAAACTGTTCCATTCCATTGTGGATATGTGCCATTTACTTCATAATTAGGCCTTTGCAGAAATTTATGAAGAGGATTACAATCATGTAGAACAATAGTACCATTTTGGTTTAGAGCTTTTAGAGAATTTTTGATATCACGATCCACTTGTTCTTCTAGATGAAGCCCATCAATATAGATAAGATCATATTTTTTGTTTCCTTCATGAATTATTTTAAAAGCTTCGTCAGAGGTCATTTGGTAGGTAGGGGATTGTTGAGGTGGATCACTTTGAGGTGGATAAGGTTCAATTGATTCTTTTTTTTCATTTGGCAGATGTATTTTATCATAATTTTGTTTAGTATTACGGGTCCCTATTTCAAGATAAGATTGATAATTGTGTTTATGAATTAAATAATTAATAATTTGCCATTTCCTTATTTTCATATTAGGATATACAAATTCAGCTATCCTGTTGGTTGATAAAGACTCACTCATTTTATATATATATTATTTTATATATATTTATATGAATTAGATATTTTTCACCCCTTTTTCTACTTGAAAATGATAAGGTGGTAGTTTTTGTAAATATTGACCCTTCCGACAACTTTTTGTCAAAGGATTATTATCTAATACATCTATATATATAAGTGTTTTTGGATGTTCTCGACAATGTATCCAGTAACGACCAGGCATATCAAAAGTATATTCAAAGGTATCTAATTGTTTCAGGTTTCCTGAGTTAAAGAGACGTTCTTGAAGATGAGTAACTGTATGATATTCCGCTTCGTTATTTAACCAACGTATTTTTTGTCCTATTGGGACCTGTAAATGATCAATAGGATGTAAACCATCCTCATTTTCTATTACATATGTATTATCAATTATGTCAATTTGAATTATAGAAGGATCTTTGTTTTTTTTTTCTTTGGCCAAGTCTTTAGATAATTGATTTGATTTATTTTTGGTTTTTTTATGATCAGGTTCACCAAACAGATAGATCGAGAAGATTTTAATAAGATTTATATCTTCTATTGAATTGGGTATTTTAATTTTTTCATTTATAAAGAGAAGTATCAAATATATAGTAAAGAATACAATCATTAAAACAGACATTGAAAAAGATCTTGGATATCTCATTTAAATATAAATAAAGAATATTGATCCTATATTTATATTAAGAAAAAGAATTAAAATAATTATTGATTTTTTTTTATAAAAATATATTAAATAAATATTACATATTTAATTTATATTTTCTTATTATGAATGGTCATACTAAAATAATTATGGGTTCTCATCTCAATTTAGAAAAGTTACCCAATCAAATTAACTTGGAAGTGATTGAAATCAAACCTTATTTGGATAATCTTTTACAAGAGTATTCAGGTGCACACGCAGAAAAATTTGAAATTGTGATGGAGGGGGATCGGAGGCACGGATCCAATGAGAATTTATTTTATTATTTAAGTTTGAAAGTTCCTCAGCAAATGAACCTCAATCGTTTTAGTCAATGGTTTGAAACTTTAAAGAATGATCATAGATTAGACATATTTCAAGATTTGATGACCAAATTTGGACAAGGTCCTGCAAAACACGATATGGTTATTAAATCCATTTTTTATTTTTAATATGTGAAGATTTTTAATTAAAATTTTTGGTGGGATAATAAATTGTTGTATGAGGATAATCACCTTCAAAACATTTTTTTCCATTGTTCTTATTTGGTGTATAATAATACAAAGCCAAAGAATTTCGACTTACATCTTGATTGGGTGGGGTTAATGGAATTGGATGACCATGAAGAGATTTATTGGTAGTATTAAATATGACACAACGGTTTAAAATTGGTAATATTTTATCATTTATTTTATTTCTCTGGGAATCACAAATCCATAAATGACCTCCATAATCATCAATCCAATTAGGATTTAAATAAATTAAAATATTTATTCTACGGTCTAACAAGCCATATTTGCTATCTTTGTACATATTAAAATCTGTATGAATATTTAAAAATCCTCCTTCAGTGATTTTATGAATACCCGCAACAAATAATTCTTTTGCATTAGGTACTAAATCTTCAATTCCTGTTAATTTTCTTAGGTAAGATATCATTTCCGCAGAAACTATACGGTCTTTCTAATTGTGTTAATGCTTCTGGATTGATTGATTTAAATTGATGATTCATTTTTAAATATATATATTGTTTAAGAAAAGATATTTCTAATCGTAATCTATTTTATATCTTTCCTAGTTTTTTAATTTTATCGCATTTTTATTTGAATAATCACATATATTATGGGTTGGAAATATATTGAACAAATTTATTGTATCAATCTTAAAGAATCTGTCCGAAGACGTAAACATATGTTGAAAGAATTTGATAAGTTAACTAAATGGGCTAAGAATTCTAACAGACCACATGTTGAATTTATTGAAGCCATCAGTCCAGGACACACTCTATACCACAAATATATGGGAATGTCAGGGAAAATAGATACTAGCTTTGGAGAGGGTCCCAGATGTTTTTGTGTGGATGGTGGAGAAGAAGGAGCTGACCGAAAAAAATGTATGCATAGAAGAAGAAAAATGAAAGCTACTGAAATTGCTATTTGTTTATCACATTATTTAGTATATCAAGACATCATAAAAAATAATTTACAATGGGCTATGGTCTGTGAAGATGATATTCGTTTTTCCGAAGGCTTTAGCGAAATGATGGATACTGTTATTGGTCGAGGAAAAATCGATGATATTTGGGTCAGTGAAGAACCAGTAATGATTTGTTTAGGTGGTCGAAATCAACCAGGAAAATTGAATGGAAAATTTAAAATGCATCGTTCTCAAAAAGGAATATATTCTAATTATTGTTACTTAATTAATTATCCTGCTACCAAATTATTAATTGAACATTTTTGGCCTATTCTTAGACCTGAAGATAGTTACAAAAGATGGTTATCTAATCAAGGTTTATTAATATCTTATGTGATTAAACCTAGTATGATTCAAGAATTATCTGCCGGAATTAACAGTGAACGTCCTATATTCCATAGATTGTCCAAGGCTAACAATTTAGCAATGGTTCCAGAAATGAGAGGAAGTCGAGAGGCATCTTTAGGTGTTGAAGTGAAAGGTGGTATCAGAAGATTAAAGCAGGATAAAAATAATCAGGATAGTAATCAAGGAACTAAGAGACAGCCAAAAAAAGAAAGAATATTAATAACTACAGGCAGATTTAGAAGAAGAGGTAAGAAAAAAGAAATATAAAAACTTTTGTTAAATGAGAAATATATATACGAACCCATTTTAATGTTAAGTTTTTTGAATCAGTCTATTCCTGAAGATGATTCCGAATCTGTTGTGACTATTGTAAATGAGTCCCCAAATACAGACAAAAATAATGTAATATCCGATAAAAAAACTAATAAAATCATTAATAATTCCCAAGACCGTACTGCTGAAGAGGTTTCTTTAGATAATTTAGGCATTAAATATGGTTATGGTAGGGTTAATAATTATAAAAAAGTAGGAAAACAAAGTAAAGAACAGTTTTTGGGAGGTGACAAGTCTTCAGCTGGTCGGAATTACTTGAATGATTATCAAGAATTATTAAAAGATTTTCGTAGTTGGGAAACTGGTTTCAGATTATTAGAAATAGGAGTATTAGAGGGACGATCTATGGCTATGTGGAGTGATTATTTTCCTCGAGCGGAGTTGGTAGGTATGGATATTTGTTTGGACTATTTGAATGAAAAAATGTTAAGGGAAGAAATGGGGGCCTTTAGTAATAATAATGTTAAATTTTTGGAAGGAGATTCGACGGTACAAGATTCAGCCATGTTTGAAAAGTATGGTTTAGAGAAGTTTGATCCAGGTGAATTAGGCACAAACGGAGAAATTTTATCTAAAGGGGTTGGAGGCTATAATGTTATATTAGATGATGGAGATCATCATTGGGAGAGTCAGATGCAGACCTTTGACAATTTATTTTTCGATTATTTACGTCCGGGTGGTATTTTTATTATTGAGGATTGTTTTCAAAGCCAAATTATCGTTCATTTCTGTCGAATTATGGTGGATGTATTAGCTTGCGGTACCCGAACATTATCTAGACCTGAACAAATGAAGGAATATTTTTTGAAGATGGGAAAGACTAATAAATATCTCCGGTATGTGGAAGCAATTAAAATTGAGCGATCCAGAATAATAATTTGGAAAAGATCCTTTTAATTTAAAATTTACATAAAACAAAGTTATGAGTATTTAATCATAACTTTGCTTATATTTTATTTTTTATTATTTTATTATTTTATTATTTTATTATTTTATTTATTATTTTATTATTTTATTTATTATTTTATTATTTTATTATTTTATTTATTATTTTATTATTTTTTAAATTATTTTTATGAATTTATATTAAAAAAATATTTTATAAGCATTTCCTTCGCGGATACTGAATCAGCTTTAGCATAGAGATAAAAGAATTCATTTTTCCTATCATCATTTTGGCTTCGGAGTCCTTCGATTTGTTGGTCGTAGGTGGTACCAAAGTTGGTGGTGATATCGGCAGTATGAACTTCGTGACCACCAGTAAAACCTTTATTCCAGTGGTTATGATTAGTTTGGGCATTATCCCGTCGAAAAACATGAACACCTCGGGTACTTTGAATTTTACTGATTTGTTCGCAGAAATATTGGTTTAAGCCAGTCATACCGGTCAGACCGGAAGGGTCTGTAGTAGGGTCAAGTCCTGTATGTCCCAACATGGTAAAAAGGTCGGAAATTTTAGAGTCACATTCAGTAATTTTATTTTCATTACGAGTGATTTGTTGAGCAAACGGAGATGACATTTTTTTTCTAAAGGTCTTATATATATTTTAAATAGATAATTTTTTTTCGAATAATAACTAGAAATTAGCCAGATTACAAATTTAACTAATTAAACCTTTAATTAGTTAAATTAGATTGGATATTTCTTATTAATATTTTTTATTTATTTTTCGAGTTGGGTAAGTCTTTGATTTAGTTCTTGAGTAAATTCTTTAAGTTTTTGGATTTCTGTTTGTTGACTTTCGATGAGTTTTTGTTGTTCTTTACACGTGCCAACTAGGAAGGCTGTAACTGCAGTAGGATCAAAACCTAAGATATTATCACCAATTTCTTCATTATATTCTAATTTTTTAATTGCCCAAGGTATTACGTTTTGGAGATTTTGGGCCGAGAAACCATATTTACGATCAGATCCGTAGATTCTTTCACTTGTTGATTTTTTATTAAATGATATGGGAGTGATTTGTTTGATTAGTGACAAATTAAAAACTTCTGAATCTAATTCCGTTATATTAGACTTTAATCTCTCGTCGGAAGTAGCAAAACTTGTTCGAAAAACTCTCTGATTTGTTGGTTCGTTCCAGACCAAATAGTGATTAGAAAGACCACTTAATAGTGGCACTGTTTTAATACGCATAGAACCACCGATGGCTACTTGATCCGATAAATCTGCACTGAAATTATTACCACCAATCACTACACTTCGGTCAATTGACCCTAAAATTGAATGAGTTTGTCCTCCTATAATAGCATTATCGATACCGGACGTATTTATAGTATGTAAACGTCCTGCAAAGATTCCGCCATTATTGCCATCAGAAATATCATTCTCACTACCGGATACGACAACATTAGCAACACCAGATGAAGTAACCCGATGGCTCTGTCCACCGACTATACCTGAACTATCACCAACAGAACAATAATTACCATCACCTCCCAGCACGAAACTATTAAAGTTGCCCGCACCATTCTGTACTAAGTTACTATTACCTCCTAAAATAATATGGTTACCGCCTCTCTGTATTAAATTGCCCCGACCTCCCACTATCACTGCATTATCAATAGCAACACTTTGCAATGAGAGGTTTTGAATGGTATTGGATGAACCTGCAATAATTGCACAATTAGTAGACCTATCGTAGATTTCATTCGAAAAACCACCTAAAATGGCATTTCTACCAGAACCAACAAAATTAGTACCTTCAATTTTATTTCGGAGGCCACCACCAATAAAATTGTCAGAAGCAGAAGTTTTGATAACATTACTTTCACCCGCGATGATACCACTATCTACACACAGACTCAAGATATTATTATTACCACCTCCAATAAAAGAGTTAGTGGTATTACTTACTTCGCTAGAGAAGCCCCCTACTATGGTTGCTCTATCACCATTTAAAACTTTATTACAGGCGCCTCCAAAGATAGAATTGGCATCACCAGAACCGAAGAGTTCATGACTTCTTCCACCAAAAACACCCATGAAAGACCCAGTACTACCCAAATTATGAGCAGCACCACCAATTATGCAATTATCACTTCCACCGGACAATATACTCTGTCTTCCTCCTATAATTGTAGTATTATTCCCTGAGGTAGAAATTGTATTCGATAAACCTGCTAAAATAGATCCTCGAAGTCCATTATTAATATCACCGCCATTGCCTCCCAAAATGATGTTATCATCTCCTGAATTACTGATTGTATTAAATACACCCCCAATTATTGCATTCCTATCTCCACTGCCACCAAGCGTATTTAATGATCCTCCAGCGACTAAATTATTATTATTTGTACTATTAATATTCAAATTGCACCCACCTATCACTACATTTCTATTTCCACCATATACACGATTACAAACACCAGATAAAATACTATTATATCTTCCGGTTTCAATAGCATTATCGCGACCACCCATGATCGTATTGAATGAAATAGCTCCTACTGCAATTTGATTGCTATGTCCACAAAATATACCATTGGCAGAATTTGATACAGTTGTTACATTAACAATATTATATCTACCACCCACAATTGTAGCAGTATCAGTGTTTCCGGTCATTTCGTTTTGCCGTCCCCCTATAATTGTAGAAGTATCAATGTTTCCGGTCATTTCGTTTTGCCGTCCCCCTATAATTGTAGAAGTATCAATGTTTCCGGTCATTCCGTTTTGCTGTCCTCCTATAATCATTGAATTATTATTACCACCATAAATAGTATTTCGGTAACCTCCTATAATCCCTCCACGGTCTGCATTTACAAATCCATCATTCATTATTTTATTACCTTCACCTCCAATCATGAATGCATTATTAACATAACTCATAATATTACTCTCACCACCCAGAATAACACAATTAGATACAGCTTGGTCAGTAATAGGATTATCATCTAACATTTGATTTCTTTCACCTCCCACAATCACACTATTATTAGAAAATCTCATTAAATTATTACTACCACCTATCATAACACTATTATACGGTACTCTACTAGAAACAGCACTTGGTAATATTTGGTTATTATTACCTCCCAAGATAGCACCGTATCTGCATTGATTAATTTGATTAAAAAAGCCACCCAGAATTACCGAACTACTGACTGAGCCTGAAATTAAATTAGAACGACCGGCGATGATTGCATTGGTACCATTGTTTGAGGAGATGGTATTAGAGGCACCTGCTAGGATACCCGAGTTAATACCAGCTGAGATTACGTTACTTATACCACCCAGAATTACCGAACTGCTGACTGAGCCTGAAATTAAATTAGAACGACCAGCGATAATTGCATTGGTACCATTGTTTGAGGAGATGGTATTGGAAGAACCTGCTAGGATACCCGAGTTATTACCATCTGTAATTATATTTGATTCACCGCCTAAAATGACTGAATTGCTGACATCCATACCGGATATAATGTTTGACCGACCTCCAAAAATACCATTCTGTTGGCCATTAGAAGTGTCAATCTGATTTTGAGTGCCGTTTATTATTGTACACAGATTACCGTCCGCAATTGTATTATATAGACCACTCGCTAATAAATTATTGTTACCATTAGTTATATCAAGACCACCACCTCCCAAGATAGAATTTAACCTACCACTACTACTTATTATATTTGAAGAACCACCTAGAATCAGTGAATTATCTCCAAAATTAGAAATTGTATTAGAATTACCTGCTAAAATACTACAATTACTGACTGATACAGAAAGAGTGTGGCCCCTTCCACCAATAATTGTGTTATTTTCATTGTTTGAGGAGATGGTATTAGATGCACCTGCTAGGATTGCATTCTGATTACCTCCTCCTGAAATTTCATTATTTTCACCTCCTATTAGACTATTATAATATCCTGCTAAAATTCGATTTGATAAACCTGCCGCTAAAATATTGTTACCACCTGATCCATTAATTCTACTAAAAATGCATCCAACAATAGTATTAGCACTATTTGTGTTATCTATTGAACATTGCTGACTAGATATAATAGAATTTATATTACCATTACTGATTGTTGATAAACTAGAATTAAAAATTGCTGAGCTGGGGCCTGGTGAATTGATAATGGCATTATCACTTCCTATAACAGTACCATTAGATGAAAATTGTATATTATTATCCCCACCTCCAAGTATCGTACTGTAGGGACTTTGTCCATTAATTTCATTTCTAATTCCTGCTATAATTGCACCTTGAGATGCCCTGTATATATTATTGTTTTTACCACCTAGTATTATAGAGTCATTGGTAGTGTAAAAAGACTGATTTTCTATCTTACTACCATAAGATCCTATAATGGAACAATTCCGGCTTCCTCTAATTTGATTAGAATTTCCTGCGATTATAGCAGAATGTCTACACGATAATTGTATCAAACTAAAATCAGTCAATATTCGATTTCCGCGTCCACCTGTAATTATATTCCCTCGGCCACCTTGAATATTATGACTCGCTCCAGCGAGTATTCCGCAATCCTGTGCTCGATTAATACTAACTGAAGTGGCAGCATTTATGATATTATATTCTCCTCCTACAATTACAGAATTAGATGCATATGAAATAGAATTCTGCAATCCACCTATATTTGCACTCTGTGCTGAATTACTATCTATTCTACTTTGTCTAGACCCAGCCATAAACGAATAGGTTCCTTCTACCACTTGATTGGCATTGGTACGGGTTCGGTCTATTTGCAAGTCAACTGAGTTGGTACCACGGCAATTACCCCCCCCCGTTGAGGCGTCTGGGGTCATGGCTGAGATAAATCCAGTGCTGTCGTTGGAAACACCTACTACTAGGTCCCCTCCGACTACATCTGGATTGATAATACTCATAGGACCACAAACATTAGAATAAGTGATATTTAATGGAATGCTAATTGCTGAATTTACTAAATTGGTTGCAGTATCATATCGGACCACTCCATTGGCGCTTTGATCCCAGAAGAGAACTTTATCGGAGGCGGCGATTGTTCCATTGGAAACTGTTTTAATTCGGAGGGTACCACCGATATTAATTTGGTCATTGGCATCAGCCGAAAAATTTTCGCCACCGAGCACAACCGAACGGTCAAAACCTGCTACCGAATTATTACTACCTCCGATAATTACTGAATTATCTGAAGTACTTGTTATTGCATTATCCCTACCAGCGATGATGGCATTTCGATCCGAGGCTGTGGTTGAAATAGTATTTGAAGTACCAGCTAGGATACCCGAGTAAGCACCCGTAGGACCGATAGTATTATCTTTACCTCCACCAATGAAGTGGGCGGTGCCACCCAGGATGCGATTAGAGAGACCACCAGCAATGATAGAGTCAAAGATAGCATGGTCTCTTGGACCAGTACCTCCTGTGCTACCTCCTGATGTCAAGGATCCCATAAAATTATATTCACCACCAAGAATGACAGATCTTTCAATAAATCTATTTTTGTAGCTCCCTGCTGATCTGTATTTAGCAAAGCCACCAAGCATTTGATTTTCGACCCCACCTATAATTGCAGAATTATAAACTATATCATATACCTTTGAATTACTTGAAGCTCCAATTAGGACACCGTCTGATTGTGATTCATCACTGAAGAGTTCGTCGGGTCCGGACAGAGCTGTGAATCCCGCAATTGTCCAATCATTCTCGCTTGGCAATGTATTTTTAAAAGTAATAAAATTTTGCGATCCACTGATAATAGCACTACGTCTACCTAAATTTATTTGATTTACTTCACCACCAATAACACTGTTAGCGCCATCACCTAAATCACCAGAGCGAGACTGAATCTTATTAAATATTCCACCCATAATCACACTATTAAAACCAGACCGACTAGTTACTTTATTGATGCTATCATAGTTATTGATTTCGTTTTCGGATCCAGCAATAATAGCTACTCTATTACCTTGAGAATATATTGCATTATTTTTACCAAAGGCAATTCCTTGACCACTTCCCTCGAAACCTGAATTCGATGTAGTTGGTCTCACCACACGATTACAGTCACCACCTAGGATAACACTGCCACCATACCCCCCATTAGAAATAAAATTCCTTTCGCCACCTACAATAATATTAGAATCTCCCAAAAGAATCTTATTACTTCCACCACCTATAATAGTGTTCTGACCATTTGCAGTTTCTGTTATCTCATTTCTAGAACCACCAACAATGACAGAATCTGATGCATCTAACTCTCTAATTTCATTCATTAACCCACCAATAATTATTTCTCCTGACATAATACCACCTGTATTACCACCAATATAGTTTTCTCTTCCAGCCAAGATCAAATTATCTTCATTTGCTCTAATAATATTATTTCTTCCTCCAATGATACCACTATTTTCTGGATTAGTAGTTCCAGTTACTCCAACTAAATTATTGGATCCCCCAAAGATAATATTATTGTTGTATGAAGAATTAATTGTATTATCTCTACCACCTATAATTGTACTACGTTCACTCTGTCCTATAATTTCATTATTTTCACCTCCACCTAAGAAAGTTGTTATAGAATTGCATATTAAATTATTAACACCCCCTATAATTGCACTATCACTTGAGTTATCTCGAATTACATGATCACGTCCACCTGCTATAATAATATTCGAACTGCTACCATTTAAAGTGTTACTTGATCCAGAAATAATAGATGACTTAGTCACAGTATCGGAAATTCGATTAACATAACCACCTGATATTACATTAGTATTTCTATTCGACGATATAATATTTTTGTACCCCCCTACAATTACTGATTTTTCTGTACCAGTACTAATTTTATTGCTGGTACCACCCAGAATAACTGAATTTGCAGAATTAGAGACAATAGAATTAGTTAGACCTCCTAAAATGATAGCTCCATTACTATTAAGTATTATATTATTACTACCTCCTATAATTACTGATCTTTGACTTTGACCTATTCTATTACTTTCGCCGCCCAAAATTATTGATCTAGTAGATCCATTAGACACCACATTACCAATACCACCAATAATAGCAGAATTATCAGAATCATCAGTAATAATGTTAGAAATACCTACAAAGATTCCACTATTTGTTAATGCATTTGATGAACCCCCTGCTGTCAGGACTCTGTTTAACTCACCTCCAACTACGACAGAATTTAGGACACCTGCTTCAACTCGATTTCCTTGTCCACCTGCGAGAAAAGAATAATCACCTCCTGCTACTTCATTAGGATCAGAACGACTTAATTGCCAATCTACAGCTCCTAGACCGCGACAATCACCTCCTGCTATTGCTCCATCTGGTATATGAGCTGAAATGAAGCCACTGCTTGCAGTAGAGACTCCTACTACAAGATTATTTAAATTATTTGCTTGGATTATGGAGGTTGGTTCTCTCCCTGAACAATTAGTAACTGTGTTGCTCAAAATTGTTATACCTGGTGTAGGTCCCACAGGACCCTGAGCTCCTTGATCTCCTTGTGGACCTTGTGGGCCTTGTGGGCCTTGACTACCGGGAGTGCCAGGAGTACCAGGAGTACCAGGGGTACCTTGTTCACCTTCAGGACCTTGTGGGCCTTGTGGGCCTTGACTACCGGGACTACCAGGAGTACCAGGAGTACCAGGATCACCTTGATCACCCTGTTCTCCTTGTGGACCCTGTTCTCCTTGTGGACCTTGTTCACCTTGTGGACCTTGTTCACCTTGTGGACCCTCTTCACCTTGTGGACCTTGTTCACCTTGCGGACCTTCTGGTCCTTGAGATCCCTGAGCACCCTGTTCTCCTTGCGGACCCTCTTCACCTTGTGGACCTTGTTCACCTTGTGGACCCTCTTCACCTTGAGGACCCTGTTCTCCCTGAGGACCTTGTTCACCTTGAGGACCTTGGTCGCCTTGCGGACCTTCTGGTCCTTGAGATCCCTGAGCACCCTGTTCTCCTTGTGGACCTTGATCACCTTGAGGACCTTGGTCGCCTTGTGGACCCTGATCACCTTGAGGACCCTGTTCACCTTGTGGACCTTCTGGTCCTTGAGATCCCTGAGCACCCTGTTCTCCTTGTGGACCTTGATCTCCTTGTGGACCCTGATCACCCTGAGGACCTTGTTCACCTTGTGGACCCTGATCACCCTGAGGACCTTGTTCACCTTGAGGACCTTGGTCGCCTTGTGGACCTTCTGGTCCTTGAGATCCCTGAGCACCCTGTTCTCCTTGTGGACCCTGATCACCTTGAGGACCCTGTTCACCTTGTGGACCTTCTGGTCCTT
>Ga0209943_1001387_pt1 | contig 14916 bp, 12 predicted proteins | sample SalPonR1_B_D2_MG_FD_185698 | JGI IMG/M metagenome (GOLD analysis project Ga0209943, IMG submission 185698) | Salt pond soil microbial communities from South San Francisco under conditions of wetland restoration - Salt Pond MetaG R1_B_D2_MG... ... | reverse complement strand
CGGCGTGACCTTCGCACTGTTCGTCAGCAATCGCTTTCGGCTCGACCTGGTGGCCGTGGCCGCATTGCTGGCGTTGTTTGCCGCGGGCCTGGTGGATACCGACGAGGCGCTGGCCGGTTTTTCGCACCCGCTGGTCATCATGATCGCCGGGCTGTTTGTCGTCGGCGGCGGCCTTTTTCGCACCGGCGTGGCCGACGCGATGGGCCGCTGGCTGGAGCACACCGCAGGCAGGGGCATCCGCTCGATGATGATCTCGGTGATGCTGGTTGCCGCAGCACTTTCGGCTTTCATCAGCTCCACCGGTACCGTCGCGGTGCTGATCCCGGTGGTCATCGCGCTGGCCCATGCGCGCAAGGTCAGCCCGTCGAAACTGATGATTCCACTGGCCTTCGGCAGCCTGTTCGGCGGGATGCTGACGCTGATCGGCACGCCGCCCAACCTGATCGTCAGCGCCGCCAGGGCCGATACCGGCGCCGGGCCTTTCGGTTTCTTCGACTTCACGCTGCCGGGGCTTTTCATGCTGGGCGTCGGCCTGGCGTTCTTCGGCCTGGTCGGACACCGCCTGGTGCCCGACCGCGGCGACCGAAATCGGCCCGCCGGGGGCGCGGACGAACGCGAACTGGCCGACGAGTACCGACTCACCGACCACCTGGTGCGGGTGGCCGTCCCGGACGATTCGCCGCTGCGCGGTCTGAGCCTGACCGATTCGGCCCTGCGCACGCGCTATCGGGTCACCGCGCTGGCCATCAGCAGTCAGACCGCACGCGGCCGGCAGACGCGCCGGGCCGAGTCCGGCAGCGTGGTCCGCAGCGGCGACCAGCTGGTGATTGCCGGAGACGCCGACGCGATCGACCAGTTGTGCGAATCGCTGGGTCTCGAACGCATCGAAGAACACCCCGGCCTGCCGACGTCAGTGCATCTCCTGGAGGCCGTGATCCCGCCGCGCTCGCGTTTCTCCGGCAAGACCCTGCGTGAACTCAGGCTGCATTCCGGCGCCGGGGTCACCGTGCTGGCGCATCGGCCGATACGCAGCGATCCGATCGCGCCGCCGGACCTGGACCGGCCGCTGGAAGTCGGCGACGCGGTGCTGGTAACCGGGCGCGTGCCCGCCCTGCAAAGAGTGGCCGAGAACGCGCGCGACCTGGTGCTGCTCGGCGGTGACCTCTCGCTGCGCACCCGGCGCACCGGCAAGGCGCCGATGGCGATCCTGATCATGCTGCTGATGCTTGCAACGATGACGCTCGGCCTTGTGCCGAACGTGATCGCGGTTCTCGCGGCCGCGGTCGCGATGCTGTTCGCCCGCTGCCTGACGGTAGAGGAAGCGTTCGGCGGCATCAACTGGGAAAGCGTGATCCTGATCGCCGCCATCCTGCCCATGGCCACCGCGCTGGAGAATACCGGCGGCATGGCGCTGGCCGCGGCCGCGTTGTTCGAGTTCGCCCAGGGTTACGGCCCCCACGTGCTGATCCTCGCGGTGTTCGTGCTGACTTCCGGCCTGAGCCAGCTGGTGTCCAACACCGCGACCACGGTGCTGGCCGCGCCCATTGCGATGAGCGCCGCGACCACGATGGGCATCGATCCGGACGCCGTGCTGATCACCGTCGCGATCGCCGCATCGACTGCCTTTGCCACACCGGTGGCCTCGCCGGTCAATACGCTGGTCTACAACCCCGGCGACTACCGGTTCGCGGATTTCGCGCGGGTCGGACTTCCGCTGCAGCTGCTGGTTCTCATCGCCACGCTGATCGTCGTGCCGCTGTTCTTTCCGTTCTGAACGTCAAAGCCCGTCGCGCTGCTCGACCTGCCGGTTGCGGGCCAGGATGAGCTTGTAGGCGACGTAGTACTTGTAGATGTTGCGCACGTAGTCGACCGTCTCCCGTCCGATGCGGCGCGCGGCGATGACTTCGACGTTGTCGAACCAGCGGTTCGGGTCCAGGCCTTCGGTGCGGGCTTCGGCCCTGAGCTCGCGCACACGCCGGGGACCGGCGTTGTAAGAGGCAAGCGCCAGCAGCAGCCGGTCTTCTTCGGCGATTTCGGGTTCATCGTAGTACCGGTCGATCATGAACCTGACGTACTTGGCCGCGGCATGGATGTTGTTTTCAAGTTCCGTGACATCGCCCACGTCCATTTCCGCACCGGTAGACGGCAACAGCTGCATGACGCCGATCGCCCCTGCCGACGAGCGTACCGAATGATCCAGCCTGGATTCCTGGTAGCCCTGCGCGGTGAGCAGGATCCAGTCGAGGTCGTATTGGCCGCCGTATTCCCGGAACAGGCCGGCCATCTGGCGGAAGCGCGCCATTTCCTTTTCACCGGCCGGATTGCTGACCCAGCGCGTGTCCTCGAGAAAGCGCTGGAACTGGATATTGCCGAACAGCGTGCCGGCCCGGTGGGTCTCCAGGAATGCATCCAACTCGGCTTTGAGCGCGCGGCTTTCCGGGCGCACCGCGAACGCGATATCGGCTTCGCGCCGGAGGACGATATCGTCGTGAACCGTGAGATCGGGCAGTACCTGGGACCAGAATCCGGCCAGGTATTCATCGGCAACGGCGTGATCTGCAACCCCGGCGTTGACCATTTCCAGTACATCGCCGACCTCGAAATGGCCGGGCGCAATTTCCAGCCGCATCGAAGCCAGTCCCTTTTCGACAAGAACCGCGTTGGCCCGCTGGAGACTGTCGAAATAGCTGGAACCGCGCCGAACCAGCACGCTGCGACCGGCCAGGTCGTCGAGCGCTGTCACGGGCGCTGCGCCGGGGCCGGAAACCAGCAGTTCGCGGACATCGCGCGCCAGCGGCTCGGTGAACAGAACGGATTCCGCACGCGCTGGCGTCGTCGTCAGATCGGCAGCGATCAGATCGCCGCGACCGGCCAGCAACCACGGAATCAGACGGTCGCGCGTGACCGGCACCAACACCACCGAAACCTTCAGAAGCCCGCTATCGAGCTTGTCGTTGATCTGCTGTTCGAATGCCTGCATGAAGGCATGGCTCAGACCACGCTGATTAGCTTCCCGGTCGAGGAAATAGAACGTCCGACTGTACGGCACCAGCGCCCGGATCGTGCGTCGCTCGATCATGGCGGGAAGATCGCCGCCGACCCTGTCGGTCACGCCGACCGGGTTTTCCGCGAGCAGGTCCGGGCCGATATCGGTCGCATCGACGCCAGGCCCGGGCTGGGCCGAGTCTTCCGCTGAATCACCGCATGCCGAAATCACGGCAAGCAGGATTACTGCGAGGATGAGGCGAAAGGTGACCATGCGCTTTCTCCGGTTTCGTCATGAGGCGCGGCCGCCACCTCCATCCCGCTTAGCCGAGCCGCCGGCAGGTTATCAGCCCCGCGTCAAGCCACGGTGCCGTGATTCCAGCTGTCCGCTGATCTCTTCCAGCGATACTCCGCTGGCGGCAAGCACGACCAGCAGGTGGTATAGCAGATCGGCCGATTCATTGACGAGTTCATCGCGGTCGCCGGTAGCGGCCGCCAGCGCGACTTCGACGCCCTCTTCGCCCACCTTCTGGGCACAGCGCTTGACGCCCTCCGACAGCAGCCGAGCGGTATAACTGGACTCGGGATCGGCGCCGACGCGCGATTCGATGACGCGTTCGAGTTCGGCCAGGAAGCCTGCCGGCGGGTGAACCTCGTCGCCCCAGCAGGTATCGGTGCCCAGGTGGCAGGTGGGGCCGTGCGGCACGGCCAGGACGAGCAGCGTATCGCCGTCGCAGTCGGCCTGGATGCCGGCAAGCTCAAGCGTGTTGCCCGAGGTCTCGCCCTTGGTCCAGAGTCGCTGCCTGGTCCTGGAAAAGAACGTCACGTGGCCGGTCGCCTGGGTCTTTTCCAGCGCCTCGCGATTCATGTAACCGAGCATCAGCACCCGGCCGGTGTCCGAGTCCTGGACCACTGCCGGCATCAGGCCGTCGACCTTGTCCCACGCGAGATTTTCGAGATTGCTCATGTTCTTGCCCTTCGTATCGGGTTTGCCGGACGACGCGTCGCTATCATCGCTCGTTCAACGCGCCGCCGCAGCTCGACCCCTGGCCGGCCGTGCAGCCGTAGCAGTGATCGGCCACTGCGATGCCGCCGGGCACATCGTCGAGTTCCAGCATGTCGGTCAAGTGAATGTGTTCCCGGCCGCCGCCCAGCGGCAGCCCCAGCATCTGGTTGAAATCGCAGTCGTAGACATAGCCGCGGTAATCCACGCTGACCAGGTCGCGGCACATGACGCCGTTGAGGTTCTCGCGACGGTAACTGTTCTTGAGCAGCGTCATGTAGTCGTCGAACTGGCCCTTGGCCAGCAGTACGGCACCGAACCGCTTGATCGGCATGTTGGCGATCGTGTAAAGGCTGTTGAATACGATATCGAATTCGTCGGCGAGCAGGCGCCGGTAGTCGGCCGTCAGCGCTTCCTGCGGCGGCGGCAGGCTGGCGCCCGTCGGATTGTAGACCAGGTTCAACACCAGGCCGGAATCGGGCTTCCCGTAGCCGAGCCGGTTCAGGGTCTGCAGCGCGCTGATCGAGGCCTCGAACACGCCGCTGCCGCGCTGCGCGTCGACGTTTGCCTTCGAATAGCACGGCAGGGATGCGACCGCCTCCACCCGGTGCCCGGCCAGGAAGGGCGCGACCCAGTCGTAGCCGGGCTCTTCGATGATGGTCGGATTGAGCCGGTCCATCACGTGTACGCCGCGCGCGCGCGCCTCGGCCACCAGCCAGCGGAATTCGGGATTCATTTCGGGCGACCCGCCGGTCACGTCCAGCGTGCCGATATCGAACCGATCGATCACCTCGAGCGCCTGCGCCATGGTGTCGCGGTCCATGAGTTCGGTACGGTTGGGCCCGGCATTGACGTGGCAGTGGGTGCACGCGATGTTGCACAGATAGCCCAGGTTCATCTGCAGCGTATCCAGCGATCGTCGACGGATCGCCGGAAAATCGGATGCCTTCAGCCGCGGCCAGCTGTCTCTCATGTGGATGCACCGGTTCGAGTCGGCAAGATCATGGCACAGGCACCGTGGAACCGGCATTCAGGCGCGTCTCCACATCGTGGTCGGCCAGCCATTGCTTGAGTTCGGGAATCGGGATCTGACCGGAGTGGAAAACCGTTGCGGCCAGCGCGCCGTCGACATCGGCGCGCTGGAACACTTCGAGAAAATGTTCGCGTGCGCCGGCGCCGCCGGAGGCGATCAATGGCACGTCGCATATCGAGCGCATTTCGGCGAGCTGGTCGATGTCGTAGCCGGTCCTCACGCCGTCGGCATCCATGCAGTTGAGCACGATCTCGCCGGCGCCGAGCCGCTGCACCCGTTCGACCCAGGCGCGGGTGTCCAGGTCGGGATCGATCATGTTGTCCGGATCGCCGGTGTTGGCACGCAGCCTGTAGCTGCCGTTTTCCCGAATCGAATCGATACCGATGACCACGCATTGGCTGCCGAAGGTATCGGCCAGCTCGCGCACCAGCGCCGGCCGCTTCAGCGCAGGACTGTTGATCGAGATCTTGTCGGCCCCGGCGTGCAGCACAGCGCGGGCCCGGTCGACGTCGCGAATACCGCCGGCCACGGCGAACGGGATGTCGATCTCGGCGGCCACGCGCGCTACCCATTCGACATCCACGCTGCGCCGCTCCGGGCTGGCGGTGATGTCGTAGAACACCAGTTCGTCGGCGCCCTGGTCGCGGTAGGCCTGCGCGCGCTCGATGATATCGCCCATGTCGACGTGGTCGCGAAACTTCACGCCCTTGACCACGCGACCGGCGCGCACGTCCAGGCACGGAATGATGCGCACGGCCACCATTACCGGTTTTTCTCCTCGCCCCGGAAGCGGCCGATGGCGTCCGTCGGCACGCGGCCCTCGAGCAGCGCGCGGCCGACGATGCAGCCGTGCACGCCGGTGACGGCCACCGCTTCGATATCGGCCGCCGACCCGATGCCGCCGGAGGCCTGGATGCGCAGCGTTGGAAACCGCTCCCGCAATTCCTCGTACAGCTCGACGCCTGCACCGGTCAGCATGCCGTCGCGCTCGATATCGGTGCACAGCAGGTGATCCAGCCCGGCACCCGTGAGTTGCTCCAGCAATTCGAACAGGTCCAGCTCGCCGGATTCGGTCCATCCGGCCGCCTGCGGCATCCAGCGACCGCCGGCATCGCGCTTGACGTCCAGGCCGGCGACGATGCGCTCGGCGCCGAACGATGCTATCCATTCGCACACGGCCTGCGGATCGCGCACGCACACGCTGCCGATGACGACGCGGCCCGCGCCCGCATCCAGGCGCGCCCGGACGTCGGCTTCATCGCGCACGCCGCCGCCGGTCTGGACCGGCAGGGTCAGGGCGGCGCACAGTTCGCCGATGAGCTCCAGGTTGCCGTCGCCGCCGTCCAGCGCGGCATCGAGATCGACAACGTGCAGAATCTTCGCGCCGGCCTTTTCGTAAACGCGCGCCTGATCCAGTGCGGATTCGGCGTAGCGCGTCTCGCGCGCATAGTCGCCCTGCTGCAGGCGCACCACGTTGCCGTCGCGAAGGTCGATGGCGGGGATCAGGATCATTGCAATTGCTCCATCGTCGGGGCGCTCCCGAAAAAGGTAAAAAGCGGGTCACGAAGAGCACGAAGAAGGCACGAAGGACACGAAGAAAAACCGCTGAAATGTTTTTTTGTAATCATTTTTATTGTTTCTTCGTGTCCTTCGTGCCCACCTTCGTGTTCTTCGTGCCATGCTTTTGGCTTTTCGAAACTCATTGCCCAACCTCCAGGAAATTCTGAAGCACACGCGCGCCGGCGGCGGCCGATTTTTCGGGGTGGAACTGGCAGGCGGCGAAGTTTTCGCGGCGCACGACCGCGGCGAATTCGCGGCCGTGAGTGCTGGTGGCCACGGCGCCCGCGGCCGGCGCGGCATAGCTGTGGACGAAGTAGAACCATTCGCTGCCGTCCATCCCCCGGGCAAGCGGATCTTCGGCAGTCCACGTCAGCCGGTTCCAGCCCATGTGCGGCAGCCGCAGTCCCGGCGCTGCGGGCAATCGCGTCACACGACCCGGGATCAGTCCCAGGCACAGCGTATCGCCCTCTTCCGACGACTCGAACATCAGTTGCAGCCCGAGACAGACGCCGAGCACGGGCTGGGTCAGCCCGCGGATCACGTCCACCAGGCCGTGTTCGCGCAACGCGTTCATCGACCATGCGGCCGCCCCCACGCCGGGCAGGATCACGCGGCTCGCGCCCCTGATCTCGTCGGCGTCACGCGTCAGCACGCTTTCGGCGCCCAGTCGGTTCAGCGCCTGCACCACCGACCCGAGGTTGGCGCCGCCGGAATTGATCACCGCGATGGTCATCGGCTTAGCCTTCCCGCGGCCTCGCCGGATCCGGGATCATTGAATGCGGCGCTCACAGCATCCCCTTGGTCGACGGCGTACCGCCTTCGCCTTTCGCCAGGGCCGGGCGCAGTGCGCGGCCGACGCCCTTGAAGCAGGCTTCGACCAAGTGATGGGTGTTGTCGCCGGACAGCGTGATATGGATGGCGCAGCGAAGTTTCTGCGCCAGCGAGGCGAAGAAATGGCTGACCATTTCGGTGTGCAGCCCGCCCACCGATTCACGCGGGAACTCGCCGTGCAGTTCGAACGCCGGTCGGCCTGAAAGATCGATCGCCACGTTGGCCAGCGATTCGTCCATGGGCAGGACGAAACCGTAACGCCCGATGCCGCGCCGGTCGCCCAGCGCGCGGTCCAGCGCTTCGCCCAGCGCCAGCGCGCAGTCCTCGACAGTGTGGTGCTCGTCGATGTGCAGGTCGCCTTCGCATTTCAGTTCCAGCGCGAACCCGCCGTGCGCGGCCAGCTGGTCGAGCATGTGGTCGAAAAAGCCGATCCCGGTGCTGTTGGCGATGGGCTTGTCGGCGTCCAGGTTTACCGCAACCGAAATGGCCGTTTCGTTGGTCTTGCGCGCCACGCAAGCGGTACGCGGCTGTTCGAGCAGCGCGGCGGCCACCTCGCTCCAGCCCATCCCGTCTGGTCCTATACGCAATCCCTTCAGCCCCATGTTCGCAGCCAGCTGCATGTCGGTTTCGCGATCGCCGATCACCGCCGAATGCTCGCGGTCCATGCAGGGATCGCGCAGGTAATCGAGCAGCATGCCGACGCCCGGTTTGCGGTTCGGGCTGTTGTCTTCCGGCAGGCTCGGGTCGATGTGCTCGGCGTCGAACGCAATGCCTTGTGACCCGAGGACATGCAGCAGCATCCGGTGCGGCGGGTGGAAATGTTCCTCCGGGAACGAAGCCGTCCCAAGCCCGTCCTGATTGCTGACCATGACAAACCGATACCCGGCATCCTTCAGCTTCAGCAGTGCCGGAATCACGCCGGGCATCAGCCGGAATTTTTCCAGCGAATCGACCTGCTCGTCTTCCGGCTCCTCGATCAGGCAGCCGTCGCGGTCGATGAAAAGGATTTTTTGATAGCTCATGAATTCCACTCTCGAATGAAACCGATCAGCGCATTGTTTTCTTCCGGTGCGCCGACCGTGATTCGAACGCAGTCGTCGAGACCCGGCTGCGCCGATTGGTCGCGCAGACGAATGCCGGCCGCAGCGGCGTCGCGGACCAGCCGCGGACCGTCGGCGGCACGCACCAGCACGAAGTTTGCCGTCCCCGGCCAGATCTTCACGATCCCCGGACTGGACGCCAGCGCCTCGGTCAGACGGTCGCGCTCGGCGGCCAGCGTCTCGAGGTGTGCGCGCTCGGCGGCCAGCGCATCTTCGGTCAGTGCCTGCAGTGCGATGGACACGGTAGGCGTGGGCAGCGGATACGGAGCGATGATTCGGCGGAGCAGGTCGATCACCACCGGATCGGCGATAACCGTGCCCAGCCGGCATCCGGCCAGCCCGTGCGCTTTCGACAGCGTGCGCAGCAGCACCAGGTTCGGGTGCCGCGCCAGCAGCGGAATCATGGAGGTCTCGGGCGCGAATTCCACGTAGGCTTCGTCGACCACGACCAGGCCTGTTCCGTCCTGCGCGGCCGCCAGCGCGGCGACCGTCTCGGCGGGAATGATGTTGCCGGTCGGGTTGTTCGGCGAGCAGAGGAACACGATCCGGCATCCATCGGCCCTGTCGGCCAGGTCTGCGGGCAAGTCGAAGGCGTTGCCGGCATCGACCAACGGCGCCTGAACGACTTCGGCACCCTGCACCTGCGCCGACAACGCATACATGCCGAAGCACGGCGGGCAGATCAGCACGCGTTCGATTCCCGGTCGGCAGAACACTCTTACGAGCAAATCGATGCCCTCGTCGCTGCCGCGAGTGACCAGCAGGTTTTCAGGCCGCGTTACGTAAAGTTCGGCCAGGCGTGCCTTCAACCCGGACGGCTGCGGGTCGGGATATCGATTGAGCGCCATGCCGCCGTCGCCGGCCGGCGGCCAGGGGCTTTCGTTGGCGTTGAGCAGGATGCCGGCCGAATCGGCCAGCGCGCGGGCCGAAGCGTAGGGCTTCATCGCGCGGATTTCCGGCCTTGCAAGATCCGCAAGCGCTGCCGGGCTCAAGAGCTGCTTTCCTTCTGCAAACGCAGTTCGATTGCCAGGCGGTGCGCGTCCAGGCCTTCGTGCGCGGCCAGCCGGGCCCCCGGCGGCCCCAGCTCGCGCAGGCCGTCGCGGCTGGCGCGCTGCACCGTCATGCGGCGCATGAAGTCGACCACGGCCAGACCCGAGGTTGTGCGCGCCCAACCCCCGGTCGGCAGCGTGTGGTTGGTGCCGGAAATGTAGTCGCCCAGCGATTCCGGCGTGTAGTGCCCGACGAACACCGAACCCGCGGTGGTCACCCGCTCGGCCAGGCTTTCGGCGTCACGCGTCTGGATGATGAGGTGTTCGGGCGCATAGCGCTCGCTGACCTCGACCGCCTCTGTCATGTCGGCCACGCGTACGATCACTGCATGCTGCAGCGCCTTTACGGTGGTTTCGGCCCGCGACAACTTCGTGAGCAGGTTGTCGATTTCGCCCCGCACCGCGTCGCCCAGGCGTTCCGAATCGGTCACCAGGATGACCTGCGAGTCGGGACCGTGCTCGGCCTGGCTGAGCAGATCCACGGCCACCCACTGTGGATCGGCCGAGTCATCGGCGATGACCAGCACTTCGGACGGCCCCGCCGGCAGGTCCTGGGCAGCGCCGTTGACGTCGGCGGCCACCTGGCGCTTGGCCTCGGCCACGAACCGGTTGCCCGGCCCGAACAGCTTGGCGCAGGCCGGCACGCTTTCGGTACCGTAGGCCATTGCGGCGATCGCCTGGGCGCCGCCCGCGATCAGAACCCTGGCCAGTCCGAGCTTGGCGGCGACCGCCAGCACTGCGTCGTCGGCAAGACCATCGGCATTCGGCGGGGTGGCCAGCACAATCTCACGGCACCCGGCCAACAGCGCCGGCACCAGCAGCATCACGGCGGTGGAAGGCAGAGGCGCGCTGCCGGCCGGCACGTAGAGCCCGACCGGATCCAGCGCCAGGTAGCGCATGGCGCACGCTACGCCCGGCGCCGTTTCCACCGAATAGTCGTCCGGGCGGCCGGCCGCGTGGAATGCCCGCACGGTCTCGATCGACCGATCGATCGCCGCATCGAGATCCGGATCCAGCGCCCCATGAGCCGCCGTCTCCTGCCACAGCGCCGGCGGCGTCACGCCGTCGAACCGGCGGGTATACTCGGATACGGCATCGTCGCCGCGTTCGCGGACGCTGGCGACGATATCGGCGACGATACGCTGGAGTTCGGCGCCGGATTCCATTTCCGGCCGGGCCAGCAGAGCGTTCTTTCCGGCTTCTCCAAGGCCGCCCCAATTCACGGTCTTCATCTTCGACATCTCCTCAGGCCAGCATTTTTTCGACCGGCAATACCAGGATCGCCGACGCACCGGCGGACTTGAGATCCTCCAGATGCTCCCAGAACACCTGCTCGGTGCATAGTGCATGCACTGCCACCCGGTCCGCCTGGCTTTCCAGCGGCAGTACGGTGGGCGTTTCCGCGCCGGGCAGGATGGCACTGATTCGCGACAGCGCCTCGCGCGGCGCGTGCAGCATGACGTACTTGGTTTCTGCCGCGCGCTGGACTCCAAGGACCCTCTGGACCAGCTTGTCCAGCAACGCCTCGCGCTCCGGCGGGAGGGTCGAATTGCCGCGATACAGCGCGGCCTGGCTTTCGAGCACCGTGGTGACGGCGCACAGGTGGTTGGCCCGCAGCGTTGTGCCGGTGGACACCAGGTCGACGATGGCGTCGGCGGTGCCCAGGCTGGGGGCAATCTCGACCGCACCGTTGAGCGTGACGATATCGGCTTCGACGCCGTTCTCGTGCAACCATTTCCGGGTCAGGCGCGGATAGCTGGTCGCGATCCGCTGGCCCGCGAGTTGAGCCGGGCCGGCATAGCCGACGCCTTCCGGCAGGGCAAGCATCAGCTTGCAGTGACCGAATTCCAGCGGCGCGAGAATCTCGAGGTCGGCGTCCGGCCGGCGCTTGCGCGCTTCCAGCACCTTTTCCACGGCGACGTTCTCGCCGACGATGCCGAGCTCGCAGACGCCTTCCAGAAGCAGTCTCGGAATGTCGTCGTCGCGCACGAGCAAGAGGTCCACCGGCAGGTTGCGACCGTACCAGAACAGCTTGTCCTTGCTGCGCGCGAACTGCAGACCGGATTTCTCCAAAAGCTTCAGCGAGGTATCGGACAGCCGCCCGGACTTCTGAATGGCGATCTTGATTCGAGGTTGTTCGGAAGACATGCTTACTGCTCTCCTTGATCGGGTTCGGCCGGAAACGCCTGCGCCTGCCCCTGAAGCCGTTGCAACGCCACACGGTAACCATCGTGACCCATTTCCAGGAACCGCGCGACGCGCCCGATGGTGGTCACGCTGACGCCGGTGCGGTCATGAATTTCCCGGTAGGGCAGGCCGGCGTCGAGCAGCTGTGCCACGCGCCAGCGATCGACCAGGGCTTCCAGCTCGGCCGGCGTAGTCAGATCGCGAAGCAGCGCGCGGCATTCGTCCGCGGTTTCCATCGCCATGAAAGCCTCGGCCAGGCTGTTGCGTCCGGCACGGTTCGCCTTTAGGTGCTGTTCGTCGAGCTGTTTCATGAACGTCGTTTCTCGTCAATGTAATAACACGTTAATACAGTAGCACATTATCACGACACGGTGAAAACTGTTATGCGTCTGCAGCCGACGATCGCAGGCTTGGCCGCGATCCAGCGAGCTTGTCAGCACGTCGGGAAAACTGCCGTCGCCGGGCCGGCGCGCTACGGCAGCGCTTTGAATGGCAGTGCATGATGGAAATACAGGGTCTCTTTCAGCCATGGGCAGAGGACGAACAACCGTCGATCTGCAACATCATCCTCGGCAAGCGCGACTGCGTCGGAAAGCGGGCCCGAGTCGACAAGGAAAATCAGCCCGGGCCCGCGGCGTCCGGTTTCGCCAACTCGACCCGACGCCAAGCCCCCCGCCGAGCGCGCGGTCCGGCTAGAATAGCGGGATTATTTTTTTCAATCCAAGACACCAAGTTGCAGGGAGTAACAATGGACCAGAGTCTAATACCGCCGGTGATGGGCATCGTCGGCCTGATCGTTGCCTTCATCATCTATCGCGCGATGATGCGCTACCCGGTGATGGAAGGAAAACCGGCCGAAATCGCCAAGCTGATCCAGGAAGGCGCCATGGCCTTCATGCGCCGCGAAGTGCTGATGATCGCTCTTTCAGTGGCCGTACTGTTCGTCGCGCTCGCGCTTTCCGGTCTCGGCATTCAGACTGCCATCTCGTTCCTCGTCGGCGCCATCAGTTCCACGGTGGCCGGCTTCTTCGGCATGATCGCCGCCACCCGGGCCAACGTGCGCACCACCACTGCGGCGCACAACTTCGGCACCGACCGGGCGCTGAGCGTGGCGTTCTACGGCGGTTCGGTCATGGGCCTGGTGCTCGCTTCCATTGGCCTCCTGGGCCTGGGCAGCCTCTACCTGGTATTCGGCACGGACCCACAGACCGCGCACAATATCCACGGCTTCGGCATGGGCGCCAGCGTCGTGGCGCTGTTCTATCGTGTCGGCGGCGGCATCTTCACCAAGTCCGCCGACGTCGGCGCCGACCTGGTGGGCAAGGTCGAAGCAGGCATTCCCGAGGACGATCCCCGCAACCCGGGCGTCATTGCCGACAACGTCGGCGACAACGTCGGCGACGTGGCCGGCATGGGTTCCGACATCTTCGAATCCTACTGCGGTTCCATGATCGCCACCATCGCGCTGGCTACGAGCCTGATCCAGCTCACCGCCGTAGACGGCATTGTGCCGGGCATGGGTCCTGGCGCTGCCTTGATGGGCCTGCCGCTACTGCTGGCCTCGGTCGGCCTGGTCTGTTCAATTCTTGCTATCGGCGTGGTTCGGATGTCGGTCTCGCGCAGCCCCGAAGTGGCGCTGCGCACCGGGACCATCTTCGCCGCCGTTGCCTTCATTGTCGCGGCCTTCTTCCTGATCCGCTTCGTCGATGTTGCCACCGGCGTCTGGCTGGCCACGCTGGTCGGCGCGCTGGGCGGAATCGTCATTGGACTGTCGACCGAGTACTACACCGCCGGCAAGCCGGTGCGTGAAATCGCGCGGGCGGGCGAAACCGGCCCGGCCACGGTCATCATCTCGGGCTTGGCCACCGGCATGCTGTCGGTGGTGGTCCCCATCCTGACCATCTGTCTGATGATCTTCATCGCAAACTTCCAGGCCGGCCTCTACGGCGTCGGCATCGCGGCGGTGTCGATGCTGGCCACGGTGGGCATGACCATGGCCATCGACGCCTACGGTCCGGTGGCCGACAACGCCGGCGGTATCGCCGAAATGGCGGGTCTGGGCGAAGACACGCGCAAGATCACCGATTCGCTGGACGAACTGGGCAACACCACCGCCGCGATCGGCAAGGGCTTTGCGATCGGCGCCGCGGCGCTGGCCGCGCTGACCATCATCAGCGCCTATATCGCCGAGGTGCAGTTGCACGTCGAAGGCTTCGCTCTGCTGATCTCCAACCCCACGGTGTTGATCGGCATGTTCATCGGCGGCCTGTTTCCGTTCGTGGTCGCTTCGATCACAATGACGGCAGTCGGCGACGCGGCATTCGAAATGATCAAGGAAATCCGCCGCCAGTTCAAGGAAATTCCCGGCTTGCTCGACGGAACGGCCAAGCCGGACGCCGCACGCTGCGTCGATATCGCCACCACATCCGCCATCAAGCGCATGCTGCTGCCAGCCGCCCTGGCGGTGCTCGGCCCGGTGGTGGTCGGCTTCGGCCTGGGCGCCGAGGCGCTGGGCGGCATGCTCGGCGGGGCACTGGTCGCGGCGGTCCTGCTGGCGCTCACCATGGCCAATGCCGGCGGCGCGTGGGACAACGCCAAGAAGTACGTCGAAAAGGGCAACTTCGGCGGCAAGGGCTCCGAAACTCACCATGCAAATGTCGTGGGCGACACGGTCGGCGATCCACTCAAGGACACCTCCGGACCGTCGATGAACATCCTCATCAACGTGATGGCGATCGTGAGTCTGGTGATTGCGCCTTTGCTGACGCACTGATCGGTCACTTTTCGACGATCTTCGAAAAACGCGGCCCCGGGCCGCGTTTTTCGTTTCGGGGGGTTGGATCACTGTTTAGGATTTAGTTTTGTCAACTTCAACTTCGAGTTCAACTTCATTTCGCCACGCGCTGATGGGGGCGCCCTGCGCGGTTCGGCGACCTTTTCATCAGAATCGTTTCGCCACGCGCTTCGCGCTTGCAGGCGACCTACTTTTCACAAGCGCCTGAAAAGTAGGCAAAAGCGCTTTTTACAGGCGGCAGCTGTTGGCGAAGTTTGTTTGAACGGATTGGGGGTTAGGTGTTTGATCACGGCGTTGGAGAGATCTTTTTGTACGTTCGACGTGTTCTTCTTTGGCGCCCGGGTGACGATGAAATGCCGGCTTCGATATTTATC
>Ga0209943_1001383_pt1 | contig 14937 bp, 12 predicted proteins | sample SalPonR1_B_D2_MG_FD_185698 | JGI IMG/M metagenome (GOLD analysis project Ga0209943, IMG submission 185698) | Salt pond soil microbial communities from South San Francisco under conditions of wetland restoration - Salt Pond MetaG R1_B_D2_MG... ... | reverse complement strand
TTTATTGATCTTCTTATGTCTGAACCGCTGACATTGCCCACCGAAGCCGGAGGCGTAGGAGGTGTTCATGTGATGTAATGATGGACGGGATTTGGGACGGTGTGGTTGTGGGGTGCGGTAAAAAATTGTGTGGTTTCCGGTCGATTTTGCATTTTGGGGTAAAGACGCGATATCGCGTCTCTACGTATGGGACCTTTCGCCTATAAACATTTGTTTGCCTACACATTGCCAGAATAAGTACTAACAGTCCCTGTAATTCAATAAAAATGAGGAAAGGAAAATAGAATAATGTAGTGAATTATAGCTTTTGAAATATATCTTGTTTACCTATAATTGTCATTATTTCTACCGTTCCCTCATGGACTCTGAAATATATACTATCAGCTCCGTGGACACAGCGGCGATATCCGGGTTTGATATGATCAACTGACTCGAAGGAATAAGGCCGCTGAGCGATGAGATCAAAATAGTCAAAAAACGACTTGAAGTATCTGTCAGCTTGTTCCATTCCAAACTTCTGCATCCCATACTGATGAATACGAATTAAGTCGTCTCGGGCCTCATTACTTAATCGATACTTAGCCATCAGGTAAGGACTTCGATTGATTTAATATTTCTTCAGGTCCGTCATCCGTAAATCCGCTTTTCTCGGCTCGGTCTAATTTGGCCCGAATCCAATCGATTTGCACTTGCTGATCTCGAGTTTGGCGAAGTAGATCATTTACAAGTTCACTTTTACTGCTGTATTCTCCTTTTTTGACTTGTTCTTTAAGCCATTCATCATTGGGCTTGGTAAATGTTATACTTTGTCTAGGCATGATTATTTGTTTGGTGCAAATTTACACCAATCAAGGATTTTATGCAAGACTTTTTTGGTTGTTGTATGTGACTAGATACCGCGGGAGGTTTTAAGAGGAGAAATTTTTTGATCTTCTTTTGTCTGAACCGCTGACATTGCCCACCGAAGCCGGAGGCGTAGGAGGTGTTCATGTGATGTAATGATGGACAGGATTGAGGACGGTGTGGTTGTGAAGAGGTGATATTTCAAACCACTAAACTCGCCGACCCATCGATTTCGAGGGTTTTTGTTTCTTCGGTCTGCAGCATTGGGAAGTAGGTATACATATCTTTTTTCTTCTTGCTTTTGGCTTGATCCAAAAGCAAACAAAAATCAAGGACCCATCAAAGGTGATTTTTGCAGTAGCAAAACCGCGGTCGCTTTTTACCGCTCCATGCTTCTTTCGCGGGTCTGGGATTCTTGGACACATTTACTTTCTTTCAGTCAAATTGTACTCATCGCATTATCTAGCTCCTTACCGCTACCCGCGAACGCAATTCCGCTCTGCGCGCCGCTATCACTGGTGATGGGTCCGGCCTCTTTTTCTCGATGCTTTTTGGCTGGATTTATTGATGTTCTATTGTCTGAACCGCTGACATTGCCCACCGAAGCCGGAGGCGTAGGAGGTGTTCATGTGATGTAATGATGGACAGGATTGAGGACGGTGTGGTTGTGAAGAGGTGATATTTCAAACCACTAAACTCGCCGACCCATCGATTTCGAGGGTTTTTGTTTCTTCGGTCTGCAGCATTGGGAAGTAGGTATACATATCTTTTTTCTTCTTGCTTTTGGCTTGATCCAAAAGCAAACAAAAATCAAGGACCCATCAAAGGTGATTTTTGCAGTAGCAAAACCGCGGTCGCTTTTTACCGCTCCATGCTTCTTTCGCGGGTCTGGGATTCTTGGACACATTTACTTTCTTTCAGTCAAATTGTACTCATCGCATTATCTAGCTCCTTACCGCTACCCGCGAACGCAATTCCGCTCTGCGCGCCGCTATCACTGGTGATGGGTCCGGCCTCTTTTTCTCGATGCTTTTTGGGTTGATTTATTGATCTTCTTATTTCTGAACCGCTGACATTGCCCACCGAAGCCGGAGGCGTAGGAGGTGTTCATGTGATGTAATGATGGTCGGGATGAGGACGGTACTTTTGAGAGGAAACGGTTAAAAATTGTATGGTTTCCGGTCGATTGTGCATTATGGGATAGAGACGCGATGCATCGCGTCTCTACATACCCTAAATGTGAACCCTTCCGTCATTCTATCACGCTGCCGCCAAAGGTGGTCAAGATAGGCCCCACATTCGCGTCAGCGATGAGGAAGGTCCTGCCGCAGGCAGGAGTGCGAGCGCAGCGAGTACCGACAGCCTGGATCGTAGCGCACCGCGAATTCGGCGACAGGCGAATCCGCGGTGGACGCCCAAATAAATAAAAAAGACACTTGAGAGCGCAAGTCCCAGGCGAGAAAAAGGCAGGTACATCCTCTTCCTGTAAAAATGACATTTCCACCCCTTGGGCATCCCAACGGAAACCCGTATATTCCAAACCAAATCGAATACGAGAAACTATGAATACACTGGAAAATTATATCTGCGGAAATTGGACGACTGGAGACGGCGATGGAGAGACGCTATACAATTCGATCACGGGCGATCCGGTCGCTACAGCTACGACGAAGGGGCTGGATTTTGGAGATATTTTGGAATACGGACGCAAGGTGGGGAATCCGGCTTTGCGCAATATGACGTTTTACGAACGGGGGCTGATGCTCAAAAAGCTGGCGCTACATCTCCACAGCATCAAGGATAAGTACTACCCCATCAGCTGGCAAACGGGAGCGACTAAAGCGGATTCGTGGATCGACATCGAAGGCGGCATTGGAAATCTATTTGCCTACGCGAGCCTGCGACGTCAACTGGGTAGCAAGAAATTTTTCGTCGACGGGGACCCTATCGATTTGTCTCGAGGCGGCAGTTTCATGGGACACCACATTATGGTGCCGAAAGAGGGTGTTGCGATCCATATCAATGCTTTTAATTTCCCGATTTGGGGCATGCTTGAAAAGATTGCGGTCAATTTACTGGCTGGCGTACCTGCGGTCGTTAAACCCGCCACGCTGACTTCCTATCTCACCGAAGCCATGGTGAAAGATATTATTGCTAGCGGGATTTTGCCTGAAGGCGCCCTACAGCTCATTTGCGGTTCGGCTCGCGGTATTCTCGATCATGTAGAAAGCCAGGACATCGTCACCTTCACAGGCAGTGCCAGTACGGGACGGATGCTCAAATCGAACGAGCGCGTACTTAATGAGAGTGTCCCCTTTAATATGGAGGCCGATTCGCTCAACAGTGCGATTCTAGCCCCGGATGCTGAGCCCGGCACGGAAGAATTTAAGCTCTTTATCAAGGAGGTGCGAAAAGAAATGACGATCAAATGTGGACAGAAGTGTACGGCCATCCGAAGAATTATCGTCCCGGAAGCCTTTGTAGAAGATGTTCAGCTGGCTCTCAGTGCTCAACTGCAAAAAACCACCATGGGCGACCCGAAACAAGAAGGGGTCCGCATGGGGGCGTTGGCAGGCCAGCCTCAAGTGAAGGAAGTCCGGGCCCAGGTCGAAACGCTGCTGAAAGAAAATCAACTCGTGTATGGGGACTTTGATTCCTTCGATCTGGTAGGTGCCGACAAAGAAAAAGGTGCTTTCCTCCCACCGATTCTGATGCGACAGGACAAACCATTTGAGCAGCTCGCTTCGCATGAAGTGGAGGCTTTTGGCCCCGTCAGTACCATCATGCCTTACCATGACTTTGATGAAGCGATCGCCCTATCCAAGTTGGGTAAGGGGTCGCTATGTAGCTCCATTGCGACCTATGACGACAACTATGCGGCCGAATACGCTGTCGGCGCAGCAACGCATCATGGGCGGATTTTAGTCATCAATCGCGAGAACGCCAAAGCCCACACTGGACATGGATCCCCTCTACCCTATCTGACGCACGGTGGCCCCGGGCGAGCCGGCGGTGGAGAAGAAATGGGCGGATTGCGCGGTGTCAAACACTATTTGCAACGCTGCGCTATCCAGGGAACACCCACTACCGTCACGGAGGTGACTCAGCAGTATCAGGCGGGTGGTAAATTCAAAGATCCCGGACAGCATGTGTTCCGTAAGTTTTTTGAGGATCTCGAGGTTGGAGAAACGGTGGTTACCCATAAACGGTCTATTACTGAGGCTGACATCATCAACTTTGCTAATGTGAGCTGGGATCATTTTTACGCCCACACTGACACCACCTCCTTGGAGGAGACCACTTTTGAGGAGCGCGTGGCGCACGGATATTTCATTTTGTCGGCCGCAGCCGGTTTATTTGTCGATCCCGGCAAAGGGCCTGTTTTATTGAACTACGGCATTGAGAGTTGCCGCTTTACCAAACCCATGTATGCAGGTTCTACCATGGGCGTCAATTTTACCGTCAAGGAGAAAATGGATCAGGAGAAGAAGGATCCCGAAGATATCGCCAAGGGCATTGTGAAGTTTTACGTCGAGGTCTACGATGAGACCGAGGAGACCGTGGCCGTAGCCACCATTTTGACCATGGTGAAGAAGCGGGATCAGAGTGGGGGGATGATGGTGTCCTAAGGTTAAAGTGGAAAAGGATAAAGGTTAAAGGTTAAAGGTGAAAGGTGAAAGGTGAAAGGTTGAAGGATAAAGGTTAAAGGTTAAAGGTTAAAGGTTGAAGGTTAAAGGATAAAGGTTAAAGGTTAAAGGTTAAAGGTTAAAGGTTAAAGGTTAAAGGTTGAAGGTCAAAAGTCAAAGGTCAAAAGTCGAATGGCGCAGGTCGAAGGTCACAAGTCAAAGGTCGAAGAAGGTTATAGTCAAGCCCCCGACGCTAAAGCTCGCCAGGGGCCGGACCTAATCAAATGGTAAAATAGTAAGTCTGAATTGGGCTATACTTGAACTACGAATTAAGTATGCCAATTTATAATTTCACAATTTGCGAGGTAAATTGCCCATCGATACGAACGATATAGATGCCGGACGCCAGATCCCCCACATGCAATTGTACCGCTCGTTCTTCTTTGATCAACCGTCCGCTCATATCATAAATCGCCCAGTGTGAAATGGTGTGTGATTCCTCTCGTTTTTGAAGGAAGTCAGCCGTCGGATTTGGATACACCTGGAGCCTGGTATCCGCCAGCTCGAACTGAGCGCTGGTCGTTGTATTTTCCAGGTTTGCTCGTTGAATTTCCCGACCCTTACCACACACCCAAAATGTTTCGGTGGGCTCGTCCCAAAAAGCATCGCGCGCCAGCGCAGCGCATGTGGAAATAGTAAAATCAAAATCGAGCGTACCCTTATCAGCCACAAAAAGATCGGCATCTTCTCCATTTGTCCCCAGACACAGCACGCGATCCTGCGAAAGTTCATGTAAGCGCTTTCCATTATACGGTGCTGTAGCCTCAATAAAACTTGCTCCCTCATCAGTACTGAGGTAGACATCAAAAGGGGTAAGCAAATAAATCGTGCTAAATCGCAACACTAAAAAATCAATAACATTGGTAATCCCGCTTGGACCCTCTGTGTAGATTTCAAAATCATTACTGGCATTGAAAGCACTCCAAACCTTACCATCCACCAATACAAATAAATTACCCGCAAAATCAGCTTTTAGACGCGAAGGTGGGCTGGGAAAAGTATGATGTTCGAACCAGTTCTGACCTTTGTCTGTGGATTTATATATCGTGTTTCCGGCGACCACATACGCGAGACCATCGGCCTTGCTGTAAACAATGTCTTCTACATTAACACCCGTCTCCAAGACCACTTCAAAGCTTAAGTCCGGACGGACATGTAACACCTGCCCCCATTCATTGGCGACGAAAGCCTCTTCACCTATATAGGTTACGCGGGACAGATTGGCATCATCTACAATATTATAGGTCCAATTTTCGCCGCCATCAGAAGAGTAGGCCAGAGCCCCAAGTTCCCCTACGGCCATGACTTGATTTTCATTCGAGGCCACGCAATTGAAATCCTCACCATACCCATTCCGTTGAAAAAATATATCAAAAAGACCCTCGCTATTGTAAATTTGACTGCCGGTGCTTCCTATCAAAATTTGCCCATCATTCTGAACAGATACGGTGTTGATAAAACCGTCTATAAATATAAACTGGACCTCCCAGTTTCTACCTCCATCCGTACTGTACGTTAGAGTGTTCACCGTATTAGTCATTATGGTATTGGCATCATAAAAAGACAGGCCGTTCGGTAGACCATTAAAGTTTTGAGTAGATACCTGCTGCCAGTTGAGGCCATTATCCGTAGATTCGTAAAGCGATTTATCGAGAGTCATGGCGTATAACACATTTTCCCGCCCAATGATTTTTCTAGGGTTTATATCGTCATCCAAAACCTTTGTAAAACTTTCGCCTCCATTCGTTGACCGATAAATACCTCCGGATCCGGCATAAACCACCCCCTGATGATACAGCAGTCCACGTCCTCCCGCTTCAGAAGTAGCAGATTGTGTCCAACTTTGACCTTGATCATCGGAATACAGCACGTGGGTTCCCGAAATCAGCCAGCGTCCATTATCAAGTTGAACAAAGGCGTTGATCAGCCCACCGATATCAGGCGTAATATCAATTGTAGTAGCAAATCCATCCTCAGTGTACAACATTTCCCGAATGGAATAGTATATCACTTTTGACGGATCCGTTTCGTCCAGAAAGTAAACAGATGGAAAAATCCCTTGCTGACTTATAGGAAGAGAGAGGGACTCCCAGTTTTGCCCCCCGTCGGAAGTACGAAGAAGGTATCCGCACTCAAGCGTGGCATAACCGACTCCGGAATCATGCATCTGAATGTCAGACACATCGCCACTAAAGTTGTCGGGATAAACTGTTTCCAATTGCTGACCGTAAAGACTGGCCTGGAATACACAAAAACAAAGTAAAAGAAATGATGCCTTCATATTTTTTTTGATAAAGATATGGGCATTGCTCCCTTCAAAAATCACCTGAAAGAGTGATTTCCTACCCTTCCATGATTATCCTCAGCGGCACCTCCTTTGCGTATACGCCGTACAGATTTCTCGTGTATCGCATATCAATCACGAGGAACACACCTTGTTCATACACGATTACGACCGTAGTTTTCCTATCGGGCGCAGTTATTATCCGCTCGTACTTCGCTTTTTTTCGTAAGGTATTTTATACACATTCCAGACAGCGTTTACCTGACCCTACTAAATCGGCATCCCAGTTATTTCTATGCTATTATTTTTTAGGGCGGTCCGCGCCTGAGATACAGGCCCGGCGCTACGCTTCGCAGCTCTCCGCCAGCTGGCGGATCGGCTCCGGCCCACCGCGCCCAACCTTCGCGCCATCCGTGGCCGGATCTCCCTCCCTCCGGTCGGGCCTGCTGCGCATCGCTACCGCGGGGGTGTAGGTGAATTGCAACATCACTTTTATTATCTGTGTAAATATTGTATTTTTAACCATGTGATTCCTTAAAGCCCCATAGGATGAGCTAAAAATGACCGTCAGAAAGCAAAAAACATGGCAAAAAGAGATGAGATATTATCCTTTTTACAAGAGAAAAAAGATATACTTTTTTCTGAATACAAATTGGTGAAGCTTGGCTTATTTGGATCCTTTGCCCGAAATGAAGCCCTGGATGATAGTGATATAGACTTGATCGTTGAATTTCAGCCGAATACAGAGAATTTATCTCAAAAGAAATCGGAAATAAGAGATTTAGTGTCAAAGAGATTTGGCAGACAGGTAGACCTTTGCAGAGAGAAATATATAAAACCCTATTTCAAACCTCAAATCCTTCAATCAGCCATCTATGTCTAAAAAGGATAAAGGAAATTTGTTAGCGATCATAGATAGCTGCTCCAAAATTGAAAAGTTCACTGCTGATTTATGGGATGCAGATGCTTTTTTTAGTGATGAAAAAACATTTGACGCTGTCCTTATGAATATGGTAATTATTGGTGAAGCGGTTGGCCGATTATCTAACGAACTCAAAGATAAGAACAAACATGTTCCCTGGATGCGAATAAAAGGGTTTAGGAATATTGTAGCTCACGACTATTTCGGTGTGGATGCAGAGGAGGTTTGGCAAATCATAAAAAAGAATCTTCCTGAATTGAAGCATCAAATTGAAGAGATTTTGAGGGGACTATAAAGCATTGCCGTTATTTTTCCGGCATCCTCCAAGTAAATTAATGCCATAGAGTCCAGGTTATAGTTTCATTCGTATCAAAATGTGTAGTTGCTTGTCATCTCGGTTGATAGAAGTCTTCCCTTTCCCCCATAAGCAACAGGGCAAGAAAATAACTTATCAAGTATTGGTTTTCCTCCATTATGCGCGTGATAAGGTGCTGTATGCCCTATGTTTCATTTTCTTCTCTCTTTTTTTGTTGTTTTGGGATGCGATTGAATGGATAAGGGGCGTATTATTGGGCTGCTGTTTTGGGGCGGTCCGCGCCTGAGATACAGGCCCGGCGCTACGCTTCGCAGCTCTCCGCCAGCTGGCGGATCGGCTCCGGCCCACCGCGCCCAACCTTCGCGCCATCCGTGGCCGGATCGCCCTCCCTTTGGTCGGGCCTGCTGCGCATCGCTACCGCGGGGGAATATAATAGACCATTCGTTTTAATTTTCTAACGAAAGATTGTATTTAGGGCCTAAAATAACACATGAAATTCCAACTCCCCTCCGGCCGCGAAGTGCGCATTACCGATTTTTTACTGCGACGATCCTATGCTGGCGTGGTACATCTATCCGAAAGTATGTTGTCCATTGCCAACAAAAAGATCATCAATGAGGCCTCCTATCCCGAAGCCCTCTGGGGCGAAAATCGAAGAGAAATCTATCCTCGTATGACCTCCCTAGATATAAATGAGGTTTTGCCGGAATGGAAAGTCAGTGTCTGGTTGAACTCAAAGCCGACCGAGCCGGATTTTATCGGCTCGGAATTGATTCTGACCTTCTTTACCGAAATTGATCCTCAAAACTCCATCGTGGATATCATTGCGCCCTTCCTGGAGGACGTCGATTGGGAAGCAGAGGCGAGGAATTATGATTTTTAAAAAAACGGGCCAATTGCGTAATCAAAACTTCCGCTGCTTATGCCTTCCATTCGGCTGCATCCTCTTGACTTGACGTTCGAAATCTTCTTGCGAAAAGGGTCTATTGTACATAGTCGCCAATTCTTTCTTTAATGCAAGGCTATTTTTCCGATGGGTTTCGCTTAGGTAGCGCATCTTTGTATTTTTATGTGAGGGCATCTCCAGAAATATAATTTATGAAAAAGAGGATTTTATTTTTTGACAAAACAAACTTCATTCAAATCTAGTTGAGCGCTACTTACGATAATTTTATGGCATTCGAACCACAGACCGCTTTCCTATTATATTACCCTCGTTTTCCAGGGTGATGAAATACATGCCAGCAGCTGGAGGTAATTGGATCTGCAGTTGATTGCTGCCCTGAGTAGGATAATTTTGTAATTGTTCCCCTAGGGTATTGTATATCCCTACGCTAAGTTCCGGAAGAGGTTCACTCCATCGAATGGTCAAAAAACCAGTGCTTGGGTTTGGAAATGCATCGAATTGCTCTAATGATAACGCGTTCGCTGTAGTAATCAATTTACCCTCACAAAGGCAATCAACACCAATCGAGTCCATTTCAGTCTGGGGGTTGCCATCATCGCAAGACGCCCCAATTTGGTTTTGGTCTTCACAGAAAAAAGTAAAATCACCTTTCCAGGGCAATCGATCATTTTCAGATAGAAAAACTTGCGCTCCTGAAGTACACCAAGATTTGAGTGCTTCCGGAAAGCAACCGCTTAGGTCATTATCGTAAGCAGAAAAAAACGTCAATTCCAAATCTCCTAATAAGGGCGGAATCTCACCAGTCAATGTGTTAAACGAAAGATCTAAGGTCCTCAGATTACTCAATTGACTGAGCGTACCGGGAATAGACCCATTAAATGCATTAGAACGAAGACCCAGGTTTACGAGATTTTCCAGGTTTCCAAATGTTTCAGGAATTTCTCCACTTAAAGAGTTGGACAAAACATCAAAAGACCGAAGATTATTCAAATTACCTAAAGAAGCCGGAAGAGAGCCACTTAAATCGTTACTTCGTAATAGAATAGTCCGTAGCGTTCCAATATTACCCCATGAGGCAGGAATAGCACCCTCAAAATTGTTTCCCGAAAAAAATATGTTTTCCAAAATACAATTCGCACCGGCCTCCGGGAGTGGTCCTGAGAACTCATTATTAGAAAAAGAAAGGTCGGTTAAGGCGGGGTGATTGAATAGTGACTCCGGGATTGGACCTGATAATTGATTTTCAATTAATCTAAGTTCCTTTATAGCTTGCATCTGAGGTATACTATCCATAAACCCCAAATATTCAATCGAATTGTCCCTGACATTAAATACTGAAAGAAGACTCAGGTTGGCTACCGATGCAGGTATGGTGTCTACCAAATTATTGGCGCGTAAATCGATTTCTGTCACACAGCCTTCCGGTGTCGCTCGAATTCCATACCAGGACCCAATATCTGTACCCGGCTCTAACCATTGACTCTCACCCCATGGGTACGAGTCTTCCAACCATTCTTCACCCTTGGTAGCATGATACAGCTCTACTAAAATCAAACTATCTCTCTCGGGGTCACAATCAATCATGGATCCACGACAGCTGCAGTCTGCCCATATAGTGTCCACAAAGGACTCGGGGTCTCCATCATCACAAATTGCTCCAACTTCATCTACCTGATTGCAAAAGTTATCCCAGTAAGAACCTTTCCAAGGCATTTTAGGATTGCCAAATAAGGAAAGCTCCACCTGCCCGCACAACACGCTCAATTCTTCAGGAATACAGCCTTCAAGATTATTTGAACTCAGGGAAATGGACTTGAGATTGGATTGAGAGAAATTCGAAAATTCAGGGGGGATAGGGCCAGATAATTCATTTCGGTCTAGTTCCAGCAGCGACAAATGGGTCAGAGAGGAGAGGGAGGCAGGTATAGGCCCAGTTAACTGGTTCCCCCATAATCTTAACTCCTCAAGTTTTTCACATTGACTTAGGGCATCGGGAATTTGCCCGTCAAGTTGATTCGCATATAACCATAAATCATTGAGATTTTCTAAATTTCCAATGGAAGAAGGGATAGGCCCCTCCAAATTATTATAAAACAGCCAAATAGTTTCCAGATTTTCCATATCCCCTATCCACTCTGGTATAGCTCCACTGAAATCGCAGTCGCCTAAATGCAGGAATTTGAGCCTAGAGAAACTCGCTATCTCAGAAGGGATAGGCCCATCTAAGTTGTTGTAACCTAAACTTAATATTTCGAGTTTAGTAAGTTGTTGAAGCAACTCCCATCTCGGGTTAGATATATTATTATCTAGTATACTTAGAAACTTTAACTCTTTTAGGTGTACGATGCTATCGGGAATTGAAATACCTCGGTTAAAGGACGCAGATAATACTTCCAGATTTCTTAATTGGCCTAATTTATTATTGAAAGGGTTTAATTCTAAAGCATTAAGAGATAATAAGCGGAGATTTACTAAATCAAATATATCATCAGGAATAGATGAAAAAGAATTGTAATCAATAGACAAATACTCTAAATGAGAAAGCCGACTTATTTCCTCTGGCAAAGGACCGGAAAAGTCATTACGATCAATATTGAGAAACCGAAGCACCCCATTTGTTGGCAGATCCGAGGGAAAGGAACCTGACAAAGCGTTGGAATGCAAGTCCAAAGTATCAAGCTGGGGTAAATTCATGATATCTGAGGAGAGCACTCCCTGAAGTTCATTTTCCCCTAATCGCAGGGTTTGAAGACTTTCTAGTTGGGCTAAATCCATAGAAAGTTGACCTTGCAAATTATTGGAATCTAATATCAGGCTGGTCACGCAGCCTTCTGCATTCGTGGTAACTCCGTACCACGCATCAATAGGTTGTCCAGGCACTAACCAATGCGTATTTTCAATCCATTCGACGCCATTAGTTTGCTGAAAAAATGCTGCTAAGGCTATACTATCGCGCTGCGTGTCGCAATTACTTTGCCCAAATAATGAGAAAGCAACCATGGACATAAGGAACATTATATACTTCATCATTTAACATGTTTTAAACAAACTTAAATTTCGTTTTGCAAACTGAAAATGATATTACTCATCCTCTTAAATGTTTGTAATCATCTATTTGAAAACCTATGCTATCATCTAATCCATAGTGAAAGGGGGGGAGACGACAGGAGGCATTAGTCAATGTATGCCATCTACTTTTGTGCGGTGGAGATATGGAACGGAACAGATTATAGAACGTATTGAACTCATCAAACTTCTAAATCAAAGAGAAAGTAAAAACGTGGTGCTCAAAAAAAATTGATTTTGAATTCAACTGGCAAGAATAAGATCAAAAAAATTAATTTTTTCCTTTTCACTATATTTAGCCATTCAAGCATTCCAATATGAGGTATCCCATTAATCAAGTTCACAAGGTTTTAGCCCACATTCAAAAATGGCTCCCTTGTCTAATCGCCTTAATAGCCGTTCAGTTTTCCATGAATCTATCCGCCCAATCTGATAGTTTTCCAACAAACTGGGAAGGAGACTGGATCGGCACCCTCGAGATCTACGCGCAAAATAAAAAACGTCAGGAGGTTCCCATGCAAATATCTATACAAGCTATAGACTCCAATCGGTGGCAGTATCTGACAATATACAGTCCCTCTAAAAACCCACTTGAAAAAGCATATGAGCTACAAGCTGTCGCTCCGGATCTGGGGCAGTATGTTATTGATGAAAAGAACGGCATTATTATCGATGCTCAGTACCAGGGAGATTGCTTGTACAGCGCCTTTGAAGTGATGGGTAATTATTTGCAAAGTCGAATGTGTTACCTTGGCCACGAACTGCATTACGAGATCACCAGCGGACCGGCATCACCCAAGAAAACTACGGGAGATACCATCATAGGATCAGATACCATTCCTCCGGTGCAGGTATTCTCCAGACCATCCGTCCAGCGGGCGATTTTGAAAAAAGTTACCTCTCCATAATGAAAACAAATAGATAATACATCGAATTGGGAGTTGGTCATAAAATATGATTCTACAGCAAAGGCAGGCGTAAAAAGAGATTCTCCAGTGCCGCAAATACCAACTTTAAGATGCCTTCCATAAGGTGTATACGTACCGCTTGATTTTCACAATTGCGCAACATCAGCACGAATTTCACTGTACTTTGCGATAGGGATAGTAGTGGCAGGCAGGGCGCCGAGCGACGAGCAGCCGTAGAGCGAGGAGGCGACCTTTAGTGCCATTACCACTAAATTTTCTACAGACCAAGTCTTGATCTTTTTGCCCAGCTATTCGTTGCTCTTCAGTCACAGAGCCAAGGCTATGCTCCTTCTTCGCGCCTTGATCTGAACAAAAATCTACTGCGACTTTTCCATAACTAATTTAGTGGTAATGGCACTCGGAAGCCCTACACAGCCGTACGGATGCCGACGGGCGGGGACCTGACTACGAGCGGATAGCCCGACCCGCCATGCAGATGGCGGGAATCGCCCACATTTAAAACCTATAATCCTTTTATCTCACTAGCTAATTGCTGCAAACTGTCTTTGGCATCTCCAAATAACATTCGCGTCTTGTCATTGAAAAATAAGGGGTTTTGCACTCCGGCGTATCCCGGTCGCATACTGCGTTTGAGGACGATGATATTTTTAGCTTTCCACACCTGAAGTACGGGCATACCATGAATTGGACTGCCGGGTTCGTCTTCTGCCGCGGGATTGACCACATCATTGGCGCCAACTATAACCACAACATCAATGCCTTTGATCCGGTCGTTGGCCTCTTCCAGGTCCAATAACTTATCGTAAGGGACGTCGGCCTCAGCAAGCAGCACATTCATATGACCGGGCATTCTTCCCGCCACGGGATGAATAGCATACCGTACCTCGACTCCATTCGATTCAAGCATTTCATCCACCTCCTTACAGATTTTTTGTGCTTGAGCCACCGCCAACCCATAGCCTGGAACGAATAAAACAGAATCTGAATAGAACAATTGAATGGCTGCATCGGATACGTTCACTTCCAGCGCGACCTGATCGCCGTCGGCCGTTTCTCCCGCGCTACTGCCCCCGCCAAAACCTCCCAAAAGTACATTCGTCAATGAACGGTTCATGGCATCGCACATCAAAACCGTTAAAATCGTTCCCGCTGCGCCCACGAGAATACCACCTACCAGCATAAATTGCGAACCATAAATCAATCCGGTTACTGCTGCTGACAAGCCCGTCAAAGAATTGAGCAAAGAAATGACTACGGGCATATCCGCTCCCCCGATAGGGATCACAAATGAGAATCCGAAGATTAGTGCCAGAACCATAAATAAGGACCCTAATAACAAGCCGGCCGGCTGACCGACAATTATTAAATAGGCGCCCAGTGCTAGGGTTAAAATCAATAAAAGATTATTGATGATATCGTGTCGGGGAAGCTTTAATGTATTATCCCATACCAGTCCTTCGAGTTTGGCAAATGCTAATAAACTGCCCGTCGAGGAAATTCCACCAATAAGAAGTGCCAACATAACGATCCCCAGTCCGGCTGTACCAATGGATTCTTGACCACCGTAAAAAGGTACTAATTCCGCATAGGCTAAGACAACGGCACAGGCTCCGCCTAAACCATTGAATATAGAAACCATCTGGGGCATGGCCGTCATCTCTACTCGACGAGCGGCTATAATCCCTATAACGGCGCCAAGCAAAAGAGCGCCAAAAATCCACATATAATTATTTGATGCCTGCTGAATGGGCTGACCGATAGCCGCCCCTGTAGCAAGTAGCATCCCTAAGCCCGCCAAAATATTCCCCTTGCGGGCTGTATCCGGTGAGCTCAACAAACGCAGTCCCCAAATAAAAGCCAGGGATGCCCATAAGTAGGCGATATTAATAATAAATTCCAGTGTCATTGTGTATCCCCTTTTTTCTTTTTAAACATCTCCAACATGCGATCTGTCACTGCAAAACCACCTGCTACGTTTACCATG
>Ga0209943_1001381_pt1 | contig 14940 bp, 16 predicted proteins | sample SalPonR1_B_D2_MG_FD_185698 | JGI IMG/M metagenome (GOLD analysis project Ga0209943, IMG submission 185698) | Salt pond soil microbial communities from South San Francisco under conditions of wetland restoration - Salt Pond MetaG R1_B_D2_MG... ... | reverse complement strand
ATACTCTGCAGGGCGCGCATTCTACATGAGCGCCCGAAGACATCGCCGCCAGCTGCGCGTGGCGCGGTAGAATGCGCGCATGCGTGCCAGGTCCCTGCTGCTGTCGAGCCTGCTGCTGTCGAGCCTGGTGCCGATGGCCGGCCGGGCTGCACCCGCGCAGGACAGCGAGGCCCCGCTCGAGGTGATCGTCAGCATCCTGCCGCAGCAATACCTGGTGGAGCGCGTCGCGGGCGAGCGGGCCGAGGTGCTCGCCCTCGTGCAGCCGGGCGACAACCCGGCGACCTACAGTCCCGGCCCCGCCACGCTGGTCGCTCTGGGCGGCGCGCGGCTGTGGTTCACCATCGGCGTGCATTTCGAGACGCTGTGGCTGGAGCGCATCACCCGCGATCGCCCCGGGCTGGAAGTGGTGGACCTGGCGGACGGCCTGCCGCTGCGCCACCTGCGGGAAAGCCTGTCGCCCGACGACGATGAGACCACGGCGAGGCACGACGGGCACGACCACCATGCCGGAACCCCCGATCCGCATACCTGGACCGATCCCCGCCTGGCCGCCCGGATGGTCGGCCGCATCGAGGCCGCCCTGGCGCGCGTCGACCCGCAGCACGCGCAGCAGTACGCGGCGCGCAGCGCAAGACTGCAGCGCGAACTGCTCGACCTGCACGAGGAGATCGCGGCGCGCCTGGAACCCCTGCGCGGCAGCGTTTTCATCGTGTTCCATCCGTCCTGGGGTTATTTCGCCGACGCTTACGGGCTGGTGCAGCTGCCCATCGAAACCGGCGGCCGCGAACCGGGACCGCGCGGGCTCGCGACCATCATCGAGCGTGGCCGGGAAGCCGGCGTGGGCGCGGTTTTCGTGCAGCAACAGTTCAGCCAGAGGACTGCGCGCGCGGTGGCGGAAGCGCTGGATGCCGAGCTGGTGGAGGCCGACCCGCTGGCCTACGACTACATCGAAAACCTCCGCGCGGTCTCCATCCGCATGGCCGAGGCGCTGGGCGACCGGCCTGCCGGGGATGCCCGGTGAGCGCTGCGCTCGCCTTCAGCGGCGTGAGCTTCGGCTTCGGCGACGGCCCGGACGTGGTCAGGGACGTGGACCTGGAGATCGGCGAGCACGAGCTCATCGGCCTCATCGGGCCGAACGGCGGCGGCAAGAGCACGCTGCTGAAGCTGGCCGCGGGACTGCTCAAGCCGCGCCAGGGCGAGGTGAAGGTGTTCGGCCGGCCGCCGCATGAGGCGCGCGACGAGATCGGCTATGTGCCGCAGTTCGCCCTGTTCCCGCGCGATTTCCCCATCACGGTGGCGCAGGCGGTGTTGCTGGGCCGGCTGAGCGACGGCATCGCGCTGCGCTGGAGCAGGGAGGACCGCGCCGCCGCCGCGCGCGCCATCAGCGAAACCGAGCTGGACGAGCTGGCCGACCGCCCGCTGAGCGCGCTTTCCGGCGGCGAGCTGCAGCGGGTGCTCATCGCCCGCGCCCTGGCGGCCGAGCCGCGCCTGCTGCTGCTCGACGAGCCCACTTCCAACCTCGACCAGCGCGCCGAGGAAGACATATTCTCGCTGCTGGCCAAGCTCGGCGACCGTATGGCCGTGGTGCTGGTGTCGCACGACGTAGGCTTCGTGACCGATTTCGTGCAGCGGGTCGCCTGTATCAACCGGACGCTCGTCTGCCACGGCACCTCTGAGCTGACCGGCGAAGTGATCAATGAGATCTACGGCCACCCCGTGCGGGCCGTGCACCACGACCATCAGCATGATCACCAGCATGCGCCGTCGCGGGACGAAGGCTGATGGAGTTCCTGCAGGCCATCGCCGAGCACGAGTTCCTGCAGCGCGCCCTGGCCGGCGGCCTGCTCGCGACCGTGGGTTGCGGCGTGATGGGCAGTTACGTGGTGGTGCAGCGGATCAGCCTGCTGGCGGGCGCAATCGCGCACGCGGTGCTGGGTGGCATGGGCATCGCCTGGTACTTCGGCCTGGACCCCCTGGCCGGGGCACTGGTTGCCGCCGTCATCGCGGCCCTGGTGATCGGCTGGGTGAAGCTGCGTTTCGCGGAACGCGAGGACACCGCCATCTCGGCCATCTGGGCGCTCGGCATGGCCGTCGGCATCCTGTTCATCGCCAAGACGCCGGGTTACAGCGTGGACCTGATGGGCTACCTGTTCGGCAACCTGCTGATGATGTCCAGCAGCGACCTGCAGCTGATCGCCGCGCTGGACGTGGTGATCCTCGGGCTGGTGGCCTTGCTCTATCGACAGTTCCTGGCGGTTTGTTTCGACCCGGAGTTCGCGCGCGTTCGCGGCCTCAACGTGGAGCGCTATTACCTCCTGCTGCTGGTGCTGGTGGCGCTCACCGTGGTGATGCTGATCCAGGTGGTCGGCCTGATCCTGGTGATCGCGCTGATGACGCTGCCCGCGGCCATCGCCGGGCGCTTCACGCAATCGCTGGCCGCCATGATGGGGCTCGCGGTGCTGCTGGGCGCGGTCTTCACCGCCGGGGGCCTCGCCATCTCCTACGCGCCCGACCTGCCCACCGGTCCCGTGATCATCGTGCTCGCGGGACTCGCCTACCTGCTGGCCGCGCTGCTGCGGCGCGGCACCCGCTAGAGAGGAAAACCGAATGATCGATCGCAAGCTCGTCGAAATCCTGCGTTGCCCGGTGAGCCGGGCGCCCGTCGCGATGCTGCCCAAGGACCGGCTGCGGACTCTGAATGCCGCGATCGAGGCCGGAGAGCTGCAGCATGCGGACGGACGCAAAGTTGAGGGCCCGCTAAAGGCTGCGCTGGTCACCGAGGACGGCAAGCGCATTTACCCGGTGCGCGACGGCATCCCGGTGATGCTGGCCGACGAGGCCATCCTGGCGGACGGCAGCGCCGCGGCCGAGCCCCCGGCCGAATCCCCCGGGGAATCCGCGTCCGAAAAGCCGGGCTGAGCATTCCGCCTGGCGGGCACCGCCCGCCACCCGCCGCCCGCCGCCGGCCGCCGGCGAACTGTCCCCGCGCCCGCCAGCGACTATCCTCTGGTTGTCATTGCCGCATGAGCTGATCATCGGATGCAAAAACGCCTGGCGAGGTACATCGGCGCGCTTGCGCTCTACCCCGCGCCGATCCTGTTTGGCTGGTACCTGGCGCTGTCGGCCGCAGGCACCTTGCTGCTGCTGCTGCCCGCCTGCCGTATTCCGGGCACCGCGCCCCTGAGCCTCACGGACGCGATGTTCACCGCCACCAGCGCGGCCTCGGTGACCGGGCTGATGGTGGTCTCCACGGAAACCCAGCTCAGCACGGCCGGCCAGGGCGTGCTGCTGGTGCTGATCCAGCTGGGCGGCCTCGGCGTGATGACCATCGGCACGCTCTTGTTCGTGAGCATCACGGGCCGACAGCCGGTCCGCTTCCACATGTTCACCAAGGAGACCCTGAACGCCCCGCTGAGCGCCGACGTCCGGCGGCTGATCCTGCTGGTCATCGGCGTGACGCTGCTGTTCGAGTTTGTCGGCGCCGTCGCGCTGCTGCTGGCGCGCCTGGGTGACGGTCCCTTCCTCGAGGTGCTGTGGTGGGCCGTGTTCCATGCCGTGTCGGGCTTCTGCAACTCCGGGATTTCGCTGCAGGACGCCAGCCTGGCGCCCTGGTCGGGCGATCCGGCGGTCATCCTCACCATGAGCGCGCTGATCGTCGCGGGCGGGCTCGGTTTCCCCGTGCTGCTCGACATGTTCCATCTGCGTCGCAGGAGCCGGGACCGGCGCAGCCTGCGCTTCCACACCAAGCTGGTGCTGGCCGCCTCGACCATCCTTCTCGCGGTGGGCATGCTCGCCATCTGGTGGCTGGAGCGCGACGGCGCGCTGGGCGGGCTGCCCGCCGGCCAGGCGGCCATGAACGCGCTTTTCCAGAGCGTCACCGCCCGCTCGGCCGGCTTTACCACCATGCCGGTCGAGCATTTCGCCTATCCCGCGATCTTCCTGCTGATACTGCTGATGGTGATCGGCGGCAGCTCCGGCTCGACCGCCGGCGGCGTGAAGGTCTCTACCGTCTCCATACTGGCGCTGGCCGGGGTGGCCCATGCCCGGCGACGATGGCAGACGGCGGCCTTCGGTCGGCGCGTGCCGGATCGCATGCTGCGCGCGGCCGCAACCGTCATGGCGGTTTATCTCACTATACTGGTGACGGGCTTCATGGCGCTGCTGATCCTGGAGGCCCGGGGACTTGCGCAGGCGGAAGCCGAGGGCTATTTCCTGGACCTGGCCTTCGAGGCGGTGTCCGCGCTCGGCACGGTCGGGTTGTCCACCGGCGCCACCGCCGAGTTGGGCGAGGCCTCGCGGCTGGTGATCATCACCATGATGCTGCTGGGCCGCACCGGTCCCCTGGCCATCGCATCGGTGTTGCTGGCGCCGCCCAAGGGCCCGAAAATCCGTTACCCGGAAAGCGAGGTGATCATTGGCTGACAAGAATGCCCCTTATGTCGTCATCGGCCTGGGCCGTTTCGGTTCGGCGCTGGCAAGGCGCCTGGCCAAGCACGGCGGCAAGGTGACCGGCGTGGATATCGACGAGGCGGCGGTCAAGAAGGTAGAGGATTGCCTGGAAGACGCGCTGGTGGCCGACGGGTCGGACGAGGAAGTGCTCGAGGCGCTCGACCTGCCGAACGCCGCAGCGGTGTTCATCTCCGAGGGCGACCACCCCAACCGCAGCGTGGTCACCGCCATGTTCGCGCTGGAGCTGGGGGCCAAGCGTGTCATCGTCAAGGGACTGGATCCCCTGCACGCGAAGATCCTGCGCAAGCTGGGCGACGTCGAGGTGATCTTCCCCGAAGAGGCGATGGCCCGTTACGTGGCCGACCACCTGGTCTGAGCAGGCGGCGCTCCAGGAAATACCGTGCGGCACCCGGCCGCACGGCCTATGCTGCTTGCTGGCCGGGGAACGGCAACCCCAGTAACCTTGTCTGAGCTTTGAACGACAACGAGAGAGTTACCGCGTGAGCGAAGAATCGGCAATGAAAATCGAGCTGGGCAACCTGGAGCTGGCGGACTACAACGCGCTGCGGGAGGCCATGCAGGAAGCCTACGCGGACCTGGGCGGCGATTACTGGCCGCACGACGCCATCGCCCGCCTGCTGGAAACCTTCCCGGAAGGCCAGCTGTGCGTGAAGATCAACGGCGAGGTCGTGGCCTCGGCGCTGTCGCTGATCGTCGACTACGAGAAGTTCGGCGATCGCCACAGCTTCCGCGACATCACCGGCAACCACAGCTTCAAGACGCACGACCCGGAAGGCGACGTGCTTTACGGCATCGAGGTGTTCGTGCACCCCGACTACCGCGGCATGCGGCTGGCGCGGCGCCTCTACGACGCCCGCAAGGAGCTTTGCGAGAACCTGAACCTGCGCGCCATCATGGCCGGCGGCCGCATCCCGAATTACGAGAAGTACGCCGATCGCATGACGCCGCGCGAGTACATCGAGCAGGTCCGGCTGAAAAACATTTATGACCCCACGCTCACCTTCCAGATTTCCAACGGCTTCCACGTCAAGAAACTGCTGCGCAACTACCTGGCGCGGGACACCCAGTCGCACGGCTACGCCACGCTGCTGGAATGGAACAACATCTACTACGAGGACAAGCCCAAGCTCATCAACCGGCCGCGCAGCGTGGTGCGGGTCGGCCTGGTGCAGTGGCAGATGCGGCTGTTCGCCGATCCCGAGGCGCTGATGAACCAGGTGGAGTTCTTCGTGGACGCCATCTCCGCCTACAAGTCCGACTTCATCCTTTTCCCGGAGTTCTTCAACGCGCCGCTGATGGCCGAATTTAACGACCTCGACGAGCCCAAGGCCATCCGCGAGGTCTCGAAGCACACGGAGTGGATCCGCCAGCGCTTCCTGGAGCTGGCCGTCTCCTACAACATCAACATCATTGCCGGCAGCATGCCGCTGGTGGAAAACGAGCGGCTCTACAACGTCAGCTTCCTGTTGCGGCGCGACGGCACCTGGGACCAGTCGCGCAAGATTCATCCGACGCCGGACGAGATCTCGGTCTGGGGCATGTCGGGCTGGGACCGGGTGCCGGTCTTCGACACGGACTGCGGCCGCATCGGCATCCTGATCTGCTACGACTCCGAATTCCCCGAGCTGGCGCGCATCTGCGCCGAGCAGAACATGCACATCCTGTTCGTGCCCTTCCTCACCGACACCCAGAGCGCCTACATGCGCGTCCGCTTGTGCTCGCAGGCGCGTGCGGTGGAGAACGAGTGCTACGTGGCCATCGCGGGCTCGGTGGGCAACCTGCCCCAAGTGCACAACATGGACGTGCAGTACGGCCAGTCGGCCATCTTCACGCCGGCGGACTTCGCCTTCCCGACCAACTCCATCAAGGCCGAGACCACGCCGAACACCGAGATGACCGTGATCGCCGACCTGGATATGGACCTGCTCAAGGAGCTGCACGAAATCGGCAGTGTCACCAACCTCAAGGACCGGCGCAAGGATCTCTACGAGGTGATCGTCAAGGCGCCGCTGGCCGACAGCGACCTGGAGGCCGAGCGCCGCCGCAGCGAGATCGCGAAGGTAGTCGCCGAGCAGGATGCGGCCGACCATGACGCCGCGGAACTCGAGACAGTCGAGAACGCGGCCGGCGGCTCGCCGGAAGCGGGCGTGCGGTCTTCCCAGAAAACGCCTCGCTAAGCCGGCGGGCCATCGGGCGCCGGCCGCGCGCCGGCACGCGCAGGCCTCAGCTGCCCGCGGTGACGCCGCCGCCGAGCAGCGTTATGGTCTCGCCCGTGACGTAGCCGGAATCGGCGCTGGAGGCGAAGTAGACGAAAGCCGGCGCGATTTCCTCGGGCTGCGCGGGGCGGCCGAAGGGCACGCCCGCGCCGAATTCCCGGGTTTCTTCCGCCGAGCGCTCGGCGGGATTCAGCGGCGTCCACACCGGTCCCGGAGCCACGCAGTTCACCCGGATGCCGCGCGTCACCAGGTTCTTCGCCAGGCTCTTGGTGAAGGCGTGAATCGCCCCCTTGGTGGCTGAATAGTCCAGCAGCTCCGGACTGCCGTCGATACCGGTGATCGAGCCGGTGTTGATGATGCAGTCGCCGCGCTCCAGGTGGCCGAGGGCGGCTTTTGCCATGTGAAAATAACCGTAGATATTGCTGCGGAAAGTCCGGTCCCACTGCTCGAGGCTCAATGCCTCCAGGCTCTCCACGTGGTTCTGGAACGCCGCATTGTTGACCAGGATGTTGAGCTTGCCGAAGCGTTTGACCACGGCCCGCACCGCCTCGGTGCAGAAGCCGAAACCGCCCACGTCACCGGCGATCACCATGCCGCTGCGGCCCGCCGCCTCGATCGCCCGCAGGCTTTCCTCGGCGTCGCGACGTTCCTCGGGGAGACACACGATGGCCACGTCGGCGCCCTCCCTGGCGAAGAAGGTCGCGACGGAGCGGCCGATGCCGGAGTCGCCGCCGGTGACCAGCGCCACCTTGTCCTCCAGCTTTCCGGCGGGGCGGTAAGCCAGGCCCTCGTAGCGAGGTTTCGGATCCATCCGCGCCTCGAGCCCCGGAGGCTGGCCCACCGGTTGCGACGGAAACGGCGGTTCCGGCCTGTCGGTCCTTTTTTCTTCGCTCATCTTTGCCGCCCCTCCCTTTCCAGGTGTCCCTGTCATGAAACCGGCCAGGCCATGAAGCTGGCCAAGGGAGCCCGTCTTGAAGCTCGCCTCCGATCTCACTTTCGATCTTGCAGGAAGCATGCCGGCGTCGGCGCCGCCGCCCGGCCCGCGGCGCCGGGCCGGGCTGCAGACCGCGGGCGCGGACGGCAACGCCAGCGGACGGCCGGAGAACATGCCGGAGAAAAGGAAATATTTGCCGATCCACCAGAACAACTTTCCACGACCCGCCTGGCGCCCGGTCCGGCCTGGGGCCTTTAGCCGCTGGCATGCTGATTGCAAGGATTGAATTGCAAGGATTCAGGCGAGTCACGCCATAAAACCAGATCACGGTCGGCCACGCCGGCCGAACCGCAGGAGGTGCAAAATGAAAGCACGATATCCCCGGCTCACGATTTCCGTCCTGGCCCCGCTGGCCCTGTGCCTGCCGCTCGCCGTGCTGGCCCAGGCGGACGACACGCCGGTCCCCGAGCCGCAGGAAGCCGACATCTATCCGGAAATCCGGGACGAGGGAGTCGATGAGCAGACGGTCCGCGACATGAACATCAAGAGCCGTATCGATGACGCCCTCGCGGCCGAAGAGGTGTTCGATCCCGCCAGGATCGACGTAAAGGTCGAAAACGGCGTGGTTCACCTGGCAGGCGAAGTGCCGGACGACGAAGCGCGGCAACTGGCCGAACGCATCGCGCGTGACGCGCAATACGTCAGCAAGGTGGAAAACGAGCTGAAAATCGCCAAGGATGAAGAGAACGGCGGCTAGCGCGGTCATCATCCCGCGCTAGCAGGATTTCCGCCAACCCGGATTTCCGCCAACCAGGAAACCTCGCATGTCCAGGCTGCTCGAAACCGCGGCGCTCCAATGCCCCTACTGCTGGGAGCCGATCGAGATTCTCGTCGATCGCTCCGTTGAGCAGCAGGAGTACGTGGAGGACTGCAGCGTCTGCTGCAGTCCCATCGTAATCACGGTGTGGTCTCCGGATGACGACGACGAGCCCCTGCGCATCGAGGCGCGGGTGGAGCAGGGCTAGGCGCCGGGCGCATCGAGCGCGGCGAGCAGCCTCGCATCGCGGCCGTAAACGTCGGCTGCAAAATCCACTCCGTCGGCGGAAGGCGCCGCCGTGCCGTAGAGGGTCAGCACCGTGATCGGCCGGGGCAGGTACACGGTCCGCGTTTCCCCGCTCGCAATGACGCGCTCGATCGCGGCGGCATCCCACTCGGTGCCGGCGAGCAGGATACGGGCCAGCTCGAGAGGCTTCTCCAGCCGGATGCATCCGGAGCTGAAGGCGCGCCCGGCACGACGGAACTGGCGCCGCAGCGGCGTGTCGTGCATGTAGACATCGTGCGGATTCGGATAAATGAACTTGACCCGGCCCAGCGGGTTGTCCGGTCCCGGCGCCTGGCGAACCATGTAGGGAAAGGCCGCCGCAGGGATCGTGGCCCAGTCGACGCTGCCGGGCGCCACGGGCCGCCCATCGAAATCGAGCAAGCGCATATTCTTCCTCTGCAACACGCCGGGATCGCGGCGAATCTCCGGCAGCAGGTCTTTTTTCAGGATCGTGCGCGGCACGGTCCAGGTGGGATTGAACTCCAGGTGGGTCATGCGGGCCTTGAACACGGGCGTCTGGCGAAACGGCCGGCCGACCACGGCGCGCGTGCGCCAGCTCACGCGGCCCCGCTCGATGAGCATCACGCGGTAGCGCGCGATGTTGACCAGCAGGAAGCGCTCTTCCAGATCCTGGAATACCCAGCGCGCGCGCTCCATGTTGATGCGCAGCTGGTCGACACGCGCTCCGGCGGGCACATTGAGGGCGGCCAGGGTATCCGGTCCCACGAGCCCGTCGACGCGCAGCCCGTGCCGGCGCTGGAAGCGTCGCACGGCCGCCTCCAGCTTTGCGTCGAAACGCGCCGGGTCCGCCGCCGCCGGCGCGGGCGGGTGGTCGCCCGATATCTCCAGCCGGGCCCGCAGCGCCGCGACGCGGGAGGAGCTCATGCCCCGGCCGAGAGTCTCGCCCCCGGGGACGCGCGGCCACCCGCCGTGGGCCACGATCAGCCGGTACCGGGCCAGGGCGTCCATCAGGCCGCGATAGTAGGCGTCGTCCGGCGCCAGGCCGTCGAGGGCATCCTGCATGCGCGGCGCGTCGATGATCGCGTGCAGCGCGTCGACCAGGTCGATGCCGTCCATCGGGCGGCTGAAATTCCAGCTCGGCGCGATCGCCACCGGATCGACCTTGCCGTGGTGCAGGTGCAGCGCCAGCCGGGCAAGCGCTGCCGTGGCCCGCACCTCCAGCTCCGCGGCCAGCCCTGCCGAGGGCCGGAACGCCGCCGCGTCGCTCAGCCGGCGCAGCGCGCCCCTGTTATAATCCTGCGGCGAGAGGCCATGCCGATGGCTTGTCTCGATGGCGTTCAGCAGGGCCGACAGCTTTGCGCGCGTGTCCCATGCCGGACTAAAATCCCGTTCCTCGTAAAAACGCTCAAGCAGCGCGGTGACGCTGATCGGGGTCCCGGCCATGCCGGTTTCCTCCGGAAGCAGCGCAAGGCGTTCGCGGATGGCCACGGGACTCGCCTTCTGCCATTGCGAAGATACGGCGTCCGCCGCGGACGAGACCAGCGGCGACAACATCATGGCCACCAGCAAGGCAATGATGCGAAGTTTTATTAAGCCGGCCAGGGAAACCGGAGCCGGCGCCGGAGCAACTTCCATGTGTGAACTCTGCGACGAAAATTTATCCCCGGAGGGCCATGCCCGCCGCCGCGTCATACTCGGCGGCATCGCCGCCGGATCCATGCTTCTTGCGCCGCCGATTGCGCTCGCGGAGGGGCCGCGCATCCTCGCCTTCCATCATACTCATACTGGCGAGAAGCTGAAGATCACCTACGCCGAGCGGGGCAGGCACCTTCCCGACGCGCTGCAGGAAATCAACCACTTCCTGCGGGATTTCCGCAGCGGCGAGAGCCACCCCATGGATCCCGTGCTGCTGGACAAGCTCCACCAGTTGCAGCGGCTGACCGGCGGCCGGGGCCCCTATGAAATCATTTCCGCCTACCGCTCGCCGCAGACCAACGAGATGTTGCGCTCCAACAGCAACGGCGTGGCGCAGCGCAGCCTGCACATGGAAGGCCGCGCGATGGACGTGCGGCTGCGGGGCGTGGAGACGCGCAAGCTCCACAAGGCGGCGCTCGGGCTGCGCGCCGGCGGCGTCGGTTACTACGAGAGCTCGGATTTCATCCACGTGGACACCGGCCGGGTCCGCGCCTGGTAGCCGCCACCGGCGGGCCTCGGTCGCCTCAGGAAGCCGCTGAGGCCTTGCTCTCCATCGCCGGCGGGCTGCCGGCCAGGCCCGCCGCGACCATCTCGTCGATGGCGGTACGGGCGCGCTGCTCGTGCGTCTGCGCGGTGGCCGGATCGATGGCCTGGCCCTCGGCGTGCACGAAGCGGATGTCCTCCAGGCCCATGAAACGGAAGAAGCTGTTGACCAGCGCTTCCTGCAGGTCGCTGTCCGCGCCGTTGCCGCCGGCTTCCTGGTAGAAGCCGCCGCGTGCGGTGATCGCGACCACGGTCTTGCCGGACAACAGGCCCTCGTGGCCCTGCGGCCCGTAGCGGAAGGTGCGTCCCGGGCGGCTCACCAGGTCGAACCAGGCTTTCAGGCTGGACGGCACGGAAAAGTTGTACATGGGCGCGCCGATCAGCACCACGTCCGCTGATTCCAGCTCCTCCAGCAAGCGATCGGCCAGCGCCGCCGCCGACTGCTGGGCAGGGGTGCGTGCGCCCTCCGGCACAGTCGCGGCTTCCAGCGTCAGCGCGTCCGGATGCGGCGGCGGCGCGGCGCCAAGGTCCCTGGTGATCACCGTTCCCCGGGGCACGCATTCCCGCCAGCGGCGCACGAAATGCACCGTGAGGCGGCGGGTCACGCTGGTCTCCAGCATCGGGCTGGAATCTATGTGCAGCAGTGTCGGCAAGTGGAATCCAGGGGGGGTTGCGGGGAATTGCGGCGCGCGAGCCGTCCGGGCGAGCGCACAGGTTAAAGGCTTTGGCAGCACCATGCGAGTTGCTTTTCGTTATCATCCCGCCTTTGGAGCCGGCGCAAGACCGGATCAAAACAAGAACCGGGGAGGGGGAAAAGCATGCAGCAGGGCAATAGCGGGCCGCACGAGGGCTGGTCCTCGCGAATCGTCTTCCTGATGGCGGCCGTGGGCGCCGCGGTCGGCCTGGGCAATCTCTGGAAGTTTCCCTACACCGCCGGCGTCAACGGCGGCGCGGCTTTCGTGCTGGTCTACATCGTCGCCGTCGCGCTGGTGGCGGTGCCGATCGTCATCGCGGAGCTCCTGATCGGCCGGCGCGGACGCATGAGCCCGCCGAACAGCTTCATGGCGCTGGCCCGCGAGGCGGGCGCCAGCCCGGCCTGGCGGCTGGTGGGCTGGATGAACCTGCTGGCGGTCTTCCTGATCCTGTCCTTTTACAGCGTGATCGCCGGCTGGGCGATCGCCTACGTGCCGAAGATTTCCCTGGGGCATTTCACCGGCGCCTCCGCGGAACAGGTGACCGCCCAGTTCGACGCCCTGCTCGCCTCGCCCGCGCGCCTGGCCCTGTTGCATGCGCTGTTCATGGCCATCACCGTGAGCATCGTGGCAGTGGGCCTGAAGCGCGGCATCGAGAGGGCCGTGCGCCTGCTGATGCCGGCGCTGCTGGTGATGCTGATCGCGCTGGTGCTGTATGCCGCCGTCGCCGGCGACCTGGCACGCGCGCTGGATTTCCTGTTCCAGGCGGATTTCTCCAAGATCACGGCGCCCGTGGTGCTGCAGGCGATCGGCCAGGCTTTCTTTTCCGTGAGCGTCGCCATGGGCCTGCTCATCACCTACGGCGCCTACCTGGACCGCAATGTCCGGCTGGGGTCCTCGGCCGTCTACATCGCCGGCGCCGACACCCTGGTCGCCCTGCTGTCAGGCCTGGCGATCTTTCCGCTGGTGTTCGCCAACGGGCTCGATCCCGCGCAGGGTCCCGGCCTGATCTTCGTCACCCTGCCGATCGCTTTCGGCCACATGCCGGCCGGCGCCCTGTTCGGCGCGCTGTTCTTCCTGCTGGTGCTGGTGTCGGCGATCACCTCCTCGATCGCCATCCTCGAGCCGGTGGTGTCCTGGGCGGAGGAACATGACTGGATGCGGCGCGGGCCTGCCGCGATGATCGCCGGCTTCATCGCGTGGCTGGTCGGCCTGGCGACGGTGTTTTCCTTCAACCTGTGGGCCGGCTGGTTCCCGCTGGGCAACTTCGAGCGCTTTCGCGAATCGACGGTCTTCGACCTGATCGACTATTTCACGTCCAGCCTGTTGCTGCCGCTCGGCGGGATGCTGATCGCGGTGTTCGCGGGCTGGGTCCTGTCGGCCGAGACCACCCGCCAGGAACTGGGCGTCGCCGACAAGCTGCCGTTTCGCGCCTGGCGGTTCTCCATGCGCTTCATCGCCCCCCTCGCGGTGGGCTGGGTGTTGATCGCCAACGTGATCTGAGGCGCGCTCGCAAAACAGCGCCTAGACTCTGGAGACAGCAGCTGAATGGCGCGCGTCCATGCTCAATGCATTGCTCTTCTCCGACGACGGGGAAATGATCGCCAGCTTGTCGGACGTGTTCCGGGAGGCCGGCTGCGCTGTGCAGGTCGCCACGGGGCTGCCGGAGGCCCGCCGCGCGCTGCTGGCCGAGATGCCGGATGTCGCGCTCATGGAATATGACCGCCTGGGCAACGAAGGCATCGCCTTCCTCGAGAACAGCCGCCTGGGCAACGTCATCGAACTGATGCTGATCACTGCCGATCCGCAGCTCGAGACCGCGGTGCGGGGAATGCAGCTGGGCGCTTCCGACTATTTCGCGAAACCCGTGAACACGGCGCGGCTGCGCACCGCGCTGGAAAAGCTGGTCGCCGCGGCCCACAAGCCGGGCGCGGACAACTCCGGCATCGTCAAGGCGGCGGGACTGGGCATCATGCACGGGAACTCCCGCCCCATGCGCCGCCTCTACACGCTGTTGCGCAAAGTGGCGCCCACGGAAATGGCCGTCCTCCTGACCGGCGAAAGCGGCGTCGGCAAGGAGCTGGCGGCGCAGGTGATCCATGCGCTGAGCGGCCGCGCGTCGGGCCCCGTGGTGGCCGTGAATTGCGGCGCGATCAGCGCCGATATCCTGGAGAGCGAGCTCTTCGGTCACGAGAAGGGCAGTTTCAGCGGCGCGGTGCGGCGCCACATCGGCTTCTTCGAGAGCGCTTCCGGCGGCACGCTGTTTCTCGACGAGATCACCGAGATGCCGCCGGCGCTGCAGGTGAAACTGCTGCGCGTGCTCGAGTCGGGCCAGGTGCGGCGGGTCGGCGGGGAAGATGAAGTCCCGATCGACGTGCGCCTGGTCGCGGCCACCAACAGGGACCCGGAGGACGCGGTGCACGCCGGCGTGCTGCGCGAGGACCTGTATTACCGCCTGGCCCAGTTCCCGGTCCGCATTCCGGCGCTGCGCGAGCGTGGCGAGGACATCCCGGTGCTGGCAAGACTCTTCCTGGCCGAGCTCAACGAGGCGAACGGCTCGGCCAAGGAATTCGCGCCGGAAGTGCTGGAGCTGATGCAGATGCACGACTGGCCGGGCAACGTGCGCGAGCTCCGCAACGCGATCGCGCGAGCCTACGTGCTGGCCATCGACACCATCGAGCAGGACGACCTGCCCCCGGGCATGGGCGACAACAACCGGATCGACCGGGACTACCTGAAAATTTCCGTCGGCCTGCCGCTGGCGGAAGTCGAGCGCCGCGCGATCCTCGCCACGGTGGAGCATCTCGACGGCGACAAGAAAGCGGCCTCGGAGAAGCTCGGCATCAGCCTCAAGACGCTTTACAACAAGCTGAAGGCTTACCGCGACTCCTGAATCTGCACAGTGCGTGCGCTCGCGCGTGACTCGCCGTGCGGCAGCCGGGCGGGACGGCGGCATGCTTCATGCATGTTCCCGGGCAAGGCTGCAATGGATTCGGAGTATGACGATTCGCGCAAGCAAGCTGCTGGGGTCGGTGGTATTCGACCGCGAGGGCCAGCGTGTCGGCAGGATCAGCGACCTGTTGCTCGATGTGCCGGGTTCCGCCAACATCTGTTATGCACTGGTGCACGTCGAGGAACCGGCCGAGCCCCTGCAACGAACCGTGGCGATCCCGTGGAGCATCCTGGAGCCGGATAACTCCTCCCGCCTGGTCCTGGGCCTGAGCCGCCATTCGCTCGGCAGGCTGAAGAACCTCGATGACGAGTGAGGAATCGCCGGTAGAAACTTCCCTGCCGGCGGAAACTTTTTCCTACCCGGCCGCCGCGACG
>Ga0209943_1001377_pt1 | contig 14959 bp, 15 predicted proteins | sample SalPonR1_B_D2_MG_FD_185698 | JGI IMG/M metagenome (GOLD analysis project Ga0209943, IMG submission 185698) | Salt pond soil microbial communities from South San Francisco under conditions of wetland restoration - Salt Pond MetaG R1_B_D2_MG... ... | reverse complement strand
TTTCTGTACAGTGATCTAATGTAATATCAAGATTAAATTCCTTTGCTATTCTTAAAGCTGTAAATATATCGTCCGCTCTGTGAGCATGAGCCTTTAAAGGTATCTCCTTATCCATTACTGGTAACAAAGCTTCTAGTTTCATATCAAATTCAGGCTTATCATCAGGTTCTTTTTTTCCTCTTTCAAAGTCTTCGTAGTATTTTTGTGCTTTAAATAGTGTTTCTCTGAGAATAGATGCTGTTGCCATTCTTGTAATAGGCGACTTATCCTTTTCGTTATATACTCTTTTTGGGTTTTCACCAAAAGCTATTTTCATTGCCGTAGGGTACTTGATTATCATATCATCTATTCTATTTCCATAGGTTTTAATTGCCGCAAAAGTTCCTCCTATAACGTTAGCACTCCCTGGGCCTGTAACAGCAGTTGTAACCCCACCTTCTCGTGCTAATTTAAATCCTTCATCCATAGGATTAATAGAATCAATAGCTCTCATTTGAGGTGTGACAGGATCTACACTTTCATTTCCATCTGCACCTTCAAATCCTATACCTTCTTCCCACATACCCAAGTGGCAGTGTCCATCTATTAAACCAGGTACTACAATGCATTCAGATGCATCAATTATTTCCACATTTTCATCAACTTCAATGTTTTTTCCTACTTTTTTAATTATTTCACCATCTATTAGTATCTCTCCATTTGTTATATCAGGACCTTCCATTGTTTTAATCGTCCCATTTTTAATCAAAATCATATTTACCCTCCATTTTTTATCATTAATTACATTATAACAAAAAAATTCTTCAATACATACTTTTTTAAATAATTTTAAAAATTTTATAAATAAGTATAATTATATATCTAAAGGGTATATAATTATATGTATAATAAATAATTTTCTCAAAAGGAGTGATTTAATGAATATTAGTTTAATCGGCTTTTATTTAAAACAAGTTGTATTCGCAGTAATTATACTCATTGTAGGATTATGGGCTATTAAATTTATAGTGAATTTAATTAAAAAAACTATGGAAAAAAAAGGTGTTGATAGAGCAATTATATCCTTTTCTACCAATCTTTTAAGTATTTTATTGAAAATTGTTCTTCTTATATCAATAGCTGGTACCTTTGGATTCGAAACTACTACATTAGTAGGTATGCTGAGTGCCTTAGCTTTTGCAATAGGTTTAGCTCTACAAGGAAGTTTATCAAATTTTGCTGCCGGAGTTATGATATTGCTTTTTAAACCTTTTAAAATTGGCGATTACGTTGAGGCTGGTGGTCACGACGGTACAGTTCAGGAAATCGAAATATTTAATACTATTTTAGCTACGGTTGACAATAAAAAGATAATAGTACCTAACTCTCAAGTATATTCCTCGTCTATAACCAACTACTCTCATTATGATAAACGAAGAGTTGATTTAGAAATAGGTGTAGATTATGATTCCGATATTAAACAGGTTAAAGAATCTTTAGAGAATATTTGTAATAATCATAAATTAATACATAAAGATCCCCCACCTTTTGTAAGATTAGGAGCACTTGCAGATTCTTCAATAAATTTCAAAATTAGAGTTTGGACTGATACTCCAAATTATTGGGGAGTTTATTTTGATTTAACTGAAACTATAAAAGAAAGTTTTGATAAGGAAAACATTGAGTTTCCATATCCTCATGTAACTATAACTAAAAAACCAGAATAAGAATATCAAATCAAAAAAATCCAGGATTCATAAATATCCTGGATTTTTTATTTAGGATATGGCACTACCAAATAATATTGAATAATATTTTGCATTAAAATCATCGGATCTTGATACTAAAACTATAGGTACTTTAGCTCCCATTACAACTCCTGCTCCTATTCCATTAGCAAAGTAAGTTATAGATTTTCCTATTCCATTACCCATTTCTATATTATGAACCAAAAGCAAGTCTGCATCTCCAGCAACAGTACTTTGGAATTTTTTGATTTCCGCTGCTTCTCTAGATACGGCTAAATCAAGAGCTATAGGCCCTTCAACTATTATTCCATCTTCAAATTCTCCATTTTTATATTTTTCTTTGATTTCTGCAGCTTCAACAGTAGCCTGCATTTTTTTATTTAGTTTTTCTTTAGCAGCTAAACAGGCAACTTTAAATTCTTTATAACCTAATTTTTGTGCAGCTTCATAGGAATTTTTTATTAACTGAATTTTGGTATCTGTATCAGGATAAGTTACCATTCCACCATCTGTGAGCATTAATAGTTTATGATAAGTTGGTATTTCATAAAGCATTACATGACTCAACTGCTTTCCCGTTCTAAGTCCCCATTCCTTGTTTAAAACTGCTTTTAATAGTATTGATGTATCAACCAGTCCTTTAATTAGAAAATCTCCTCTGTTATCATTTATCATTTTAATCGCTATTTCTGCAGACTCTTCAAAAGTGTCTGCAGGTATTATTTCAACATCTCCTAATTTAAATCCATTTTTAACAATATACTCTCTAATTAATTTTTCATTTCCTACTAAAATAGGTTCAATAAGATCGTCATTATATGCCTGTGCAACTGCTTCTAAAACATTCACTTCTTCCGCAGAAACAACAACTAATCTAGATTTATTTTTTTTATTGATTAAATTTTTCAAATCTTTTAATTTATTCATTTTATCCTCCATTTATTTTAAATTATGCAAATATAAAAAGTACTACCCCAAGTAAATATACAGATGCAAGTAAAAGTTCTTCTTTAATTTTTTTATTTAAAAGAAAGTAAAATATGAAGTAAAATATTAGCAAAGACAAGGTTGCTCCTCTTATATTTTCAACAGATATGGCTCTTATAGAAAAAACCAAAGCTTTTGAAATTATTATACTTATTGAAATAATAAACATTACTGGAAAAAGTTTAACCATTCTACTGTTTTTAGAAAACTTAATTCTCTCTTCTAATGCTAACTGGCCGTAATAGTAACCATCCAAATACCCTTTTAGAGATAAAAATATTACAGCACAACTCATTATAAGGGTTCCTCCTATAGACAGTATGTATTCTCCTGTTAAAGCGCCATAAATAACAGCCATAGTAGTTAAGGGAGCAAGTACTGTTTGAGTTACTGAGTCTCCCATACCCGCCATAATTCCCATTAAACCTTCTTTAATTTCTTTTATTTGTCTTTTTGATTTACCTTCTTCTTCTAATCTTATAATATAACCGTGTATAGGCGTACCTATATTTGGCTCTGTATTGAAGTAATCAGTATGTCTGATTATAGATTGAAATAATTTTTCTTTATCCTTTTTATAGATTCTTTTAAAAATAGGTACCATTGAATGAGCAAAGGCAAAACCCTGAAGTTTTTCATAGCTATAACAAGAATGAGTAAAATTCATCCATATAAACCAAGATTTATATAAATCCTGTTTTTTAATTATTTTAAACTTATTTTTTGGCTCTTTGATCTTTCTGTTTTTTTGAACGGATAAAATAGCTATTATAACTGGTATTAAATATGGATCAAATTTAAAAAATACACTAAAAACATAAAATATTGTAAAGAAATATATAGTGTATTTCCATTTGTGATTTATAGATAAAATAGCTCCCGATAGTATTATAAGTATAATCCCTGTAAAATTTAAATATTTAACTATATCTATGCTAGAATTAACTAAATATCCAACTCCTTTATATATTAAAAAAGATAGACTACCACCTAAAACAATATTGAAAATCAAAAGAGACATTTGAGGATAGTATATGTCATACTGATTGATGCTGTTTAAATCTCCCTTTTTTAAACCCTTAATACCTTCTTTTACATAATAGCTATTTAAATTAAGTCTATATCTCCAAAATATTATCCCTATAGCACTTACTGGATAAGCAATAGCCAAAGCTCCTACCCCTTGTATATCATAGTTTATAGCTATCATTGCTCCAATAATTCCCGCCAAGCAAGGATCTCCTCCTTTTAAAGAACCACCGGTAGATTTAAAACCAATAAAAAATATATTAATTATAGCCCCAACAAAAAAACCAGTAACAGCATCACCTAATACAATACCCGTAAGGAGTCCTGAAAAAACAGGTCTATACAAAGTAAAGTATCCAATTCCAAGAGTAAAGGAAGTGCTGTTACCAACATAATAAATTATACCTAATAATATGAATTTTAATAAAGTCATAAAAACAACCTCTTTAAATTAATTTTTCTATATTTATTTTACTATCCTCTGGAAGCATTTGAAGGTATATATTGCAATTTTTTTCTAAAAGATTTTTAATTGATTTCTTTTCTTCGCTGTTTATATGTACGTTTTTATATATTTTTTTACTATCATCTTTAGATCCTATATTTCCTATATTAATTTCACTAAAAATTTCCTCTTTTATCTGTATATTTTCATATACCTTTACTTCTTTTGATAAAATTAATATGTCTTCCTTAGTGCTATTCTTATAATACTCAATAAATTCTTCTGTGTTAAATATTTCCGTCCTATAATTATCTGGAGCCGCTTGCTTTGTCATCTCCGATAGAAAGGTATTGCTTCTTAATTCTTTATTTATTATTATAATAGTATCTACACTAATTTTGTTGAGCCAACCTATTGTAATCTGTCCATGAATTAATCTATCATCTACTCTTGCTAAAACTATGTTTTTCATTTTTATTTATGTTATCCTTTCATTTCTTTGTTTACATACATAATACTTTTTTTGCTATCTTCTATCATTGTTTTTACATTTCTATTTCTATTAACAAAAAATTCTAAAATCATTGGCATATTGAACCCTGATATAATATTAACCCTTTCTTTTGATAGGAAGTTAATCGCTATGTTAAATGGAGAGCCTCCATAAATATCTACAAATAAGTATATATAAGTTTCTTCATCAATTAATGACTCAACTTCTTTTTTTACTTCTTCAATATAAGTATCTTCATTTATAGAAAATGCGTATGCGTTTTCTTGTTTACCTGCTATCATTTCTACGCTTTTTAAAATTTCTTCACCGTAGTTACCGTGAGTTATAATAATAACTTTCTCCATGTTATCCTCCTAATTTTTTAGTCTTATTTATTATAGCATATAAACTCATATAGTAAAATATAATTGAAAATAAAAGCCCTGTGATGTACAATTATACAACAAATAATACATAAGGAGATATAAATGTGCTGTGAAAAAACCGAAAATTTTAAATTTGTTCAAAATGAAAAATGCGAATACTTCCCCTGTCATAAAGGAATAAAAGAAGAAGAATTTAATTGTTTATTTTGCTTTTGCCCTCTATATATGTTGGGAGATAAATGCGGAGGTAACTATATTATGAATAATGGAATCAAGGATTGTTCTAATTGCAAAATACCTCACAGCAAGGGTGGTTATGATTACATAATGACAAAAATGGAAGAAGTTGTAAAAAAGGCTAGTAATTTCTAGCCTTTACTTTATTCCAGGTACATTTCCTATATAAAGCTCATCTAAATATTCCTCTCCAATGTTTTTTAATTTTATCAATGTCTCTATATCAGTAGGTGGTTCTTTCATCATATATGCAGGAAAGTATCTCGATAAGTGCAATGGAATTTTTCTATCTAATTTACTTATCCATTTTATTATGTTTTTAACATCCTTTACATTTCCTTTATCTCCACCAATTACAAGGGTCGTTACTTCTAAATGAGCCTTTTTATTTATAATTTCCAGTGAGTTAAGTACAGGTTCTACTCTTCCACCACATAAATCTTTATAAAAATTAGAATCAAATGCTTTCAAATCAACGTTGAAAGCATCTATATATTCTAAAAGTTTTTTAAGAGGTTCACTATTGATAAAACCATTTGTTACACATATGGTTTTTAAATTATTTTCTTTTGCAAGTTTAGCCGTTTCTAAAACATATTCATACCAAACGGTGGGTTCGTTGTAAGTAAAGGAAATTGAAGGTATATTGTTATCTAAAGCCTTTTCTACAGCTTCCTTAGGTTCTACTATTTCATAGTAAGGATTTTCTTCTTTAGCAATTCTATAATTTTGGCAAAATTTACATGAAAAATTGCATCCCATACTACCTAGTGAGAAGGTTTTAGTTCCTTCCATAAAATGGTAAAGTGGTTTTTTCTCTATTGGATCTACCCCTAAAGATGTTATTTTACTGTAATTTAAAGATATCAATTTACCATTTATATTTTTTCTCTGCTTACAAATACCCATTTCCCCTTCACTTATTAAACAATTATGAGGACATAGGTTACATTTAATTCTTTCATTTAATTTTTCATAAAACATACATTTTTTCATATACATCTTCCTATCAAACAAATTATTTATGTCTTGTAACTTTGAATCTCTCTACAACATAATCTTCATCTTTTTCAATTCCTGCTTTTCTCAACACTATGTTCAATTGCTTATCTACAGTTTCAACTCCTTCTAATTTTGGAAGTAGAACTCCTTTTCTTGATCCTTTAGTTACTATAACTCCATATATATTAGGATCTAACTTACTTATATCTTTGACTTCCTCTGGCTTTTCAAGAACATCTACGCTATACTCTATTTCTTCAAGTTCTTCTTTATTAACAGGATAAAACCTTGGATCTCTAAATGCAGCACTTACTGAATTTTCTATTATTTCTTTTCCTAAAGATTCTTTAGTAGGAAAAATCGTACCTATGCATCCCCTTAGGTCTCCATCTTTTTTTAAAGAAACAAAGGCTCCTGCTTTTTTACTGTAGAAATCATTGCTCTTTAAATTTTCCGGTAGTTTAAGTTTTTCTCCTGTCTCTATGAAATGTTTTATACTTTCTTTAGCTAACTTGACATATTCATCTACTACTTCAAATTTAACACATCCGTATCCTACTCCAAAGGGTCCTTCATAGGAATATACTTCTGTATCCACTTTTAAATCTTCAAAGACACCTAATATAGTCTGAATAGACCTTAATCCGCACTCACCGGCTTCTTCTGCTAGATTATTATCAAAGTTTACTATTTCTTCAAATTTATTATCTTTTAAAAAAGTAATAAGCTGTCTATCAAATTTTTCTCCTTTTGGAGAGTATCCACTATAGGATTCTTTAGATAATCTATGGGACAAATCTCCACTTGCTATTACTAAAATTTTTCGTTCTAAAAGTTCCGATGCTTTTTTTATTAATTTCCCAAATTCATATAATTTTTCACCGGAAAATAAGGCATAGTTTATATGTACTAATTTAAAATCCAAATATTTTTTTCTAATGAAATATAAAGGTACTAGTACTCCATGATCTAATTCATGGTTTATATTATATCTATCAGCAGATTCTTTACTAAAAGTATATGTTTCAATACCCCTCTCATCTGCTAATGAGGAAATTTTATTCCCTAGTTTTACATCATTGGTTAATAAAAATTCTAAACTTTCATTTCCAAATTGATGAAAGTTACCGTAAAGAGTTTGATTTAAGTTTATTGATATTGAATTTCTGAAAAAATTTCCATGTGGTGTTATTATTACTATAGTTTCAGGTTTTTCTTCTTTTATATCATTTCCTATTTTATACATAGAATCTACAGTTTTTTGAGACTTTTTTTCTTCTCCCCGGCCTATTTCTTCTATTAAAATAGGTGCGTGAGGCATTAAAAATCCTCCTAGTATATTATTCATTATATCATCCTCCCATATCTATTATATACCCATTTCTACAAAAAATAAAAATAGACTTTAAATTTAAAGTCTATTAGGTGTATTATTTGAAGCTGATAATATCTATGAATCTTCTATTGTGCAGAAGTTTGCTAAATACAAATACTCCTATTATTGATACTACTACTACTTCTCCCAAGGCTACATATATCATACTTGGAATTAAAGGTAAATTCAACAAAAGATTTAATTCTATACCTATTATAATTCCATTAAAAATTACTGGTCCTAAACTTGATATGAATAAAGACTTTAGATTATCACCAAAATTATCTCTAATTTTTATGATAAACATCAATGCTAAAAAAGTAGCAGTTGTACCAAATATTACATCAATAAGTCCAAAAGGCCCAAAAAAGTTTGCTATAGCACAACCTATTGTTAAACCAATCCAATACTTCCTGTCAACAAATACAAATAATACTAATATCTCTGAGATTCTAAATTGAATTTGACCGTAACTAATAGGTTGAAATACAAATGTAACTGCCACATATAATGCTGCTATCATAGCGCTTTTAACTAAATAATCCGTTTTAATTTTTGACATAAAAAAACTCCTCTGCATAAATTGATTTTGCTCTTGGAGTACCATTACAAGATAATTCTTGTTTTTTAAAGTGGGTACCAAGAAAACACTTATTTAAATTACTTAGATATAATATCAGTATTAAAGCTATAATGCAAGATTTATAGAACAAATTTTAAAGCTAATATAATTAAACAACGAGCCTTATAATAAAGACTCGTTGTTTTTAATTATTTAATTAATATCAATTCAATTATTTTGCTTTACCTATGTCTTTAAGATAGTACTTTTCTGAAGAGAAGAATTCTTGAGTTAATTCCCTTACCTCTCCATGTAATAAGAATAAAGCTAACATATTCGGGAATATAATCATTGCTAACATTATATCAAGGAAAATCCATAATGTTTTAGCTCCACCTATTGCTCCTACAAATATAGAAACAAGATAAACATATCTCATAACTCTTGAGAATTTAAGTCCAAATAAGAATTCTGCCTGCTTCTCACCGTAGAATATAATAACAATTAGTGTCGAAACAACGAATAGTAGCAATGATAAAGTAACTACCGTTCCCCCTATTGGACCATAAAAATCAGTAAAGGCTGCTGCTGGTAATCCAGATGGATTATCCATAGCACCTGGAGCATTCCATACACCTGATGAAAGAACAACAAATGCTGTAGTTGAACATATTACAATTGTATCAACTATAATTTCAAAAATTCCCCAGAATCCCTGTCTTACTGCATGATCATTTGTTGCTGAAGAGTGAGCCATAGGAGCTGTACCCATTCCTGCTTCGTTTGAGTAAACACCTCTTGCAACTCCCCATCTAACTGATGCTGCTACTACAGATCCTGCGAATCCACCAACTGCTGACATCGGTCTAAATGCATAACCAAAGATTAAGCCTAATACTCTAGGAACTTCTGCAATGTTTACTATTACTATAACCATTGCACCTACAAAATATGCTAATGCCATAAAAGGAACTAGTCTTTCTGTAACTTTTGCTATTCTTGTGATTCCACCTATAACAACAAGTCCTACTAATACTAAGGTAACTCCACCTGTAATAGCTGGATTTAAGTTGAATGCTTCAAGAGCTGAAGCTGAAACTGAATTTGCTTGAACCATTATACTTGGAACTAATTCTAGCATTAAAACGAATGAAAAGAAAATTCCTAGCCATTTCATGTTTAAGCCTTTTTCCATGTAGTACATAGGTCCACCAACATACTCGCCTTCTTCGTTCTTTTCTCTGTATTTAAAGCCAAGTACGATTTCAACGAATTTAGAACCCATTCCCATAAATGCCATTACCCACATCCAGAAAACTGCACCAGGTCCACCAAACATAATTGCTGCCGGTACACCTATAATGTTTGAAGCTCCTACCGTTGATGCTAGTGCTGCTGTTGCTGCTGCAAATGGAGATACTTCTCCCTCTTCAACCTTTGTGAACATTTTTCCAAAAGTTTGCTTAATAATATATGGAAAATACCTAACTTGGAAAAATCCCAGTCTAGCTGATAAGAAGAATCCACCAAGACCTAATGTTAAAAGCATTGGTAGTCCCCACACCCATCCTGTTGCGATGTTGACGATTTCAATAATTCTGTCCATTTTTTCCTCCTTTAAAATTATTTATTTATCTGAAATGCCTTAAGCATTTTAGATCACTTTGATAGTAAGTATTCAATTGTATGTTTAGTTATTGCAGGAGTTTTTATAAATACATCCTCTTCTAAAACTCTTTCAGTAAATTTGTGATAATCCTTTCCCCAAGGTCCTATATTTACTATAGGTGCCGATACCTGTTTAAGGTCTTCAAAAGGTATACTGTAGGTTTTATCCCAGTGAGGCATATTTGGACTTATATAAGGTATTACTTCTTCGCTGTCGTTTAATGCTACGTAACTTAAGTCTGATATACCCATAAAATAGTGTTTCCTAACATATTCTTCATCTAATTCTTCTTTAGCATATTTTACAATTTCTTTATTTAGATTTTTAACATCTTCCTGTATATTATCAAAGTCTAAATTTGCAATATGTGGATAAAATGGTGGTGTAAAAGCTATTACAACTTTAGGACTTTTATCTTTTATATAATCTAGTGTAATACTTATAAGGTCCATATTACTGTCAGGTATATTTGTTTTCCCTTCAGATATATCTTTTTTAATTTTTTCGATTTCTTTATCAAAAGCTTTAACAAATTTATCCCCTGAATCCTTAAGAGCCATTTCATATGCTTCAGAATATAAAAGCACATTTTTTTCCCAAGGTAGTTTTTCAAAAGGCATATTTCCTTTTTCTCTAAATTTTTTATAGTTTTGATTAACTCTATCTATTACCTTATCAAAGGCTTTTTCAGAGAGTTTTTTTACGTTATCAAGAATATCTTTAGGAGTTTGATTTAATGTTAATACACTAAAATATCCTCCCGCTGATTCTGGTATAGAAGCATCATACTGTTTTTTTGTGTCTCTGCAAAAACTCCAAGATGGAGGTGGAGAAACTTCTCCTTCAACTACATCTGAAAATATAGGATTCACATCAGTTTCAGATACTATTCCTGATAAAATATGAGAAGGATTAATACCTTGGAATATATGGCCTAGATGAGTTTTTCTTCCTCTAACATATACTACCACCATAGTTTTTCCTACAGAACCTTCATAAAAAACTCCTTTTCCTTCTTCATCTTTTTCATGAGGTTCTCCATCTATACATATTTTATACCTTAAATCATATTTATCTTTAAGTTCTCTTAATAAACTTGCACCTTTTCTTGCTCCTAATGATAATGATTCTTCATCTGGTACAGATAACAAAAGTATGTTTCCCTTAAAATTTGGATTCTCAGAATAATGTTTAAGTAGAACCATATGAATAGATGCAGCAGCTTTCATGTCAGCGGTTCCTCTTCCAAATATCCATTTTCCTGATTCTAAATCCTCTCTTATATCTTCGTTTAAATCAGCATTTTTAAGTTCCTTTATTAATTTCTCTGGTTCATAAGCAACATCTTGCATAATTCCATAATCAAAAGAATCTACAACATCATGGTGATGCAGCAGTATAACTGTTTCTTTTCCTTCACCTTTCAAAAGACCCCAAATAGCAGCTCTTTCAAGAGAATCTTCCATTTCATATTTGCCATATAGTTCAGGATTTTCTTTAAAATAAGGAATATTACCAATCCAATCGTATATGAACTTTTCTGCATCTCTTTCAAGTTTTGTACCTGTATCACTCTGAATTTTAACTAACTTATAAAATAAATCCTGTATTTCGTTTTTTAACATAAAAAATCACTCTCCAATATCTATTTAAGTTTCATTAGTAAAAAACAATTTATTATAATTGTAATACACATCAACATATCTGTCAATTTTCACTACAAATATGTACTCATAAATATTCACTGATTTATTTATTACCTTATGTATATATATTAACTCATTTTTAATTATTAATCAAGTGTAATGTTATTATATGACAATATTTCCAATTCATAAATGTTTCTATTATATGATTTCCAACTATTATATATTAAATGCTTCATTAGTTTTATTAGTAATTTTAAAAATACCCTATGCATTTAAATGCATAGGGTATTTTTTTAAAATTTAAATTATCTCTTAGAGAATTGTGGAGATCTTCTTGCTTTTTTAAGACCGTATTTCTTTCTTTCTGTCATTCTTGGATCTCTTGTTAAGAATCCAGCTTTTTTAAGTATAGGTCTTAAATCATTGTCTGCTTCAAGTAAAGCTCTAGATATTCCGTGTCTAACTGCTCCTGCCTGTCCTGTATATCCTCCACCTTTAACTGTACAAACTACATCATATTTATCTATTGAATCAGTAATCATAAGTGGCTCTCTTACTATAACCTTCAATGTGTCATAGTTAAAATATTCATCTATGTCTCTATCATTTATCTTAATCTTTCCGTTACCAGGCACTAAAAATACTCTAGCAATAGATTTTTTTCTTCTTCCCGTTCCGTAATATTGTGTTTTCATAATAACCTATATCCTCCTTCCTGAATTAAAGTTCGTATACTTCAGGTACTTGTGCTTGCTGCTCATGCTCGCTACCTGAATAAACTCTTAGTTTTTTTATCATCTTTTTTCCTAATTTGTTTTTAGGAAGCATCCCTTTTACAGCTAAATAAACAGCTCTATCTGGGGTTTTATCAAGAAAGTCTTTATATGTTATTTCTTTAAGACCACCTGGATATCCAGTATGATATTTATGTGTTTTTTGGTCTAATTTATTTCCTGTTAATACAATTTTTGAACAGTTTATTATTATCACATTATCTCCAGTATCTATATGTGGAGTATATGTTGGCTTATGTTTACCTCTTAATAAAGTTGCCACTTCTGTAGCTAATCTACCCAAAGTTTTTCCTTCAGCGTCTATTAGGTACCATTTTCTTTCAACTTCACTAGGCTTAGCCATGTAAGTTTTCATAGCTTGTCCTCCTTAACTAATTATTATTATTTATAATTTTCATATTTTAGTCATTATTATAATATGCTATAAATCCGGGGCTTGTGGATTCATTTACATACACTAAAACATTTTATAACACCGATATTCTTATGTCAAGCATTATTACTATTTTATTTCATTTCTTTTTCTTTTAAAAGTTCATTTATGTTATGTTCATAATATACTTTTTTTAGAAACAATCCTTCTGCTTTAGCTGTTTTTCCAGCTGACTTTCTATTTCTTTTTTCTATAATATCTATTAATTTTTTTTCTTCTATCTTTCCTCTTCCTACGTCAATCAGTGTTCCTACCATTATTCTAACCATATTATATAAAAATCCATTTCCTGTTATACTTAATTTTATAAGATTATTATTTTCATTCATTTTAATATTATGGATTTTTCTAACTGTACTTTTAACTGAACTTCCTGATGACATAAAGGCTTTGAAATCATGTTCTCCTTTGAAATACTCCTTAGCTCTATTCATTTTTTCAAGATTTAATTTAAAAGGTATAAAATATGTAGTATCCTTTATAAAAGGATCTATGATTCTATTGTTATATATTCTGTATTCATAAGTTTTTCCTAAAGAATTATATCTTGAATGAAAACACATAGGAACCTCTTTAGAGTCTACAACTCTTATATCTCTAGGAAGTCTAGAGTTTAGAGCATATAATATTTTGTTTTCTGGAATACTATGGTTCAAAATGAAATTAGCTGTTTGTCCTAGTGCATGAACGCCTGCATCGGTTCTTCCTGATCCTATTAAATATATCTTTTGATCAAAAATTTTCTTCGCCGCTTTTTCAATTTCTCCCTGTATGGTTTTTTCTCCGATTTGTTTTTGCCATCCGTGATAATCTTTGCCTAAATATTTAACTATAATTTTTATATTTCTTTCTTGCATATTATCACCAGTAAAGTCGAGTATATATTATTAGGCCTAAATAAACAACAGTAAAAAATCCTGCGTAAATATCATTTTTAGTTATTCCCAACTGTCTCATTCTAGTGCGGTTTTCTCCACCTCTATAACATCTAGCTTCCATTGCCATAGCTAAATCATCAGCTCTTCTAAATGCACTTACGAATAAAGGAACTAATAATGGAACCAAGCTCTTAGCTCTTTTTAAAATATTTCCACTTTCAAAATCTGCACCTCTTGCTTTTTGTGCTTTCATTATCTTTTCGGTTTCTTCCATAAGTGTTGGAATAAATCTTAATGCTATAGTCATCATCATTGCTAATTCATGGGCTGGTAAACCTATTTTTTTATATGGATTTAATAAACTTTCAATACCGTCTGTAAGTAATATAGGTGAAGTAGTTAATGTTAGCATTGATGTACCCATTATCAACAGAATTAACCTTAATCCCATAAACCCTGCCTGCCTCAGACCTTCTTTAGTAATATCTAAAGGACCTATAGTATAAATTATCTCCCCAGAAGTCATAAAAACATTAATTATAAAAGTTATTATTATTATTATCAATATAGGTTTCAATCCTTTAATTACCATTAAAATAGGAACCTTTGATAATATTATTATAGTACTTAAGAATAAAACCACAAATAAATAAGCTGCAAAATTACTTACTATAAATAAAGATATAATAAATATAAAGGTTATAATTATTTTTACTCTAGGATCTAAGTTATGTATATATGATTCAATTGGATAATGTTGTCCTATTGTTATATTTTTAAACATTTGAATTACCCCTGATAACTCTCAATATTTCACTTTTTGCATCTTGAATATTAAATATATTTGTATCAACCTTTAAACCATTATATTTTAGTTTTTTCATTATATCAACAATCTGGGGGACTCCAAGACCAATCTTTTTTAGTTCTTCTGATTGAGAATATACTTCTCTGGGTGTTCCTTCCATATGAAGCTTCCCTTTATTTAAAACATAAATATAATTTACCAACCTAGCTATGTCTTCCATACTATGAGAAACTAATATTACTGTTATTTTGCTTTTTCTATGTAGTTTTTCTATTTGACTTAAGATTTCATTTCTACCATAAGGATCTAAGCCAGCAGTTGGTTCGTCTAAGACTAAATACTTCGGTTTCATAGCTAAAACTCCGGCTATGGCAGCTCTTCTTTTTTGTCCACCACTTAAATCGAAAGGTGATCTATCCTTTATCTCTTCGTAATCAAATCCAACCAACTCTAATGCATATTTAACTCTTTCTTTTATTTCTTTA
>Ga0209943_1001376_pt1 | contig 14967 bp, 15 predicted proteins | sample SalPonR1_B_D2_MG_FD_185698 | JGI IMG/M metagenome (GOLD analysis project Ga0209943, IMG submission 185698) | Salt pond soil microbial communities from South San Francisco under conditions of wetland restoration - Salt Pond MetaG R1_B_D2_MG... ... | reverse complement strand
CTGCATGATCGGCTAATGCCCGACCGGGAGCATCTTTTAAATAATCGGAAACTATTACCTGATGTCCTAACTCTTTTGTCTTTTTAATAGCACTTAGCTGTGCTCGGCCCCCGCCCAGTACTAATAACTTCATCTAAAACGTAGCAAGGAAGCTCCCTCTAAATCCTTTCTTTGATTTAGGTGCAGAGACATTGCTACGGTCTTCACCCCTCTTTCCATTTTTTACTATTATTTTTTTATACTTCTAATTATATAATATATTATTAATATAGAGTTGATATACAAGTCAAAAGTACACAATCTACTTACAAGTGAATGATTGAATTAATTGGCATCCATACTATAATTAAATTTTGCTGATTAACTTGTCTGATTCAACTGGCTCTATTCTTGAAGCATACAGTTGTGAGATAGAGCTGGTGTAAATTGTTCACGACTGTACTGAGTGCAGTTTTTAATTTAACAAGCTCCTTTTTAATCTTGTTTCTGATTAGGTGGGAGAAGTTGATTTTGTTTAAACAACTTTATTATTAAAACCCAGTATTTTATCAATTTTAAATTGTGCTTTCTCTTTTCTAAATTGCTTTAAAAATTTTTGTTGAGAGTAATAAATATATAGATTTAAAAAAAGCCTGATAAGCTTAATAATATTATAATTTGAATCCCCATATTTTCGATCCTCGTGCTCTATTTTTATATTAGCTATATTATCTGTCTTATTAAGTATTATAGCAGAAAGATATACAAAAGACCTTTTATCTTTAATAATCTCTTTTAATAGTTTCTTATTTAAAATCCTAAAACTACTCACCCTTATATCTGAGCTTTTGTTGGTTATTAAATTAAAAACCTTATCTGTCAAATAAGAACCCCACCTTCGATAGAATAACTGCTGTCTTCCAGTCGGTATTCCATAGACAATATCATAACCTTTTTTTATTTCAGTAAGTAAATTCAATATATCATGGGGTGAATGCTGCAGATCATCATCAATTGTAACTATATATTTACCCGAACAATAATGAAAGCCACACATTAAAGCATTCTGTTGACCAAAATTTTTAGTCAAACCAATCAGTTTGATTCTCTCATCTTTTTTTCTTAGTTCGAGCATCTTTGCAAAACTATCGTCCTGGCTACCGTCATCGACCATTATAATCTCATAGCTGCTAATTTTTGAATGAAGTGTTTTAGTCAGCCTTTTATATAATTCATCAAGAGAATTATAACTATTATAAACAGGTATGACTACAGATAAATATTGACTCATTGTTACAGCTCCCTGAAAATTTCTTTTACGTTTTTTACAACATAGTTGAGTTCTTGTTCGGTCATGTCTGTATACAAAGGCAGTCTCATGATGTTTTCAGCAATCTTTTCCGTCAAGGGAAGGTCTCCTTTGTTATAACCAATTTTTTTACCCATTTTGGATATATGTAAGGGAATATAGTGAAATGCAGCGGTAATATTTCTTTTTTTCAATTTTCTGATTGCCCTATTTCTGTATCGTTTACCACTAAATATAAAATAAAAAGAATTAAAATTTATCTCCCTATCCTTGGGCAAACCAGACATAAATGCAATGAAATCAGATTCTAAAAAACCATTAAATTCATCTAAATACCTCATATATATTTTTTCTCTTAAAGCCTTTATTTCATCCATTTTTTCTAATTGAGCATATAAAAATGCCATCAATAAATCTGATGGCAGATAACTGGATCCGCGATCCACCCAACTATATTTATCAACTTCACCTCTTAAAAAACGTCTACGATTTGTACCTTTCTCACGCAATATAGAAGCCCTTTCAATCAATTTCGGATTATCTTCATTGATTAACAAAGCCCCTCCTTCACCACTAATGTAATTTTTACTGCTGTGAAAACTAAAACAACCTAGCTTTCCTATTGTGCCTAAATATTTACCCTTGTATTTGGCATTAACTGCCTGGGCAGCATCCTCAATTATAGTAAGATCATGTTTGCGGGCAATTTTTATAATCTGATCCATATTAGCAGCTGTTCCCGCATAATGAATCGGCATAATAGCCCTAGTATTCTTGGTAATTTTTGCTTTAATATCTTGGGGATCTATATTTAATGTTTTTCCTTCGATCTCGACAAATACAGGTTTAGCTTGAGAATTTAAGACCGCATTGGCTGTAGATGGAAATGTAAAAGAAGGCATGATTACTTCTGAATAAGGTTTTAAATCAATTAAAGCAGTAGAAAGCTCTAAAGCATGGGTACCTGAAGTGGTCATAAAAACCTTGCGTACATTAAATTTATCCTCCAATAATGCGCTTACCTGTTCTGTATAATAGCCATCTCCCTTGGTATGTCTTCGGCTTTTCATAACATCTTTTATATGATATATTTCTTGACCTGTATAATACTCTCTATTAAAAGGTACTTCCATAAAATAACTAACTCCAATCTATTAAACCAATCTTATCAACAACAAATATTATTGCCCAGTTTAACAAAACCGTTAATGAATTCCCTGGCCTTTGAGTTTAATTCTTCTTTATTTTTACTTATCATATATATATTATAGTCTAAATTATAATCTTTAACCCTGGCAATTTTAAGTTCTTTTGTCTCGATTTCTTTTTTTACTGCATTATATGGTACAAAGGCAACTCCATATCCTTTTTGTACAACGGTTTTTAAAGCCTCTGTTGACTCTAATTTGGTTATAATATTAAGGTCTTCCATGCTGTGGCCTGCTTTTTGAAGTGCCTGATTCAATTTGTCTTTAATAATACATTTATCTTTTAAAATAACCAGAGGTTGATTTAAAATCTCAGCTAAATTAAATTTCTCAGGTATATCGTAACCCGGCAAAGAAATTAAAACTACCTTTTCCTCTATTACTCTGTTAAACATTAGTTCCTCATCCGGCTCTCTATTGATAAAACCTACTTCACATATATCATTCATTACATCTTTTTCAATTTGATCAGAGGAGTTTGAAATAAGGTTATAGTCGTGTTTTGGATATAATTTCCTCATTTTTACTAAAACACAGGGCAGACAATAAGTCGCTATTGCAAAATCAGCCTCAATTTTAATTTCCTTATCCTGTTGTTGCTCTAATTTTTCAACCATCTTATCATATGTCTTTATAATGTTATTAATATATTTTAAAACTAATTCCCCAGAATTTGTTAATTCTACTCCTCGATTGCTTCTTATAAAAAGCTGATGCCCCAGGGTATCCTCCATTTTCTGCATCTGTTGACTGAGAGCCGATTGTGAAATGTGTGATCTTTTTGCTACTTTAGAAATACTTTTGATTTCAGATATCTTTTGAAAAAATTCCAGGCTTTTAATATCCATATTAACACCTCTCTACTAAAAGCTTAAATACTTTAGTTGTGCATCAAAATCAAATACTTCAATTTTATGACTATTTAATTTATTTATTTTTATATATTCAAACTCTTATTATATTTATCTTTACAGATTTTTAGAACACTATTATTATTATAATATAATTTGTTTTTTATAACAAGGATATAAAATTTAAATAACTAAATAAAGCATTTTGATCTGGTTTTATATATAAATAAATATAAAAAAGCTGGGTTAATATCCCAGCCCTTTTAATTTTTATTGTTTTTAATTTTATTCATCAATTATTTATTAATAAAATGTATTAATTTTGTGACTTAACCATTTTTTATATATGTACTAGCAAAAAAATGCATAAATTTATTATATGAAATTATCTCCATCCATCAAATCTCCAAATTTGCCCAAGACAGACCCCTCACCTTTTCTCTTTCCACCCATTCTAGGAGCACTTTTAATAATCCGATCAGCCAGTCTTGAAAATGGTAGACTCTGTAGATAGACTGTACCTTTACCGTGCAGAGTGGCTAAAAATAGACCTTCACCGCCAAATAACATCGTCTTTAAATTTCCTGCCTTTTGAATATTATAATCTATTCCATCTGTAAATCCAACCAGACAACCAGTATCAACTTTCAGCATCTCCCCATCCAAATCTTTTTTTACTACAGTACCGCCTGCATGTAGAAAGGCCTTACCATCACCAGATAATTTTTCTAAAATAAATCCTTCTCCACCAAATAATCCACTACCCAGTCTCTTATTGAAGGTTATATCAAGCTTGGTACCTTTGGCAGCACAGAGAAATGCATCTTTTTGACAGGTAAAATTATTATTTCTAAATTCAGATAAATCAAGCGTGATTATCTTACCTGGATATGGTGCAGCAAAGGCAATTTTCCTTTTTACATTTCTCTTATTTGTAAAATGTGTTAAAAAGATTGACTCACCACTAATAATCCTTTTCCCTGCCCCAAATACCTTATTTAATACTGAATTATTTACCTCTGTACCATCTCCCATTTTGGCTTCATAGTCTATACCACTATCCATCCAGTTCATAGTACCCGCTTCAGCAATTACTGTTTCCTGAGAATCTAATTCAATTTCAACAACCTGTATGTCATCCCCTAAAACTTGATAATCAATCTCATAGCTTTGCAACCTAAACCCCTCCCTAAAGTAAGATATAAAAAGTGTGTGTATATATTATATCATTTAAACCTATTAATTTCTATATTATTAAATTATAAGATAAATAATTCATATAAAGAAATTTATCTTTAATAATATGTTGGGACACAAAGTCAGAGATATTACCATAAATTTATATATTTATACTGTATTAAACAAACGAGTCTAATACTCTTTTTTCCACCTTAAATCAGGTGAAGTACTACTATATATGGCATGATCTTTTTGGGAAAGATAAGCCCAAACTTGATTGCCATAATCAAAGTGCCACCATTCACATGGATAATTAGTAAAGCCTGCTTTAACCATTATATTATAGAGCAACCGCCTGTTTTTTAATAATTTATCTTCTTTGTCTGTCAAATCTCTTTGTTTTAAGATAAGTTCATAATAATCGGTATGCGTGTTCTTTACCGTTTCATCAAATTTAGTGCCCATATCCAATACTTTGCCGTTTTCATCGATGATAGTTAAATCAACCGCTCCACCTGTTAAATGAGGAGAGGGACTCTTTTTTTCACCAGAAGGTAAAGCCACATATTCTTCTACTAACTTATTGATTTTTGAACTACCTTTATCAGGATACTTGTCTTTTAATTCTTCTTCAAACTTGTTATATAAATCATATTGGACTCTTTTAGGCCGCCAGGTATCATATATTAAAAATTTATATCCTGCTGGCAAATCATCAGCAGCCTTTATTAATAAGTCATAAGCACCTTCCCTCACATAACATTGTGGTAATGATCCCTTTATCCCCTGGATAAAATATTGGGGACTAACTATAATTTTCTCGGGTATCATATTAAGCGAAATTAGTTTTTCATTATTCTCTTTTATCTTAATTGTTTTTAATTCTTTCCAATCAAAATGAGTTTTTACGGGAATAGATTCTGTTAAATAGGGGTCCATAAATTTATTTACCTCCTTAATATTTTTCATATACTTAACTTACAAATTAAATAATCTAGGTAATGTTGTGACTAGAGCTGGAAATAGTATAATAATAAATAAAACAGCCATTGCTACAGCCACAAAAGGCCATATTTTTCTAAATAATGTTTCCAGTTTTACCTTTCCTACAGCTGAAACTATATAAACACAGGCCCCCATCGGAGGTGTAATTAACGCTATAGTGATATTTAAAGTCATAACAATTCCAAAGTGGAAAGGATCAATACCAGCCAGCATTGCCACTGGTGCAACTACGGGAGTTAACAAAATCAAAGCAGCTATTTCTTCCATAAACATACCTATCACAAAAATCATCGCACTTAGTATGATTAAAAGAACTGTATTATTGGTAGTTAAACTCAAGAGAGCTCCTGCAAATTTCTGAGGAACCTGTTCCCATTTTAAAAGCCAGCTAAACACAGCAGCACTGCCCATTATTACAAATACAACACTCGTGTTTCTAACCGTTTCATTAACTGATTTTACAAAGTCTTTTATTGAAAGCTTTTTTGTAATAAAGAAACCAACTATAGCTGTATAAAATACAGCAACAGCCCCGGCTTCTGTTGGAGTTACAACCCCTGTAATAATCCCTCCAATAATTATAATAGGAGCAATCAGAGCAATTATTGATTGCCAGGCCGTTTTTAATATCTTTATAATACCAGCCTTCTCATTGGATACAGGATATTCATATTTTCTAGCATAATAGTAATTCATTATCATAAAAGCAATCCCAAGTATAAGTCCCGGAATAATACCCGCAACAAATAGACCTCCTATAGATTGGTTGGTCATCGAACCATAAAGAACCATAAATATACTGGGAGGTATAATAGGCCCAATTAAAGAACTCCCGGCTGTAATACCGGCTGCATATGGTCGATCATAACCCTCTTTAGCCATAGCAGGTATTAATATAGAACCAATAGCAGATGTGTCAGCAGCCGCAGAGCCGCTAATCCCAGCAAAAATTATACTTGCCACTACATTAACATGACCGAGTCCTCCTCTTAGATGACCAACTAACACTCTACTGAAATCTAATAATTTATCCGTTATACCAGTTCTATTCATCAAATTACCTGTCATAATAAAAAGGGGTATGGCCAATAAGGTAAATACGTCCATCCCTCCAAAAAACTGCTGAACCATGATTCTAAAAAGTGAATAATCACCAAGATAAAGAAAACCGAGGAATGAAGAAATTAATAGGGCAATAAAAATAGGAACTCCAACTAATAAAAAAAGTAGAAATGAAACTATCATAACAATACTCATTTTCTCATCTCCAATTCTCTCGTGATTACATCTTTATTAATACCGATAATCTCAATTAATATATATTGTACTAAAAATAATCCCATACCGATGGGGATGGACATCAACGGTATTGCTTTAGGAATTCCCAGAGCTAAAGTCTGAAATCTCCAGGCATTATCGACATATTTTATACCTAAATAAGTTATATATGCTATGATACCCACAATAATTATGTGTACAATAATTTTTATTATCTTACTTATAATGTCAGGTAAATAATCCAATACTATGGTAATTTTAACATGATCTCCATAACTAATAGCTGCTACTGATCCGAACATAACCGAATATATTAATGTAAATCTGGCTACTTCCTCTGTCCATACTAGTGAATAACTTAGAAAATACCGGAAAAAAACTGAAACTAAAATATCGGTAATATTGATTACAAGAAATACCCCAGCCAGAATCATGCTGAGGTATTTTATATAATTCGATATTTTCTTTAATAATTCATAGGATATCGAATTATCATTCATTTATTTGGCCTCCATATTAGCTTTTTCTGCACTTTCTAATGCTTTTTCTACATATGATTCATCTATCTTGGTATTTATCCAATCTATATAATCAGGTTGACCTATTTCTTGAAATTCTTTCATTTCCTCTTGGTTGGGATAATATACCTGCATTCCATTCTCTTCTAAAAAGCCAACACGCTCACTAACCTTAGCTTCCACACTAATTCTGTTCCTTATATTAGCTGCCTTAGCTGCCTGTCTAATTATATATTCATTTTCATCAGACAGTGAATTTAACCAGTCTGCATTTATTGTTAACCATTGACAAGAATACTGAATATTAGCCATAGTCACATAGTCCTGAACCTCATATAAACTACCAGAAATAATATAGGTAGGAGGATTCATTTGACCATCAACTACCCCAGTCTGTAATGCCATATATAGCTCTGTCCAAGGGATAGGAGTACCGCTAGCCCCAAAAGATTCATATAAAGCAATTTGACCGGGATCCATACCTCTAAATTTCAATCCTTCAAAATCAGCGGGAGATCTAATTTCTTTTTCGTTATTTGTAAAAGCTAAAAACCCACCTTCTTCAATTGCTTCCAGTAAAGCAACACCTGTGTGCTCTTCAAATTCTTTTGTTGTCATTTCCCAGTATTCACTATCATCAAAGAAATTATGAGCTGCTTCAAAGCTTTGAAACATAAAAGGTATTGTGGCTGCATAAATTTCCGGATATACAGATACCATACCTGCATTGGAAGCAACATTAATCTTGGCAGAGCCGCCCATTGTTTGTTCCATTCTTTGCTCTTCATTACCGAGTTGACTATCAGAATAAAGAGTAATTTGTATTCTGCCATTTGTACCCATTTCGACAAAATCTTTGAAATTTACAGCATATTCGTGGACTGCGTTAGTCTCTACATCGGCCGGACCATTATAAGACATCTTGACATTTATAGTATCCTGTGCACCAACAACACCGATTGCTGAAAAAACAAATAATGATAAAACCAACATTGTAATAATCTTCTTATTCATTAATATTTGTCCCCCTTTTTTTTATTATTTCTTTGTATTTTACTAATTCAACATAATATTGAATATTCCTGCTATTTTTTCATGATAATAATAATTTTTCAATATTGTGATATTTTTATTGAATAAATAACTTATTTAACATATAATAATAAATAAATCATGTAAACGAGGTGTATAAGATGAAGGTTGGTAATAAGATACGCAAATACAGGAAATCAAGGAATTTGACAATTGCTCAATTAGCTGATAAATCAAATCTAAGTGTGGGAATGATCAGCCAAATCGAAAGGGATATGATAGGATTATCCGTAGCCTCACTCTGGAAGATTGCCAAGGCCCTGGAAGTATCAGTAGGAGATTTTTTTGAAGAAAACATTGATAAGGATAAATATGTAGTAAGAAAAGATAACAGAAAACAATTACAATTGGCTAATTCTTCCGCTATTTATGAACTTTTAACTCCTGATTTATCTTGGAATATAGAGTTTCTTAAGATTACTTTAATGTCAGGTGAGTATAGTGATGATAAAAAAATTTCACACAAAGGAGAAGAAGTCGGTTATATTATACAGGGAGAACTACTTGTAAAATGGGGAAACAGAGAATTCCTCTTAAAAGAAGGAGATAGTATAAGGCTGGATAGCACGGTCCCCCATAGATATATTAATACAGGTCCTAAGAAATCTATTTCTATATGGGCAATGACCCCACCCAGCTTTTAAAATGAAAATTATTATACAATCTTCTCTTATTTATCATCTTTATATTTACTGTGAAATCGATGACTCCCATCACAAAAAGGCTTATTTTTCGAGGCTCCACAACTACATAGGGAATAATGTTCTTTACATTCAGGTTTAAAATCCTCTTTTGATTTAAGCCTGATTCCCCCTTCTATATCATAGGGACCATTTTCACCATATGGACCCGGTGATATTTTTATTTTAGGCCTCTTTTTAACTCCACTTTTTATCCTCTCACCACCTGGAAGGCTATAACTTAAAGCCCCTGAAGGACATAATTCACATATTCTTATTATGTCCTGTACATTTGCCCCATCAGGATTTATCCATTTGAATTTACTTTCATCAAATACAGTTGGCAGCAAATTAATACAATAACCTATATGACTGCAAATACCGTGATTATCGTAAATAATTATATTATCTCCCCGGTACGCGATAACTTTATCTGTTTTATGATTTTCTTTTTTTTCATCATTAAAACCTATATCTTGATGAGTCCCGTCACAAAATGGTTTCTTTTGAGAATGACCACACCTGCATAAAGACATTTGAGGTGAAGTCTCGAGCTGTTCTCCCCGGCTGTCTAAAATTAGTTTGATGTTAAAAGCTACGTAGGGACCATTTTTGATAATTTCAATTACTTCATCTTTATATTTACTCATCTTAAATCCCCCTTCATTATGACTTCTTCTTAATAAATTATAGTTACATTATTCAATATGTATTTTTATTATATGGTATAGGGTTATGATTGAGCAAATAAAAATTCTTATTATATAAATCACTGTTTAGTTTTACCTAATATTTATATTTGAATTTTAAAAAGGATTTTTATGCACTTTCCAAAATAATATAAATAAAAGGAGGGAACATAATGATAGTTAGATGGTTGGGTGAAGCATGTGTAGAAATAGAATCTGATCTTAATATCTTAATTGATCCTAATTATGAAGTTGAGCCTGTCAATGTACCTGATTTGATCTTAGTAACACATGAACATGATGATCACTTCGATGAAAATATTATTAAAAAGTATCCTGATACGAAGATATATGGGCCTCAGTCATTTTTTGAACATTTTGACGTTGACGGCAAAATAATTCAAAGCGGAGACCGTGTAAAAAATGATATAGATATCTTTAAATGTGATTGTTATAACTCTATTGAATCTGTTTGTTATTATTATCAGGGAGTTTATCATACTGCAGATTCAGCCGATTATCCCAAACCTAAATCTGAGGTAAAAGTATTATTTACAGCCTGTTTTGAAGATTACTATAACGAGTATCTTAATCTGGTCAAAGACATTAAACCAAAGATAGTTGTGCCCTATCATTTTAACTCCCATTCAGATAAAAATGTTAAAGAAGCCATGGGTCTATATAAGATATTAAGAGAAGCTGGATATAATTCAAGACTGCTTAAACCTGGTGATCATATTAAGATTAAAAAATAAATTTACTCTTTCACAATTTTAGTCTAAAATATAGATTCTTAATACAATTATTAACTGATAAAGCAACAATTCTCTTAATAATAACATCGTAAGTCTATATTGATTATCCTTAAAAATATTTTATTAAACGTATAAAAAGCCCCTGTTTTTAAAAAGAAATTGGGGGCTTTTTTTTGAGTTAATAAAAATCTCAATTCTATATATAATTCTATTCATTGCTTCATCAAATAGAGCTTTGTTGTTCTCTATAATATTTGGTCAAAAAACTAATGTATCAAAAGTATGAAAGTCAGCCTGAGGTAAACTGTTTATTCTCTCAAAACAGCTTTTAAAAATCACAAAGGCACAATCATGTACTTTAAACAAAAAATTTGCTTTAGATTTCGTTTCAAAGTCCACCACACAATAAATACCTTTACTTTCAGTTAATCCTTATATTATCTTTAAGGATTTTAAAATTATATTTTAATATTATTATATACCCATTAATCAGATAGAAAACCGCTTTTTAAAGCGGTTCTCTTGGTTTCTTTTTTTATTTTATTAATTCCTTCAATTCAGCAAATTTATTAGGATATATCGGTGAAAGATAAGAATCATCTAATATTTTTATGATCGCTTCTTCTGAAATGAGACCTGAGCTGAATGCATTAAATTTTGCCGCCAAATGTGAGCTTATTAAATTCTCTTCATTGATATAAATTTCCTTTAATTTGTTATATACCGCTCTCCTGGACCTTAGCTGATATTTTTGATGATAATTTTCCGCCTTATAAAATTCATCCAATTGGACCATTTCGAAGTTCAGATTGTTATTTTCCTCCATCTCTGCTGTCCGTTTCTGAATAAACTTTTTCTCTTCTTGATTGTTATAAAAAACTAAATAACGATATTGACCGGTGCTTGCACCTATAGTATTGGCTGTGCTTTCAATATAATATTCAACCAATTCTTCATAACTGATCATCTTTGGATCATAGATAACCTCTACGGTTTCAGCATGATCACCAATATTATTATAGGTGGGATTGTTTGTTGTTCCACCTGCATAACCTGCATTAGTATAAATTACTCCTTCTAAGGCTCCATACAGGGCCTCTGGGCCCCAAAATCAGCCCTGAGCAAAGTGAGCAGACTTATAAAACTTCATCGCTGCTGAGTTCATGCAATATCTTAAGCCAGTTGGTTCAGGGCCATCATTAAACACATGGCCGAGGTGGCCTCCACAGTTTGCACAAATGACTTCAGTCCTCTGCATACCAAAACTTTCATCAGTTCTTGTAACAACTGATTGATCTGATATAACATCATAAAAACTGGGCCAGCCACTTCCCGAACTGTATTTTTGCTCTGAATCAAACAACTGATTACCACAAGCAGCACATACATATATTCCTTCTTCTTTGTTTTTATAATATTCATTATTAAAGGCTGGTTCAGTACCACTCCCTTTTAAAATATCATACTGGGTATCCGTTAACTTTTCCTCCCAAAAATCATCAAATAATTCAATAGGATAATCTCCATCAACCTTTATAGCAGATACTAACGGCCCGTACAAAATTATTACCATCGAAAATAAAGTTATAATACAAATAATTTTATTATATTCCATTTTTTACCTTCTTTCTATTTTACCTACTCTACATATTTTATAAAAATCTTCTTTTAGTTTCTCCTCCTTGAATAAGATCCATTTTTTCAAAAAACCTGATTAGTCACGCTAAATATTCTTGTGAACCGATCTTTGAAAAATCTAAATAATTCTTAGTTTCAGAATATCTAATTCTATAATCAATATCTTAAATCTATAAAATAAATATGCTTTAAATGAAACTGCAGTTATTAGATTTGATATCTAAATTCATATTCTTAACCTCATTATTTCAACAATCGCTTTTTTATAGCCTCCTTTCATCGAGTATATATATATATATTCTGGTAAGAAGAGTAAAATCCTCCTGTGAAGATTATCCCCTTAATAAAATATTTAAATGGATTTTTCTTGCCTGTCATTAGATAATATATAATTTCATACTTTTGCTACACTATATTAGAAGGATTTCAGAAGTCAATTAAGAATATAATAAATAACAATGATATAGTAGGTGATTAAAATCAAAATAAGAAAATGCAATTACAGAGAAGATCTAGAAAAAATATTTGAAATCTGGCATGAAATAGGTTGGATTGAAGATGACAAAAAAGAAGAAGATGCCTTGAAAGAATTCATCAATTCCGGGCGTGGTAAAGTGGCTTTATTAAATGATGAAGTCGAAGGATATTTAAATTCTGTTCCCGGTAAATTCCAATATTTAAATCGCGAATTAGAACTACAGGTGATTGCTGCTGTGACAATAAGCAGGATAGCTCGCAAACAGAATATTGCCACTCATATAACTGCAGAAGCCATTGCTGAAGCTGCAGCAGAAGGTGTACACATTTCTGCTTTAAGTATGTTTGAACAGGGTTTTTATAATAAATTAGGTTATGGAAACGGCAGTTATCAGAACTTTATTAGCTTTGATCCAGCTCATCTTAATATTAAAAAATCTATACCCATTCCCGAAAGAATAACTTTAGATGATTTCAAAGATGTGCACAAGGCCAGAATCCAACGTAAAAAACAACATGGTTATTGTACCTTACTCCCATCTGAAATAACGTATACAGATATGGCAATGCGCAGTAAAAAATCTTTTGGATTGGGTTTCAGGAATAAAAAAGGTAATATTACTCACCATATGTGGATAAAACCTGAGGATAACTTACACGGCCCCTATTACATAAGATGGATGGTCTTTAATAACAGTGAACAATTTTTAGATCTAATGCAGTTACTTAAAAATATGGGAGATCAAATTCATTTGGTTAAAATGAACGAACCAGGCGGTATTCAACTCCAAAATTTAATAAAAAAACCTCATAAGGATAAAACATTAACTAAAAAAGGTAAATATCAAGTGATAAATAAAGTTAGTGCTTACTGGCAGATTAGAATATTAAATCTTCAAGATTGTATCAAAAATACTTCTTTAAGGGGTACTGATTTAAGATTCAATCTTGAACTAGATGATCCGATTGAAAAATATCTAAATAATAAATCTCTGTGGTCAGGATTAAGCGGTAACTATATTTTATCTCTAGGCAAAGAATCTAGTATCAAAAAAGGAAAAAGTTCTGATCTTTTGACACTTAAAACAGATATCAACGCATTTACTAGAATGTGGTTAGGAACAGTTAGACCTGTTTTTTTGCCTTATACTGATTATTTTATAGCGCCAAAACCACTTTTAGAAAAACTCGACAATCTTTTTATCACATTACCACAGCCCAATATTAATTGGGATTTTTGATTGAGCTTAATATTAGAGCTCTAAGATAGTAATAATAATTTATTAGATTTCTAATGACTTATTAATTATTTTAAAAACACATATTTGGTTTGAAAAAGGAGGATTTTTATGGATATTAAGCTAAAAAAAATTGATCTACCCAATGGAGAGACTTTAGGTTATAGAGAAAGAAAAGGTGGAAATGAAATACTCGTATTATTACATGGAAATTTAACCTCTTCTAAACATTGGGATATCTTCATGGAAAACTTCAATGAAAATTACAAATTAATTGCTCCAGATATGAGGGGATTTGGTATCTCTTCATATAATCAAGAAATAGATTCGATAACTGATTTCGCTAATGATTTTGAGCTCTTTGTTGAAAAGCTTGGATTAGAAAACTTTTATTTAATGGGCTGGTCTACTGGGGGCTGCATTGCAATGAAATTCACAGCTAATAATCCGGGCTATGTAAAGAAACTGCTGCTTTTAGAGTCGATAAGTACCAGGGGCAACCCCTTATTTAAACTTGATGAAAATGGCAATATATTATTTGATCAAAGAATAAAAACCAAAAAGGAAATTGCTGAGGATAAATTTAATATCCAACCCACCTTAGAAGCCATTCAAAATCACAACAAACAATTTATGATGACTGTTTGGAACAATTTAATTTACACTGGTAATCAGCCTGAACCGGAGAAATATGATGAATATCTGGAAGATATGTTCACCCAGCGAAATGTTGTGGAGGTTTATCACGCCCTCAATCATTTTAATATCAGTGATAAGCATAACGGTTTAAACCCAGGATCTAATGAAGCCACTCAAATTAACATACCCACCTTAATATTCTGGGGAAACAATGATAAGGTGGCACCTAGAAATATGGCGGAAGAAATTCTTGAGGATATTGGAGATAATGCTGAGATAGAAACTCTGGATGGCTGTGGCCATTCCCCGCTTATCGATGACCTTCCTCAATTAATGAATAAAGTTAATTCATTTCTTGCTGATTAATGATTAAATAAATATAAAGTGCAAAATCTCCCGTATTAGCGGGAGATTTCTTTATCACAAAATAAA
>Ga0209943_1001375_pt1 | contig 14973 bp, 15 predicted proteins | sample SalPonR1_B_D2_MG_FD_185698 | JGI IMG/M metagenome (GOLD analysis project Ga0209943, IMG submission 185698) | Salt pond soil microbial communities from South San Francisco under conditions of wetland restoration - Salt Pond MetaG R1_B_D2_MG... ... | reverse complement strand
CGCATTCGGCATGCACCAGGATGCGCTCTTTGCGACGGGAGTCGTACTGTTTATATTCATAATGGGGCTTAACATATTGCTGAATCTTCTTACAAGCAAGGCGGGTGACTGATATGAGGGACAACTCAATTAAAGACAAAATTATGAGGGGACTCGTTTGGCTTTCAGCATTTGTGACGATAGGAATACTGGTTTGGATTCTTACTTACGTTTTAATAAAGGGAGTGGGCTCGCTGAGCTGGGCGTTTTTGACCGAAATGGCCCGGGGAGACGGAGAGGGCGGCATACTGCCTATGATTGTCACCACCTTTTATGTAATAGCCATATCGATTGCAATGGCCACGCCTATAGGAATATGTGCGGCAATATATCTTGTAGAATACGCAAAACCGGGGAAATTGGTCAGGACCATACGCTTTGCGACAGAGTCGCTTGCAGGCATACCTTCGATCATTTTCGGCCTCTTCGGATTTCTGTTCTTTGTAACGGTCCTCCATTTCAGTTTTTCAATCTTGTCCGGCGCCTTGACTCTCAGCATAATGGTTCTTCCAACCATAGTGAGGACAACGGAAGAATCCTTGAAGGCTGTTCCCCAAAGCTACAGGGAAGGCAGTCTGGGACTTGGGGCATCCAAACTCAGCACAATTATGAATGTGGTACTGCCGTCTGCGGTTCCGGGAATATTGGCGGCTGTGATTCTCAGTGTCGGCAGGATAATCGGCGAGACCGCTGCAATATACATGACAGTTGGAATGGCTCCCTATATACCGAAAGGGTTTATGGAGTCGGGCAGGACTTTGTCTGTTCATCTGTATCTGCTTGCGAAAGAGGGGATATCATTTGAAAAAGCCTACGCAACTGCGGCGGTTCTTATAATAATAGTGGCTTTTCTCAATTTCATTGCCAACAAGACAGCCAGTGCACTGAACAGGAATAGATGAGAGGAGGTTGAACATTGGGAGCAAAATTCGAAATAAAGAATCTGGATTTGTATTATGGGGATTTTCAGGCAATCAAGGATGTTTCGATGAATATAGAAGAAAACAAGGTTACGGCATTCATAGGGCCTTCGGGATGCGGAAAGTCGACATTCCTCAGGACCCTAAACAGAATGAACGATCTTATAGAGGGAGTTACAATCAAAGGGAGCGTAAAGCTCGACGGCGACGACATATACAAGAATATAGACGTAATAAAACTCAGAAAGAGAGTGGGAATGGTTTTCCAGAAGCCCAATCCCTTTCCCATGAGCATATACGACAATGTGGCCTACGGCCCAAGAGCACATGGAATGAAGAAGAAATCCGATCTTGATGAAATTGTGGAGAAGAGTCTTGTTCAGGCGGCCCTATGGGACGAAGTCAAGGACAGAATGAAAAAAAGCGCCCTGGGCCTTTCCGGGGGTCAGCAGCAGAGGCTTTGCATTGCAAGAGCCTTGGCGGTGGAACCTGAAGTAATCTTGATGGACGAGCCCACCTCGGCCCTAGACCCCATTGCGACTTCAAAGATAGAGTCATTGATGGAAGAGCTGAAAAAGCGCTACACAATAGTAATAGTTACGCACTCAATGCAGCAGGCGGCGAGGATATCGGACAATACGGCCTTCTTCATAATGGGAGTCATGGCGGAGTTCGACGAGACCAACAAGATTTTCACAAATCCCAGGGACAAGCGCACAGAGGACTACATTACCGGAAGGTTCGGATAAGGGAGGATTTGACAATGGGAAGAGAACAATATGACGAGGCACTCGGCAATTTGAAAAGCGATGTGGTCTCGATGATGGAAAATGTCGAGGAAATTTTTAATGCCGCTGTGGATTCACTTGTTGCCCAGGACCTTGAAAAGGCTCGAAGCGTCATTAGGATGGACGACAGGATAGACAGGCAGATGGAAAGGATAGAGGAGGCTTCACTTGAGCTGATAGCCCTCCAGCAGCCCATGGCGATAGACCTGAGAACCATATTTTCAATAGCGAAAATAATAACGGATCTTGAGAGGGTGGGAGATTTCTCTGTCAACATAGCAAAGGAGACAATGAAGATCGGAGAAGAGCCCCTTATAAAACCGCTTGTGGACATTCCTAAAATGCAAAGGATAATAAGCGGAATGCTAAGGAACTCAAAGCGGAGCTTCATTGACGGAAACATAAGCATTGCTTATGAAGTCGGCGAGGAAGACGACATTATCGACAATCTTTACAAGGACATATACAGCGAAATACTGATAATGATACATGAGGACGGACGATATATAAACCAGGGAACCAAGCTTCTTTTCATCGGCAGATACCTCGAAAGAATAGCCGACCACATAACAAACATATGCGAAAGAATAATATACATTTATTCCGGCGAAAGCGCCAATATAAATTAATAAAGAGACGAGACAAGCTTTTATTATAGAAGCTTGTTTTTTCTTGCTCAAAGTAGTAGTATGAATGTAGGACAAGTGGTCAGGTTACATACTTGGGAGGGATATGATTGAAAGCTAAGAAAAATGTTTGGACTATAGTGGGTGGCGGCAACGGAGGCCAGTCTCTTGCGGGACACCTTGGGATCATGGGTTATGAAGTAAGGCTCTGCGACATCATGCAGGAAACTGTCGACATAATTAATGAGCAGGGTGGAGTATTTTTGACTGAAGGGGTAGTTGAAGGCTTCGGAAAGGTGGATTTTGCCACCTGCGACATTGCAAAAGCCGTAAAGGGGGCCGATATTGTGACGGTAGTTGCGCCGGCTCTTGCACATGCGACAATCGCGCGCAATCTTTCAGGCGTGCTTGAAGACGGACAGACCGTATTCATTCATCCAGGGGCTACAGGCGGCGCATTGGAATTTGCAAAAATTTTCAGGGATAATGGATGCAAGGCAGATGTGACCATATCGGAGGCCATGTCTCTTATTTATGCCTGCAGAAGTTCCAAAAGGGGCACAGCTTCCATAAAGGGAATCAAAAAAAGTCTTATGATGGCGGCTTTCCCGGCAAATAGAACGGATGAGACAGTTGAAAAGATTAGGTGTGCTTTTCCCCAAATGTATGCAGGGAAAAACGTGCTTCAGACCAGCCTGGAAAACTTAAATTCCGTAATGCACCCGGGACCGACAATTTTAAACACCGCCAACATAGAATCGGACAGAAAATGGAAATACTACTATGATGGAATAACTCCCAGCATAGGCGCATTTGTCGAGAAATTGGACGGGGAAAGGCAAGCCGTAGGGAAAGAGTTGGGGCTGGAATTGAAATCCATAGTTGAGTGGTACGATATTTTATATGGAGCAAAAGGTAAGAATTTGACAGAGATATGCAGAAACAATCCCGCATATGCGGGGATAGATGGACAAAAGCAAATAGAAACCAGGTATATTCTTGAAGATATTCCAATGGGCCTTGTTCCAATGATGGAATTGGGAGACCTACTGGGAGTAAAGACTGATCGAATGGCTATGATAGTTAAACTTGGGGGCTATTTGCTAGACAGGAAATTCAGTGATACGGGTAGGACACTTAAAAAACTTGGCTTGGACGGAATGAGCAAAGAAGAGATTCTAAACTATGTGGAGACGGGGAAAAGGCAGTAAGCAGGAAGAACAGAGGAAAGTAGCAAGTGGAAAGATGAAAGGAAAGACGGAAAAGCGTAAAGAACAGATGTCAGATATCAGGTATCAGTAAAAGCAAAAGAGGAAAGAACAAAAGAAGCGGGCAGCAAATGCAAAATCTTATAAAAACAAATGAATTCATAAGATTTTCTTTGCCTTTTACAGCAAGGTGTTTTATTTATTTTCAGCTAAGCCTTCAATCCCTTGCTGCGCTCTGCGGCTGTTTTTCAAGGGGCTTTGTCCTGCGGAATAATCCGAAATCCGCAAACTCGCTTCGCATCGGGCCAAGGCCAAAGCGGATTTCTGACGATTATGCCTTGGCCAAAGCCGTGAAAATCAAGCCTCGATCGATGCTGAGCGATTTGGAGTCCTGGCTGAAAGCGGATTGCAGTGGAATGCCTGTGTATTGATAGCATGAAAAGTTTTTGCACTTTGCATTTGCTTTCCACTTTCCACTTTCTACTTTCCACTGCACTTCTCTTTCCACTTGTTTTCCGACAAGTTCCCAGGCGCACTGTGGGGGTTGCGTTTTGCGGAGCACTGGTCCGCAGTCGGGAATTTATAAATAGGGAGGGGAAATGAAATCTCCCCTCCCTTTTAAAACAAAGCAGGAGAAGAAAATGAAAAATACGACAAAAGGGTTAATCAGCATATTTATAACCTATACAGCTTGGGGATTGCAGCCTCTTTATTGGAAAATGCTGTCTCATCTCGATATAGAAGTTGTAATGGCTGCTAGGATAGTGTGGTCACTTGTTTTATGCGGTATTGTATTCGCAATTAAAAATAGAAGAAAACATGCAAGGGTTAAAATGGAGAATAAAGAAAAAGCGATTCTTTTTGTGGCTGCTTTTATGCTGGGAGGCAATTGGATACTCAATATATACGCGGCCTATGCGGAACGGGTTATAGAAGCAAGTCTTGGACACTTTATAACACCGGTAATGACTATATTTTCCGGACTGATGTTTTTTGGGGAGAGAATGTCTTTTTACGAAAAAATGGGGTTGGCCTTTGTTATATCGGGCGGCACTTATATAATTGTATCGGAAGGAAGTGTTCCCATGGTGGCATTGCTTATTGTTTTGTCATTCCTTTTTTATACGATTCTGACAAAAAAAATGGTTTCGGACTCGCTCAAAGGTTTTTTGACTGAAATGGTATTTTTGACCCCAATTGCACTTTGGGTAATATTTAACAAAACGGACCAATGGGACACAATATTTTCATTAAAAAACAGCCTTTTACTTTTTTCAACCGGGATATTTACAGCAGTGCCGATGGTTCTATTTGCTTACGGAGTCAAGAATGTTAGGCTTGCAAGCATGGGGTATATACAATATTATGCGCCCACGATAAGCTTTATACTGGGATTATTTATATTCAAAGAGGCTTTTGACGCTACACGGCTGATTGGTTTTGTATTGATATGGGTGGGGGCTTTTACAGCTTCGGTATGGCCTGTTTTTCGCAGCATGTTAAAAAAATATCAAAAAGACCAAAAAACTGCTTGATTCTATGTACAGATGCGTTCGAATGTAGTATAGTTAAACAAAAGGATACTGTATACAATGACGCAGGAGGCGTATTAAATGATTAAACCGGCCATAAAGAAAAATCTGTTTGAGGAAGTTTCGGAACAAATAATAAAATTGATAAAAAGCGGAGAATGGAATCCCGGAGACAAAATACCGGGTGAAATGGTTTTGTCCGAGAGTTTTAGGGTGAGTAGAAATTCTATAAGAGAATCACTTAAGGCTCTTGAGCTTACAGGAATATTGAGCTCAAAAGCAGGCAGAGGAACTTTTGTTTCAGAAAGGGCTGTGAGAAATATTAGAAACAGGGAGCTTGCCAGCCTAATCGAAGATGAGAGCTCGCTTGTGGAACTCATGGAAACCCGCCTTATGATAGAACCCGAGCTTGCATACCTGGCGGCGAAAAGAGCAACACCGGAAGACATAGAAAAGCTTGAGAATTCAATAAGAGTAAGCAAACAAGCATTGACAGACCATGAATACACAATAGAGATGGGAATGGAATTCCACACATTAATACGTGAAGCCTCACAAAACAGGATACTTGGCAATTTCATGAAGTCCATAAGTGAGCACTTAATGGCGCAAAGGGCGACAGCCATGTTGAAATACTTGGATAATTATGTGATAAACGTCGAATGGAATGAACATATGCAGATGCTTGAATATATAAAGGACGGCGAAGGCGAACTTATAAAAAAATACATGTATGATCACATATCGAAGTCTTTGCAGCTTATTGTAAATGGGGAAAAAAAAAGTAAAAAAGCGTAGAAAGTAGCAAGTGGAAAGTGGAAAGTGGAAAGCGGAAAGATAAAGACAAAGGCAAAAGAAAAGCAAAACACTTTTGTATTTGCGGCACACTGCAAAATACACATTGGCAGATGTCAGGCACCAGGAAAAGATTAAAGACAGCTTATTGCAAGCAATGGTAAATTGAATATAAAAGATTTTGGAAAAAGGATCTATTTGGGCAGGCACGCGAATGGGTCCTTTTTATATTGAGATGCATTTGGGTTTAGTAATTCTTTGTTTGTATTTGGCAAACACATTCCGGAATTCAAGATGAAGAGGTATTATCAGAAAATTATACACAATAATTGAATAATTCTACTTTACAAATACTGCATCGGTGTTGTATAGTATTATTGTAGGACAATCAAAGCAGTATAAAAGCAAAAACGGAAGAGGAGGAATTGTTTTTATGAACAAGACCAAGAAAGTCTTGGATCGCCTTATCTCGCTGCAAAACCTGGTTTCAATCGTTCTCATGTCAATTATTCCAGTTATGGTAGTAATTCAGGTTTTATTGAGATATGTTTTCCATGCACCGCTTATGGGAATAGAGGAGATAATGCTGTTTCCCACAATTTGGCTCTACATGCTCGGAGGGGCTATGGCTTCCCAAAAGAGAAATCACATTTCTTGCGGGATATTGACGCTGTACATAAAGAAAGATTTGAGCATGCAAATTTTTAATGTTGTAAAATGCCTGGTATCATTTGCTGTAAGCTTATGGCTTACTTATTGGGCATACTGGTATTTCTTGTACTCCCTTAAAACTTGGAAATATAGTGACCTTGTTGGGATTCCGATGTTTCTTGGAGAAAGCGCAATTTTCATAGGTCTGCTTCTTATGACATTGTATGCGGCTTCAGATCTGTACAAGGACAGCAAAATATTATTCAAAGGACGAAAACTTAAAGGGGAGGGAGATAAATAATGCTTACTATTGTACTTATTGATGTCATCTTGCTCGTATTTTTGCTGATGCTCAGCATTCCCTTGCCTTACTGTTTCGGCGGCGCTTTAATGTTCATGGCTATTTTTGGAGACATATCAATGAAAAGCCTTATGCTTTGGGGCTTCAATCAGATGATAAGTCCCATACTGCTTGCAAGTCCGCTATTCATACTGGCGGGTACGCTTATGGGCGGCACAGGAATTGCAAAGAACTTGCTTGATTTTGCCGATATATTCGTTGGAAGGCTAAAAGGCGGAATCGGAGTTGTAGCAGTAACAACGTGCGCAATAATCGGAGCAATATCCGGCAGCGGCTTCACAGGGGTTGCGGCTACGGGGCCAATACTCATTCCAAGGATGGTTGAACAGGGCTATCCCAGAGGTTATGCCACTGCCATGGTTACAGTATCGTCAGTTCTCGGACTGCTTATCCCGCCATCGGTAATAATGATCTTTTACGGTTGGGTAACGGATACTTCAATTCTGGCATGCTTCCTTTCAACAGTAGGGCCCGGAATTGCAATTGTAGTTTCATTTTCAATCATAAATATGGTTTGGGTTCGCAAGTTCCCGGACATTAAGATTGAAGCAAAAATGGAAAAGGGCGAGCGAATGAAGCGAAGCCTGAGGAGAACCTGGGTTGCAATACCTGCATTGGCTATGCCTTTTATAATACTTGGAGGAATCTACGGTGGAGTTTTCACACCTACCGAGGCTGCAGCGGTTGCGGCGGTAATATCTATTCCTATAGGCCTTTGGGTTTACAAAGAGCTTAAAATGGACAATTTCAAGCAGATGGTTTCCGATTCAGCTACATCGGTTGGAGCCATAATGACAATGATAATATTCACTCTTATGCTCAGCCAGACATATGTACTGCTTAGAGTTCCACAGGCTATAATCGAATTGTTATTTAACATTACTCAGAACAAGACCATACTTCTGATTATCATAAATGTATTCCTGTTTTTGGTAGGAATGATTGTAAACGATGTAACTGGAATGATTCTCGTAGCGCCGCTTTTGTTGCCGCTTGTCATTCAACTGGGAATCAGTCCTATTCACTTCGCAGCAATCATGGGAGTAAATCTTGCAATGGGTGGTGTAACACCGCCTTATGCCAGCATACTTTACTTAGGCATGAGGATAGGTAAATGTGAGTTCAACGAGATACTTAAGCCGACATTAGTATTTTTAATTTTGGGATATGTGCCTATAGTATTCCTTACTACATTCTGGCCGGGTCTCTCGATGTACTTGCCAACGTTAATGGGATTATCATAAAAAGAGGAGGAGTAATTAATGAAAAGATTTGCAAAATTATTTATGGTTTTGGCTTTGGTATTTTCACTGGTATTCAGTTTGGCGGCTTGCGGTGGAGGCGGCGAAGAGGCTGCAGATCCGGATGCGCCCGCGTTTGCTGAAAGAACTTGGAAAATTGGACACGTAAGACCTCAAGGAACATCAACAGACGATGACGTAAACAGTTTTGTTTCAAACCTTAATGAAAGCACTGAAGGAAATATGACTGTTGAAGTTTATCCTGCCAGCCAACTTGGAAACTACACAGTTGTTCAGGAAAGAGTTGGAATGGGAGACATCGAAATGCAATTGGCTCCTGCAGGAACAAGTGTCAACAAGGCTATGGGACTTTCAAGCGCACCATATCTTTGCGCAACATGGGATGAAGCAAGAGAAATGTACAAAAAAGGAAGCAAGCTTACAAATGCAACAGAAGAAATGTTTGCAGAGCAAGGCATCAAGCTTTTGGCTGGATATCCCAAATACTTTGGTGGAATCGCATTGGCTGTAGAGCCTGATTCACCTGGAGACGCAAGTGTTGACAAGGGAATCAAGATTCGTGTTCCTGGAATAAAATCTTACGAATTGACAGCAGGATCTCTTGGATTCATAGCTACACCTATAGCATACTCAGAAGCCTTCACATCAATGCAAACAGGAATCGTTGACGGAGTAATCGGATCAGGAGCAGAAGGATATTATGCAAGCTTTAGAGACCTTACAAAGTATTTCCTTCCTGTAAATGACCACTTCGAAATCTGGTGGCTGCAAATGAGCATGGATGTATGGAATGAACTTTCTCCCGAAGAGCAAGAAGCAGTAACTGCAGCAGCTGAAAAAATGGAAACAGACAGATGGGCTGTAGCAGAAGAAGAAACAGCAGAATTTGAAAAAGGACTCGAAGAAAACGGTACTGTAGTATATGAATTTACAGACGAAGAACTCGCAGGATTTGCTGATAAAGTCAGAGCTGAAGTATGGCCTGAAATCAAAGACGAGTATGGCGCTGAATTGTTTGACGAAATCACAGGAATGTAGAAATATTTGAAATAAGAGACAACTCCTCATTCACAGGCAGAAGTGGCGGCTTTAACGCCGCCACTTCCGTTATGTGATGACTAAGGATATTCCAAGGAAGTGCTAGAATGATAAAACCCCTTGTACGAAAAACACTGCATGAAGAAATAGTCAATCAAATAATGGACAGCATAAGGAAAGGGCATTTGGAACCGGGAAATCGAATAGATGGTGAAGCGGAACTTGCAAGGCAGTTTGAGGTGAGTAGAAATATAGTAAGAGAAGCACTCAAGTCTCTTGAACTTATTGGTGTTTTGCATACTGTAAACGGCAAAGGTTCTTTCATAAGTGCTGATGCCTTGTCCGGAATTGAGCTTATGCGAATGATCCGAATGATGAAGAATGAAAATTATACAAATGACCTTTTGGAATCAAGGGTCATGCTTGAAGGGGATATAGCATACCTTGCCGCTCAAAGGGCTACCCAAAAGGATATTGAGGATTTGTCCATTATAGAAAAAGAAACCGAGGAATGGATTAAAAAGGGATCATATAAAGTTCAGAATGGCCTCAAGTTTCACATGAAAGTTGCTGAGTGTTCAAAAAATCATATTATGCAAAATTTTTTGCGTTCGATTTCAGATGAGTTGACCGCGCAAAGAGGCCAGCTTATATTGGCCCACAAGAGCAATGACGAACTGATGCTTGAATTGAAAGAGCATATGTCAATGATCAGGTTCATAAAAGAGAAAAAACCCGAAGAAACAAAAAAAGTAATGCAGATGCATATAATGAGAGCCATGAGAATTCTGAAGGAATGCAAATAAGAAAATAAGAATTTTTTTTACATAAAATTTGAATAAAGAGCTCTATTATTCAATAAAAGATGAGCATGAACAGATACATCCATACTGAAACACAGAAAAGAAACATTAAAGAGCGAATATTTTTTTAAGATGCCATGTAGGACAATAGTACATACAAGGAGGATTATTAAATATGAAAAAACCGGTTTGGGCGATAATTGGCGGAGGGAACGGCGGACAATCCATGGCTGCCCATCTTGCAACTATGGGTTTTCAGGTAAGGATATATGATGTCAAGGAAGAAAATGTTGAGACAATAAACAAGCAGGGCGGAATACAATTTGAAGGTGGAGTTGTTGACGGTTTCGGTAAAGTTGAGTTTGCCACAATGGACATGGGCAAGGCGGTTGTAGGCGCGGACATGGTAGTAATAGTTGCTCCGGCTCTTTACCACAAGGACATAGCCACAAAAATGGCTCCCCATCTTGTTGACGGACAAATTGTATTCATTCATCCAGGCGCCACATGCGGATCCCTCGAAGTGAGAAAAGTTCTTGACGATGAGGGTTGCAAGGCTGACATAGTTGTAGGAGAAGCGATGTCTCTTTTGTATGCCGCCAGGAGTCCGAGATTTGGTGTAGCTTCTATTCTGGGAATAAAAGAGGAACTCATGGTAGCTGCAATGCCGTCGAACAAAACTAAAGACATGCTTGAAATACTTAATCTCGCTTTCCCTCAAATGTATGCCGGTGAAAATGTGCTTGAGACAAGTTTTGAGAACCTTAACTGCATGGTTCATCCCGGGCCTTCGCTTCTTAATGTAGCTCAAATCGAGTCTGGCAGGGATTGGAAATATTATTATGACGGAATAACCCCGACTATAGGTGCTTATGTTGAAAAAATGGATGCTGCAAGGGTTGAATTGGGCAAAGAATTCAACTTGAAACTTACAAATATTCTCGATTGGTATGTAAAGCTTTATTCTGCAAAAGGAGAAACTTTGACAGAAGCTGTAAACAATACAAAGGCATACGCGGACATTTCAGGACAAAAGACACTCAGAACGCGTTACATTCTGGAAGATGTTCCAATGAGTCTTGTTCCTCTTGCTGAGCTTGGTAAGGTTGCCGGAATAAGGCAAGACATGGTTGAGACAATGATCGACCTTGGTGAATATCTTATGGGAGAGGAATTTAGAAAAAATGGCAGGAATGCCGCAGCTCTTGGAATAGAGGGGATGAGTGTCGAAGACCTGTTGCAGTATGTAACTACAGGTAAAAAGTAATAATATCGATCAATAAACAGCAGCTTAATGTTTTGTGTAAATTAAGCAGCATAAGTTAATTGCAATGCAAAAGGGCAATTAGCACTATTCAAAATCCACTATCATAAAAAAAGATTGAAAAACAGGCTGGAACCCTATATAATTAAATGTAGGACAAACAAACAATTAATATTGTGTGAATAGACTTTGCACAATAAAAATCAAGTATTGATGTCGGACAACAGTACATAACAGGGAGGATATAAGAATGAAGAAAAAAGTTTGGAGCATAATAGGCGGAGGAAACGGCGGGCAATCTATGGCTGGTCATCTTGGAACAATGGGATTCCCGGTCAGAATTTATGATATAAATGAGGAAAATATAAATGTTATAAATGAGCAAGGTGGAATCAAATTCGAAGGTGGAGTCGTAGAAGGTTTTGGAAAAGTTGAATTTGCTACAATGGATATGGAAAAAGCCGTTACGGGAGCTGATATTGTGGTCGTAGTGGCACCTGCTCTTTATCACGGAGCCATAGCAAAGAACATGGCACCATATCTTTCGGACGGTCAGTTTGTATTTATACATCCGGGAGCCACATGCGGTTCTCTTGAAGTCAGAAAGGTTCTTGACGATGAAGGATGCAAGGCGGACGTGGTAATAGCAGAGGCTATGTCGCTTCTTTATGCATGCAGAAGTCCCAAGTTCGGAACTGCTTCAATCAAAGGCATTAAAGAGGAATTAATGGTAGCAGCCATGCCTTCAAACAAAACGGACGAATTGCTTGCAATAATCAACGAGGCTTTCCCGCAGATGTTTGCAGGAAAAAATGTTTTGGAGACAAGCTTTGAGAACTTAAATTGCATGATGCATCCTACTCCGTCTCTGCTCAATGCAGCTCAGATAGAGTCGGGCAGGGACTGGCTTTACTATTACGATGGAATTACGCCTTCAATCGGCGCCTATGTCGAGAAGATGGACGCAAGCAGAATAGAGCTTGGAAAGAAATACGGTCTTAAACTCACTTCAATGCTGGAGTGGTATGACAAGCTTTACTCGGCAAAGGGTGATACACTCAGCGAAGCCGTAAAGCAATGCAAAGCTTATGCCGGAATAGCAGGTCAAAAGACCATGAGAACACGATATATTCTTGAGGACGTTCCAATGAGCCTTGTTCCTCTTGCAGAACTTGGAAAGGCTGCCGGAGTAAGACTTGATATGGTTGAAACTATAATCGACCTTGGAGAGTTTATGATGGACGAGGAATTCCGCAAAAATGGAAGAAATGCAGCAGCTCTTGGAATCGAGGGCATGGATAAGGAACAAATCATCAAATATGTAACAACAGGAGAAAAGTAAACATATAATGAAGCAATCTTTTAAGTAATCCTTTTCATACTTGCAGGCGGGAAGCCATTAGGCCTTCCGCCTGTTTTTTTTGCGTAAAAGCAAAATGAATAAAAGTAAAAGGGGTTATGCAGAACAGCCGTATAATTGCGCATAATATGAGCATAATCCTGCTAAACATGAAAGAATTTGTTGCAATTGTTCACAGGTTTGATATAATATCAATTATATAAAATATATAATTAAATATTTAATTAATTATTAATAAGGAGGCGTAACTTTTATGGCTGAAAGCGCTGTTTCCATATTTTCTAAAAGAAACGAAAAGACGATTGAGGAAAACAGGGAGCTTGTTGAAAACAGCAAGATATTTTTTGAGTATATTATGTCTTTCGTTGACAGTAAAGATTACGTAATTGTATTGACGGACAAAAATGCAAGAGTCGCGGAAATAGTTGGCGGGAAGTACGTCATTAAGAAATCCCAAAAGGAATTGAATTTTGTCAAGGATGCCGTTTTATCCGAAGATTGCGTAGGAAATACAGCGATTACAATGGCGATAAAAAAAGATAAGCCTGTTCAAATTTGTGGCGATGAACATGAAAATCCCGCTCACAGGCATCTCTCCTGCTATGCAGCTCCTATAAAGTTCAATGGAGAAACTTTGGGGGTAATATGTATAACTGAGTATAATCCTCAAAGAAGAGAATCTCTTTTGGGGATGGTTCTAGCATCCGCAAGGGGAATTGAAAATCAAATAAAGAACAAGCGAAAGACACGTCTCATAAATGAACAAAGCAAGTATCAGAATGTCATAGTGGAAAGCATAAATGAAGGATTCATAACGCTTGACAGGGAAGGCATTGTCACCTATATAAACGAAAGAGGAGCACGAATACTTTGTATAGACAAACACAAGAGCATAGGAAAGCACATAAATGATCTTGTTCCCTTCGAACCGGTTGTAATGAAAGTTTTCAAAACTGGAAAAGGATATAAGGACAAGGAGTATATTTTAGAGAATGTCGCAGGCAAGAAGATGCATCTTCTCAAGACAGCCACTCCAATAAGAGATGAAGATGGAAATATCACCGGAGTAATAGATATTTTCAAGGAAATAAAATACGTAAGGAAGATTGTAAACAAGATGGTTGGCGCCAAGGCCAATTTTACCTTTGATGATTTGATCGGCGACGATGAAAAGCTGAATGAATGCAAAAGAATAGCAAAAATCGCTTCAAAAAGTTCTTCCAGCATTTTGATTGAGGGCGAAAGCGGAACGGGGAAAGAACTCTTTGCGCATTCAATCCACAATGCCAGCAATAGAAGGGAAGGGCCTTTCATTGCAATAAATTGCGCTGCAATACCAAAGGAATTGATTGAAAGCGAGTTGTTTGGATATTCGGCAGGGGCATTTACGGGAGGCGTTAAGGGAGGTCGCCCGGGCAAGTTTGAGCTTGCTGATGGAGGCACTATTTTCCTCGATGAAATCGGAGACATGCCAATTGGTACCCAGGCAAAGCTTTTAAGGGTTTTGCAAGATAGAAAAGTGGTCAGGGTTGGAGGAGATTCGGTTTTCAATGTGGATGTTCGAATAATATCTGCAACCAACAAAAATTTGGCTGAAGAATGCAAAATGAATAATTTCAGATGGGACATATATTACAGACTCAATGTATTGACAATAAATATACCACCGCTGAGAGAACGAATTTCAGACATAAGGAAGATAACAAGGCATTTAATTGAAAAGATCAACAACCGTTTGGGCACTAATGTTCATGGAATATCGGAAGATGCTTTGGTAATCCTTGAGGCAAATGAATGGAAGGGTAATGTTCGAGAACTTGAGAACCTGTTGGAAAGAGCCATAAATATTTGCAAGGGGGAAATAATAGGAATTGAATATTTCCCGCAGGCGTATATTGCAAATGTTGATGATACTTGTTTAAACAAGACGGAAGACGGTGGGATAAGCACTCTTGGGGCTATGGAAAAGAGGATGATAGAAAAGTCACTGAATCATTTCGGAGGCAATATTTCAAAAACATCCAGGGCTTTGGACGTCAGCAGAAACACACTATACAACAAGATAGAGAAATATAAAATAGCAGTAAATCAATAAGCGGAAGTGTTCAAAAAGTGAGCGGTGCTAAAATTTTGAGCACACCAACAAATGCCTTGCAATAGCAGAGCCGATATGGAGGCCGGAAACATTATGCTCAAAATTTGAGCATAATGTTTCCGGCCTGATTGAAATAGTATTGAGGGCAAAACCCGGTAAAAAAAGCCGGAAAGCCTGAAAACAGCGAGAACTTGCAAATAAAGAAAGAAATATTGAAAGTTGGCACGCAAG
>Ga0209943_1001373_pt1 | contig 14999 bp, 16 predicted proteins | sample SalPonR1_B_D2_MG_FD_185698 | JGI IMG/M metagenome (GOLD analysis project Ga0209943, IMG submission 185698) | Salt pond soil microbial communities from South San Francisco under conditions of wetland restoration - Salt Pond MetaG R1_B_D2_MG... ... | reverse complement strand
CAAAGAAAGTTGATCTCCAAAAAGCAATGGAAGGACATATAGTTCAATTTGGAACAATTAAAACCAAGTACAGTAGAAAATAATAATAGTAACTCTAAAACAAAATCTAAATAATATAAAATGATATATAAACTGATTAATCAGTTCATGTATCGCTAATATATCAAAATATAAAAAACTTGATACAAAAAAGAAATCATATAGCCTATAGTGGATAGGGTACACTAAAAAGGACAAATTTTTACTTACCGTGGTACAATTAAATCAGGAGGAGATTAAAATGACCAAAAAGCTTTAAGATGAAGATTTCAAAAAACAGTTAGTAATAATATATAATCAAGGCAATCACAGCTATAGAAGCCTATCCGACGAATACGATGTAGCTGCACCTACATCAGGACATGGTTAATAAGAATTAATATTGAGAATTTTGAGTTAAATCAATACCTAAAGTACTTGATGAAGTCCAAAATTCATCTATAAATATTGAAGATAGAACACGGGTAGGATTGTTTTCCCGGTATATGCTTGGGGCATGGCTAGGATCATTTTAGATTTTTTAATAAGAATAGAATCTATTTCAGCTAAACTAACCTCTGCTAATAAAATAAATAATCGATGTAAATAAAATCTCGATAAACAAGCTTAGCTTTAATTGGTTCAGGAGCGATGATCGGTGCTATAATTTCAATTAGCTTGATTGTATTTATTGCTCATAGACTAGCATAATAGAGGATTGATTCAGTGTTTAAATCTATAATGAAAGAAGTATCAAAACTGAAGGTTATCAGGTCGATTCAATCAAACATGGAATTAGAACAAGTAAGAAGTATAAATTCATGATTAAATCTTTAATATAAAAAATTAATGGTTTGGTGTTAGTATAAAATAGTGGATAAGACCATTTAAAATTCTTTATCATAGGATTTATTTCTATTTTTTCTATTAAATTGTACTAGGATTTTCGAAATTTTTCTCTTAAAATGAATTAGATATCTACACTATTTAATATTTCTTTTTTATACTCTTTTGTATATCTTTTATTACTTGGCCCTAACTTTCTAAAAGCATTATCTTATCTACAGGACAAATATTTTAAATATATGGCTTCAATACTAAATTTAAAGAGCCGTAAGATAAAAAGGTGGCCAATTTAAATACCTCAGACAGAAAAATCGAACAAATTTATGTAATAATTGATGCCTCATGTTCTTTTTGTTGTGGAATTATATGACTTTTTGGTGACTTGAGTCAGATTTCATAGAAAGGATTTGATGGTATAATTCTTATATAACAAACAACACGAATTCAAAATATATGATGATGTTGTTAGAAATTAGGAGGAGAAACGATGGCGGAAAACATTTTGAAAATAAATAGTGTCAGTAAATCTTATAAAGATGTTCTTGCTCTTGACAAAGTATCAATTGATATTGAGAAAGGAAGGATTTATGGATTTATTGGACAGAATGGTGCAGGAAAAACAACGCTAATGAGTATGATTACAGGTCTTTCATATCCGACTGAAGGAACTATTGAGATATTTGGAAGAAACGAGCCAAAAGAGTTGGAAAAATCAAGGAAAAAAATGGGAACAATGATTGAAAAAGTATCTATGTATCCTAATCTTACAGTAAAGCAGAACCTTGAGTTCTACAAGATTTTAAAAGGTATATCTGACGAGAATGCAGTAGAAAATACATTAAGAATGGTTGAACTTAGTGAATTGGGAAATAAAAAGTTCAAGAATTTGTCCTTGGGTATGAAACAACGTTTAGGAATTGCTGCTGCTTTGCTTGGAAATCCGGAGATTCTTATTTTGGACGAACCTGTTAACGGTCTTGACCCTATAGGGATTCTTGAAGTAAGGGAGATTCTATTAAACCTTAATAAAGAATATGGAACTACAATCTTAATATCCAGCCATATTCTAAGTGAATTATATATGCTTGCAACAGACTATATCATTATCCATGAAGGCAAGATTGTAGATTCGTTAACATTAGAACAATTATCTAATCAGTGTAAGAAACACATAACTATACAAGCTGAGGGAGTCAATGATGCCAAAAATGTCCTTGAAAAACAATTAAATATTAGTGATTATCTAGTATTGGAAGATAATAAGATTCGATTATTTGATGATTCTTATAGCAGAAAAGATTTCGCGAGGATATTCTATGATAATAAGATAGTCTTAACAGAATTGTCATATTCTGATGAGAGTTTAGAGAGTTATTTCATTAATGCGATTGGAGGTATAAATCATGAAGAGATTGCTTCGAATAGAGTTTCTTAAATTACAGCATTCCAAAGGGTTTAGAGTGTTATTGTTTTTGTCAGCCCTCCTTGGTTTTTTTGCGACTATTGCATCAACAGGTTCAGGAGAAGGCATAGTGATCACAGGTTATGATACTTTTTATAAGCAATTTGGAGATTTGAAATCACTGATATTTGTCTTTCTTGGTGTCTTTTCAGGAATATTTATAGGTGAGGATTTTTCTAATCGAATTATCCAATCTGAGATTTCTTCAGGCTACAGCCGATTTGCGATTTTACTTAGCAAGAGTCTTATGTATATGATTGGGATTTTTATGATTATAGCATCAGAATTACTGGTAGCAACAATTGGAACAACGGTTTTAAATGGATTTGGTCCAGTAATAACACTAAATATCGTTTCTATTATGATTCGATCCTATCTTATATATTCATTTATCATGTCTGGTATTTCAATGATTTGTATTATGATAGCCTTTTTAATTAAAAATAAAGGATCTATTATTGCAATAAACATGTTGTTGTTGTTGATTATTGATGGTGTTTTACAATTTTTATCATCTAAGCTACCCTTAGGGTTGCAAATGTATGACAAGACACCTTTTTATCAAGTTTTGCTTACAACATCGCCATCTATTATGATAGTCGATTTGGTTAGAGGTATTCTGGTTGGTATGATTACTCTTGTAATCTTTTTCTCAATAACACATATTATTTTTCTTAGAAGTGAATTAAAATGAGTTGGAGATGGTTATTATGGTGAATGGGATTTATATTGAATAAAAACTGTATTAGGTGTAAAATTAATAATGAGTGATTATTGTTAGTATTAATATACAATTAATACTAAAGGCAATATTTAATTTCTAGGAGTGTTTTATGGATAAAATTAAAATATTGATTGCTGATGATCAAGCCATTGTAGCTGAAGGTTTAAGTGCCTTGTTGTCCGTCGCAGATGATTTTGAAGTCGTTAAAATAGTGGAGAACGGTAGAGAGGTTCTTAAAGCTTTAAAAGATAATAAAATTGATGTTATTTTGATGGATATTCGCATGCCAATAATGAATGGTGTTGAGTGTACCGAGCATGTAAAAAATCAATATCCAAACACAAAGGTATTAATATTAACCACCTTCGATGATGATGAATATATAAGAAAAGCAATGAATAATGGTGCTGTTGGCTACATGTTAAAAGATTTAACTGCACCGAAGTTATCTGCAGCTATAAGAAATGTATATTTCGGAAATACAGTGATGCACCAGGATATAACAAAGAAAATCATATCTGGAATTACCGATGAAAAAAAACAGTCGATTCGAACTGAAAATGGAGAAGTGCTTACACGTAGAGAAAGAGAAGTGTTGGGTCTTATAGCAAAGGGTTTTACAAATAGAGAAATTGCGGATGAACTTTTTTTGTCCATAGGAACAGTAAAAAATTACAATACTTTGATTTATGATAAACTGGGCATCAAAGGTAGAACGAAATTGATGGCTTATGCTATAGACTCAGGATTTTTGGATGAGGAGTAAGGTGAAAAATGTCTTTGATCAAAATTTTGCCAAGCGTTATTGTTGTATTAATAATTCAACTATTTTTATTAGTTAATTCTATAAAAAAAATAGTTTCAGATAAAAAAATGAACAAAGAAAGAAAAGCATTATGGATATTATTTATTTTGTTTATTCCTGTATTTGGTATTATAATATTTAATTTTACATCAGGAAGTAATTCATATAATAAGGTTATAAAAGATTTCGATGAAGATTTTGATAACAACCTTCAGTACAGCATTTTTCTTGGGTTATTATATGCCTTTGCTTTTTTAATGTTTGTTATTATTTATATTAATTCTTTCAACATATTGATAACCATTTTTTTGTCAGTAACAATAATTTTGCTTTTTATACTGCACACATTAAAAAACAAAATGACAAAATCCATAAAATATATTTTGCCATATATTTTGACACTGACTCTTACTGTAGCGGAATACATTTCAATTTCTCAAGAATATGGATTTATAATTTTAATTTCATTAGGGATAATTATTATAGAATATCCTCTCAAATACTCAAGGATATTTTTAACCTTTCCCCTTGTAATCTTCTTAGTTGGTTCCCTGATTAAGCTTTATACTCAACAAACTTCAATTCCAGAAAATTATCTGATAGAATTTGTAATGACAAACTCACTTACATACTTATTTGTTGCAGGTGGTTTTTACATTGCTAAGAGACAGCTTGTAATGAATAATTATCTAAATTACTTGATGAAAGAGTTGAAGGTTAAAAACCAGGAATTAGAAGAAGCAAGTATATTAAGAGAAAGAAACAGAATAGCCAGAGAAATACATGACACCTTAGGTCATACTCTGACAGGAGCAATTATTCAACTGGAAGTAGCAAAACAAATGATAGAGACTTCACCAGAGAAAGCTAAGGAATCAATCGAAAAAACACAGAAAATAACACGTCACGGGTTTAATGAAGTCAAAGAGGCAATAAATACATTGAGACCAGTGACAATAGAAGAAAACACATTAAAAGATGGACTCAAACTACTATTTGAAAGAAGCCAAAAATACTTTAATTATTCTATTGAAACCGATATTGATTTACCGGATGAGATTTACGATGATTTGAAAGTGACAGTCTATAGGATAATACAAGAGTTGATTACTAATAGCATCAGACATGGTGACGCTAAGAAAATGAAAATAAATATAAGCTATCAGTTTAATACACTTAGAATAAACTGCTTTGATGATGGCAAGGGGTGTCCGTCAATTAAAGAAGGCAATGGATTAGCTGGAATAAGGGATCGTGTAGCAAAACAGGGAGGACATGTTGAATTTTCTTCTCAAGTTAATGAGGGGTTTGGAGCAATAATATACATTAATATATAGTTCTAATATAATTAATTTAGCAAAGAGACAGCGAAAGCTGTTTTTTTTTATTGAAATGACTTTTAACATAGAAAATGTGACTATTTCATTACTATGGACACATGTATATATTAAAAATAATCGGTATAATAAGTTAACAAAGGAAAAATTAAAACAAGCAACAGATTGATATGACTTATACAGAGATTATGCATCAGACTTTTTATGGCAAGTGAAAAAGAAACTGGTGAAAAGGTAGATAGTCATTTATTAGAATTACAAATTCCATATAAATAGATAATTAAAGATACAGATAGGGATTGATGGAGGATAGTATGGATCATTTATGTTATTTAGACTTAAAGGAAAGAGAGTATGGAAAACTTTTAAGTGGAGAAAAAACAAAATTAGCAAGAGGTACTAGAAGAAAAAAGCAACCTTATAAATATGTATTTTCTGGTGATAGGATTTTCTTTGTGAATGAAAAACTAGAAATTGTATTGAGAGGTGAGGTAGCAGATGTAATTAATGTAAAAAAATCAGATGTTATTAAACACAAAGAACTGATTTTAACACACAAAGATGATCTTAGTATTTCGCAGCGTAAGGTAAAAAAGTTAATGAAAAAAAATTATTTAGTCCTTATTAGCATATGTAATGTTAAAAAAGTTGAAAAGTGTAATTATCAAAACATTGGTCGTATAAAAAGGAAAAAGTGGATTTTAGCATCTAATGTTAAGATAAACAAATAATACAAACTGGATTTATTATGGATTATCAGATATTTAAGCATTGTTTAGAAAAATGCTCATATGGAGAGTTGGATTTAAATAGTATATCTTTGCATTCCTATCAACAACAGTTTCTGGGGCAATGTAACAATAGGATTACTTCCAATATTACCAATGGATACAAATGGAGATTTAACTACACTTTATATAACAGTAGGAATCTTAATTGTTATTACTTGTTTAATCATTGTAATTAATGGCACTGAACACTTAAGTAGGAAAGCACAAAAGATATGTATATGACTTTAATATGACTTTAATATGACTTTATATACTTATCCTATGACCAGTACATATGCTATTATTTAATTGTAAGAAATTTTTATGAGTTAAAGCACAAAAAAAAAATTTAAAAATCAGGAGGAAAAAATGTTAGATAATAGTTTAATATACGAAAAAAATTTGAATAAAAATAACACAAGTGAATTAGATCACTTTTTAAAAGCAGAAAATATAAAATATTCTTTAAAAGAATTAATAAATTTTAGAAAAGAAAAAAACTACATAAAATATACTATAAAAACAATTGAAACACCTGATTACGAAGAGATTAGAAATCTTAAAAAAATAAAAGGAATAATAAGTATAAGATTATATGAAAAAACAATAAAGGCTGAAATATGTAATACAAAAGAATGAAAAGAAATATTAATGAGTAATTTAGCAAAATTTGATATAAAGAATTTAAGAACTGAAGCAATATGAAATTTATATAAACAAGAACTATGGATAATTATGAATAAATTATTTTATCAGTTTGTCTTAACTATAAATAAGATCTTATTGTGTTTCGTATTGTAAATGATGGCATAATGAAAGCAAAAGCAATCATTGGCAGTGATGACAGATAGATTTGACAGAAGACTTATGAAGATTACAGTAGACAGTTTTTTAGCTTTAGAGTTGTTTTATATACTTTTAAATATGACCTACTGAAGTATTAGAATTGGCAACATATGTATAGGAGTGGCTATAAGTGCGGTTTTCTGCTCTTTAACAGAAATATCTTAAAAAGCAAGTATAATATATTTAGAAAGGATTGAGAATGAAATGAAAAAAATATTTGAACTAATAAGGTTTTTATCAAAAAAAGCCTATAATAAGTACATAATGATCTCCTTTATGAGTACGATGTTTTTAATGGAGAATAATATATTTGGAAAAGGTTATATTAAAAAAGTAATACCAGATTTTAGAATGCTTGATATGAATTTTTTCAATACTCCAGTAGAAGTAACCACATACCTTATTAATATTGGAGAATTTGGCAGAAGTAAATACCTATACCTACTATCTATAGACTTAATACTAATTATAGTTTTATGTGTACTTCAGTCAACTCTAATAAGAAAATTGTTAAAAGGGATTGGAAGAGTAGAGAGGTATGAGTGGTTAGTTATAATACCTTTTTTAAGAAGTGCTGCAGATTTTGTTGAAACTTTATCATATATGACACTAACTAAATTTTTCCCCAGTACTCCAAAGTTTCTGCTGCAAATAGGGACGGTATTTACTACTGTTAAGTGGATATTCATGGCAGCTATAGTTGTAGTAATTTTAGGTTTGCTTGCATTAAATATTAAGAATTTAATAAAGGAGAAAAAAAGGGAAGATATTGAGAAAAATACAGGTAAAAATACAATAATCGGGTAGGAGGTAAATAATTAATTTATTTACCGTCTTCCCACACCACCATACTTACGGTTCCGTATAAGGCTGTTTCACAGTTTACACTCTAACTTTAAGGTATTAGTTTTGACTATTACTAATAAGTTCAAATGATTACCATAATATTTGTGATATTAATGTTTAATTATCGAATAATAGTTTCTTAATTTGGTTTTAATCTTTCAGATATATAGTTAATGAGAAAGGTAATATAGTGAGTTGTATTAGAAAGTTATTGGAGAATTATTTTGAAAAAAACAATATTTTTAATTTTTATAATAGTCATACTTACAATGACGGTTCAATTGAATTCATATAATGTTAACGCTCAAGAGAGTGAAAATATAAGTATGATTTTGGATAAAGAAATAACGAAAATAATGAAAAATTATAAAATACCAGGTGCTTCTATAGCTATGATTGAAAATGGAGAGATAGTATCTATTAAAACTTATGGTTACTCAAAACTTGATAGTAAAGTAAAAATGGAAGAGACCACTATTTGTCGAACACAGTCAATTTCGAAATCAATAACAGCCTGGGGTGTTATAGCATTAGTCGAATCAGGTCATATTGCGTTAGATAATCCCATAACAGATTATTTAGATGAAGATAATTTCCCTGAATTTAAAAATGAATTGAAAAAAATTACCATCCGGCAATTATTATCAAATAGTTCTGGATTATCAACAGGTACTGTAGGGATACATTATAACCCTAGTGAAGATATACCGACCCTCAGAAAAAATTTAACTAAAGAAATTAAATTTATTAAAAAGCCGAATGAAACATTCATTTATTCAAATACAGGATTTAATTTATTAGAATTGATTATTGAAAATGTAACTGGTGAAGATTTTAATAAGTATATGACAAGAGAAATTTTAATTCCCCTGCAAATGATAAATTCAACTTATGAGATGACAGATGAAATATTTAAACAGATGCCTTATGGCTATGATTTAAAAAACAAGAAAGTATTACCATATGTATATCCAGAAAAAGCATCTGGTGGTTTATACTCAACTGTTGGAGATATTGCTCAATTTTTAACTAAAGAAATGATTAATGACAATCAAGGGGAAGTATTAGATCAAGAAATGATTCAACTAATTCAATCACCAGCAGTTAAAACCAGGGGAATATACAACTTAGTTTCTGATGATTATGGATTAGGTCATTTCATTGAGTATTTTGATGATAAAAAAGCCGTATTTCATGGTGGTCAAGGACATGGTTGGATGACCCATTATCATTTTGTACCGGCTGATGGTAATGGTATTGTTATACTTACAAATTCTCAAAGAAGCTGGCCTTTCATTTCTTATATTATAAAACATTGGTCTCAAGAATATGGATATGATTTAAAAATGTCTCGGATTATTCTTGGAATTAATATTTTAAAAATAATTGTTTTAATAATTTTTTCTTATTCGATTTTGCAGCTGATTTATATCTTTATAAATATAAAAAAGAAAGATTTAGAAAAAAAATCTTTTGAAAATATAATAAAAATGATTTTTCCAACAATTATTATGTTGTCATTATTATGGAGTTTAAATTTAGATTACATATTCATTGAATCAGTATTTCCTAAAATGTATCAATGGTTAAGAATTTCACTTCTGTTTTTATCAGTGACCATGATTTTAAATTGTATTGGTATATCAAATAATAAGATATGATGATTTAATAACAAAAATTGAATTTGTATAATTTTGGATTTTCAATCCTTTAATAATGAAAGAATAAACTTCAGTTAATTATAAATATAGTGGTATAATATTAGTAAGTATTTATATGATTTAAAAATGAATTCTTTTTAAACTCAAAATAGAAACAATTAATAAAAAATTATTTTAAGGAGATAAGTCAATGAATGTTGGAGTTTCTGTAAAAAATTTAGTTAAAAAATATGGTGATAATTTAGTTGTTCGCAATATTTCATTTTCGGCAATTCAAGGTGAAATATTTGGACTTTTGGGAGCTAACGGAGCCGGAAAAACAACCACACTTGAGTGTATCGAAGGATTAAGGAATTATAACTCAGGAGAAATAAAAGTCAACGGAAAAATTGGGGTTCAACTCCAATCATCTTCTCTACCTTCACATATAACCGTACAGGAAGCTTTTTTGCTTTTTTGTAAGTGGAATAAAGTTGATGAAAATCATCAATTATTAGATTCTTTTGGTCTTTCTGAGATAAAGAATAATCAATATAAGGCTTTGTCAACTGGCCAAAAGAGAAGACTTCATTTAGCACTTGCATTAATTAATAATGCGGATATCCTTTTTCTTGATGAACCAACTGCAGGGCTTGATGTTGAGGGAAGAGTTTTTCTACACAAAGAAATACGAAAATTAAAAGAAGCTGGAAAAACAATAATTATTGCTAGCCATGATATGGCTGAGATAGAAAACTTGTGTGATAATATAGCAATACTAAAGGGTGGTAAGATTGTTTTTAATGGAACACCAACAGAGTTAACCAGTTCATACTTAAGCAAAAGTAAAATTCAAATTAAATCAAAAATTCAAATTGAAAAACAAGATTTCGTGTTTAGTACTTATGTAGGAGTACAGAAAGAGTTTTTCACAGTCATAACAGATAGCATTAGTGATGCCTTACTTGAATTACTTCAATATGCTAAGGAAAATAATAACGAAATAATTGATATTAAAATAGAACGGGCATCACTTGAGCAGCGTTTCATAGAAATAGCAACGGAGGGAAATTGATTATGAATGAATTTTTATATGGTGTAGGAGTACAGTGGAAGATTGATTTAAGAAATAGAGGTGTATTTATTACTTATTATATTGTACCTCTTTTATTTTTCGGTTTTATGGGTGGCATTTTTAGCTCAATCAATCCAATGGCAAAAAATACTTTAATACAATCAATGACTATTTTTGGAATAACAATGGGTTCTTTTTTAGGTACTCCTGCTCCTCTTGTAGAGTTGTATAGAAGTGATATTATTAAAGCATACAAGGTTGGTGGTATACCATTATGGATGGCTGCAGTAAATAATTATATTTCTGCTACTATTCATTTGTTTATTACAAGTACGATTATGTTAATAATAGCTCCAATAGCTTTTAAAGCAAAAATACCAGAAAATATTGGATTATACTTCTTGTCACTAGCTTTGTTTATTGTTGTAAGTGTATCTATCGGAACTACATTAGGTCTGTTAATAAAAAATACATCTAGGTTAACGATGTTCTCTCAATTACTTTTTTTACCATCACTTATGTTGTCTGGGATTATGTTTTCAACGGATTTATTGCCAACATTTCTTGAAAATTCAGGAAAAATATTCCCAGCAACATGGGGATTTAAATTAATGTCCAGTAGTATATTTGATTTTTCATACTTTTGGCCGTTAATCATAATGCTTTGTATAAGTACTGCTTTATGGATATTTTTGTTATCAAAAGTGGGTAAAGAATAGTTTGGACAACAATGTTGAATAGGGTAACTTAGTGTAAAATAGTTGTTGGACAAAAAACAAAAAAATATAGAGAATTACACTCCATTTGATATAATGTAATAAACCAACCACAAAAATTAAAGGAGGAATTCTCTATGAATAATATAATACAATTAATTATGGAAAAAGTTAAGGGAGAAATTGAAGAAAATGTAATTAAAGCACTTGAAGGTGATGCAAAGCTAGATAATATAGTGGATTCAGTAGGATAAATGGTAAATGATATTGGAATTAATACTCTCTTAGCAAGAATAGAATAATTAAATGAAACCATCTAGAAGTCACCTGAAAGAAAAGGAAGATATCATGTTCATAAAAAAAGTGTAGAAAGAACTTTAAATACAAGATTTGGAGAATTAGAATTTGAAAGAACATACTATAAAAATATATTAGAAAAAAGATGCTATAGAGTTAATAGATATAGCAATAAAAGAAACACCCTTTAAAAGTAAAAGAAAAGCTATGAAAAAAGCCAAAAGATATATAATAAACAATTGGGAAGGCATAAATAATTTATTTAAAGAAGAAAAGTATAGATGCAGTGCAGAAGGACATATAAGCCATATACTCTCAGCAAGGTTAAGTTCAAGACCAATGGGATGGAGTGTAATAGGAGCCGATGAAATGGCAAGACTAAGAGCATACAAAGCAAATGGTGGTAGTATAAAAGAATACTATAGAAATCTAAGAACACAAAGAAAAAAAGAACAAAGAATATTTAATCTTGATAAAAAAGTAGTAGAGAAAGTTAAAAGAACTTACAATACAACAGATCCAGATGAGATGATAGATATGTCTTATCTATCTAAAACTAATGGAAGATGGATTAAAGATAGGCTAAAAGCTTCAAGTTTTTAAGAAAAGAATGTATAAAAAATACAATAAACCTTTTAAATCCAAGAAAAATAAAAATATAGTTTTGGGAGGATATTATATGCTTAAATATGAAAAAAAACTTAATTTAGATAAACATTATGAAAAATTAATAAAAAACGATAAACTAAAAAATTTCTATAGTGTTTTATTAGGAATTATTTCTTATATCTTTCTGTATTTCATTGCTAAATATGTGCTAACTTTTTTGCCGGATTTTCAACCTTGGGGTGATTTTGAAGTTTGGTTTTATATTGGTAGGATAGAAATTTCAAAAGTTGATTTAGTGTATTTTTTATATGGACTTTTATTATCAGTTTATGGGTTAAGAAAACTTTTGAAAATAACAATACAAAATCATAGTGTGAAAGATAAAAGAGATAATATACCTAAAAGTCTTTTAATTAATGGTTTCTATTCAAAGGTAAGGCATCCAATGTATGGAACTTTCATTATTTTATATGCTGGATTTATGCTTTCTCTAAAATCTTTAATTGGAGTAATAATTGCTCTTATAATTATTTTTGTTCAATATTTAAATGCTTTTTATGAAGAAAGGAAAAAACTTATACCAATTTTTCGAGAAGAATATGAATTTTATACTAATAATGTTCAAAGTATGCTTTTAATAAAATTTGATTTTTTTGCTGTTATTATTGGTATTTTATTTAATACTATCGGATTTGTATTTTAATTAGTAATTTAACTGCTTTAACTCTATCTTCATATGAAAACACGAACAACCTCCTTATGACTTTTTAAGTCCAGGTTTTTGTCCGCACCTCCTTTAGGGGAAATTTCAATTGACAAATACAACTTGATTTCCAACAGTAACTAATGATGGAATCTCAATATTTTCTAAATCTTTTAGTATATCAATTTCATTAATAGCTTTTCTAGCCAAAATCAACTGATTGTAATCAACATTAAGACTTGTTTTTTCAAAGTACTTTTTAGCATTTTCAGATACATTTTTATAAGCAGAAGCAATTATCTTTGCTCCGGTTTTCTTAGGTAAATATTTAAAAATTTTAAATCCAAATATCTGTAACTTGCCTATTAATTTTTCCTTAGTAGAATTTAATTCTCCGAAGCTATCTACAACTATTAGATTTTTTACTCTATTTGAGTAATCAACAACAAATTGTTGTGCTATTACTACTCCCATACTTACTCCCACTATTATTATTTTTTCAATATTAAAATGATTTAATATTTCTTTTATATCCTATGTAAAATCAGCCAATTTTAGATGCTTTACTTTAGAACTTTCTCCATGACCTCTCATTTCAGGTATAATAACAAAAAATCCATTGGCTTTATAACTTTCAATTTGAGGCCTAAACATTTCATAGTCTGCACCTATTCCATGCAATAAAAGTATTGCCGGATTGTTTTTATCTCCATAAGTTTTAACATTAATATTTATACCAGATTGAATCTCTATAAACATAATAATCCTCCTTATAATCATTAAAATCTATTATTTATCTTATAATTATATTTTTGTTGCTAAACCAAAAAATTAATCAAACAAAATATTATTTATAAATATATCCATATTCCAAAATGATTTTATCTTTAATAATCAATCCATTTATATCTTTCAGGCCACCTAAAACTATTTTTATTTTTTCATCTTTATATATAATTCTGTTAAATTTAATAATAATTGTTTTATTGTTTTCCCAGATTATATCTATAGAAAGTTTTTCAAAATAATTATTTTGGGAAATAGAATACAAACTACTTTCTTTTAATTTCTTTTCCATAGGGTAATCAAACTCAATTATAATTTTGCTGTCTTTTTTATTTATTTCTTCTATTGAGTTGGTCGGAACTATGTTTTTTATATTTGCAGAAGATATATGTTTAGTATTCAATCCAAAATATGAAGATATTAGTATTGATATAATTATTATAGGCAATGATAATACTGCTATTTTATAATACAATATATTTTTTTCTTGAATTTTATGCTTTCCTTTAGGAATATCCTCTATTCTTTTTTTTATAAAATCTTTCCATAAAAAGCAAAAGAAAAAACCTAATATAACACTAATTAAATGGGATTTAATTCCTACTGAAAGTCCTTCATGTATTATAAAATCTGATATTGTTATAAAAACCCATGAATAAATTATTAATATTATAAATACATAAAACAAAATTTCTTTCGATAATTGCTTTTTATTATTTCTCCATAAAATAAATACTATGTACACAGTAATAGATGTGTAAGACCAAATAATGCCAGATCCACCATTTCCATATAGACCATTCATGTAAAATAATGATATGTAAAATGTTATTATTGAAAATAAATTTAAAGTTAAAAATTTTTTAGCTCCTAAAACTCTCTCGACAATTATTCCAAAAAAACTAATAATTACTACGTTTGTCAATAAATGAAAAATAATTGGTACATTGTAACTACCGTGTTGAAATATTAATGTCAAATACTGCCATATATAATATTTGTTCTTTGTGCCACCCAAAACATAATTTAAATTAGGAAAAAAATATGTTGGTACAGTTACTAGAAGACAGCAAGCTATAAAAACAATTGAAAAATAAGGAAATCCTAATTTTTTACGATAATAAATATCCGATAACATTTCTTTCTCCTATATTATTTATTATTTCATTATATAAAATTAAAATTAAGTTTTCAATTAATATAAAGAATCGCAAAAAAATCGCAAAAAATAATTACTTTAATAATACTATATAGTTATTGTTGATAATTTTTTTAAAAAACATTTAAAGCTTGTATATATATATTTAGCTTTATTATCTGCTATTTGTTTTACAGCATCTCATCTACCCTCTATAATTATGCTTTTAGTAGTTAATAAAATTCCAGATACATATAATATTTTGAGTTAATAAATTAACCTGAGATCTATCAAGGTATGCGTAGCCCTGATATTATTCATATAATTACTTTATAATAAACTAAATTACGGTGAACCGTATCATAAATGATTATTTGAATT
>Ga0209943_1001372_pt1 | contig 15018 bp, 9 predicted proteins | sample SalPonR1_B_D2_MG_FD_185698 | JGI IMG/M metagenome (GOLD analysis project Ga0209943, IMG submission 185698) | Salt pond soil microbial communities from South San Francisco under conditions of wetland restoration - Salt Pond MetaG R1_B_D2_MG... ... | reverse complement strand
TGGCTGCCGCGCCCGAACTTTTGCGCACCGGGCTGGTGCGCTACCTGCGCGATTCACGATCGCTGGAGGAAGTCAGCGCCGGGGCCGCCGGAATGGACCGGACGCTTGCGCTGGACCTGCGCCGATTCGAACTGGTCGAGACCGGCGACGGCCGCCTCGAGGCCGAAATCCGCCTCGAGGCCCGCCTCTATGACAGCCGCTCGGCCAAACTGCTGGCGCGCGAACTGTTCGAGGCGCGCCGGCCCGTCGAGGGCACCGACGCTGCCGAACTGGTGACGGGCTTCGAAGCGGTTCTCGACGAAGTGATTCCCGCAGTCGCCGACTGGCTCAGCGGCTGACCGGCCGGCGCGATCGGCAAGCGGTGCTCGCGCCAACCGGACGAATCGGGCCGGCAATGCGATAATGATCGATTGACGCATTGAACTTACAAGGAAGGGAAACCCGCAATGAGCAAGCGCGCAAGCAACATACTCGATTCGCTCGGCCTGAAGGCCGAAAACCCCGGCGCATGCTTCGGCCCCGGCCAATGGTCGACCACCACCGATGCCGGCAAAATCGACTCGATCAATCCGGCAACAGGCGAAGTAATCGCCAGCGTTCACGCCGCATCCGAAGCCGATTACGAGCGGGTTCTCGAGCAGGCCGTGGAAACCGCGCGTACGTGGCGCCAGGTACCGGCGCCCGAGCGCGGCGAGGCCGTCCGGCTGGTCACCGAGGCGCTGCGCAAGTACAAGGATCCGCTGGGAAGTCTTGTCGCCATGGAAATGGGCAAGATCAAGCCCGAGGGCGACGGCGAGGTCCAGGAAATGATCGACATCGGCGACTTCGCGGTCGGCCAGTCACGCATGCTCTACGGCAAGACCATGCATTCCGAGCGCCCCGGTCACCGGATGTACGAGCAATGGCATCCGCTGGGCGTGGTCGGCGTGGTTACCGCGTTCAACTTTCCGGTCGCCGTGTGGGCCTGGAACGCGCTGCTGTCGGCGATCTGCGGCAACGCAACGATCTGGAAGCCCAGCCCCAAGGGCGTACTGTGCTGTAGCGCGGTCCAAAATATTGCTAATGAAGCGCTGGCCGGAACCGACTTCCCGCCGATCTTCACCAGCTTCATGGAATCCGGCCACGAACTGGCCCAGCGCTTCATCGACGACAAGCGGGTCGACCTGATGTCGTTCACCGGCTCCAGCGCGGTCGGTCGCGAGGTCGGCGAACGGGTCGCCGCGCGCATGGGCAAGAGCCTGCTCGAACTGGGCGGCAACAACGCGATGATCGTCGATGAAACCGCCGACCTGAAGCTGGCCATCCCGGCCATCGTGTTCGGCGCCGTCGGCACCGCAGGCCAACGCTGCACGTCCACCCGCCGGCTGTTCCTGCACGAATCCATCGCCGACGACGTCATCACTACGCTGGTCGACGCCTACAAGCAGGTGCGCATCGGCGACCCGCTGGACGAAGGCACGCTGATGGGGCCGCTGACCGACGAGGCTGCCATCGAACGTTACATGGACGCCATCGAACAGGCGAAAGCGGCGGGCGGAGAGCTGCTCACGGGCGGCAACCGCGTCGAGCGCGACGGCTACTTCGTCGAGCCGGCCATCGTGCGCGCCGAAAACCGCTGGGACATCGTGCAGGAAGAAACCTTCGGACCGATTCTGTACGTGATGACCTTCAAGACCCTGGAAGAAGCCGTGGAAATGCACAACGATGTTCGCCAGGGCCTGTCTTCGTCGCTGTTTACCACCGACCTGCGCAACGAGGAGTACTTCCTGGGTCACCTGGGTTCGGACTGCGGCATCGCCAATATCAATATCGGCACCTCCGGGGCCGAAATCGGCGGCGCGTTCGGCGGCGAGAAGGAGACCGGCGGCGGACGCGAATCGGGCTCGGACGCCTGGCAGAACTACATGCGTCGACAGACCAACACGATCAATCATTCGACCGAACTTCCGCTGGCCCAGGGCATCAAGTTCGATTTGTAGCGGCGTAGAATGGAGGCACGGCGCGGACCTTTCCGGTCTGCGTTGATGCTTTTCCCGGGAGTCGCCTGAACGATGTACAGCTGGCTGAGAAAAGGCCTGTTTTCGCTGCCGCCGGAAACCGCGCACGAACTGGCCATGGAATCGATGAAGTTCGGCGGCCATTTCGGCCTGCCCAGACTGATGGCGGGTGCGGCGGTCGACGACCCGCTGGTCCTGATGGGCATCGAATTTCCCAACCGGGTCGGCCTGGCCGCCGGCCTGGACAAGAACGGCGACTACATCGACGCGCTCGGCCAGCTCGGCTTCGGCCATCTCGAGCTCGGGACCGTGACGCCGAAACCGCAGCCCGGCAATCCTCAGCCGCGCATGTTCCGGGTCAAGCCGGCCCAGGCCATCATCAACCGGATGGGCTTCAACAACAAAGGGGTCGACCACCTGGTCAAACGCCTGCAGGCGCGCCGCTATGCCGGCGTGGTCGGCGCGAACATCGGCAAGCAGAAGGAAACACCGGTCGATCGGGCGGCCGAAGATTATCTGATCTGCCTGGAAAAGGTCTATCCGCACTGCGACTACATCGCGGTCAACATCTCCTCGCCCAACACCGAGAACCTGCGCCAGCTCCAGGACAGCGGGCATCTGCGCGAACTGCTTGAAGCGATCGTGAAGGCCGGAGAAGAACACGCCGAAACCTGCGGCGGCAAGTGTCCCATCGTGGTCAAGATCGCGCCCGACTGGGAAGACGCCGCGCTCACCGCTGCGCTCGAAACCATTGCCGCTTCCGGCATCGACGGCCTGAACGCCACCAACACGACGATCGCGCGCGACGCCATTGCCGGCCAGCCGCATGCCAAGGAAACGGGCGGACTCAGCGGCGCGCCGCTGCTCGAGTCTGCCAATCGCGTGCTGAAGCGATGCCGCGAAGTGCTGGGTGATTCGTTCCCCATCATGGGCAGCGGCGGCATCATGAGCGGTGCCGATGCGCTCGCCAAGGTGGCCGCCGGGGCCGACGTGGTGCAGCTCTATACCGGGTTCATCTACAACGGCCCGGACCTGGTCGGAGACTGCGCACGATCCATTGCCGAGGAGTACGAAAATGTCGAGTGAGGTCCGAAGAAACGCATCGCTGGAACATTTCAGCACCTTTCGGCTTCCGGCCACCGCAGCCGAACTTGCCACGCTTGAAGACGCATCCGCCCTGCCCGCCCTTCTCGACACGCCATTGCCGGTCCTGCTGCTCGGCGGCGGGAGCAACACGCTGTTTGTGGAAGACTTCCCCGGCCGTATCGTGACCAATCGCCTGCGCGGCATCGACAGCGAAATCATCGACCGCGACCGGGTGCTGGTCACCGTCGCGGCCGGCGAGGACTGGCACGAACTGGTCCGCTGGACGCTCGACCGCGGCCTTTGGGGCATCGAAAACCTGGCCATGATCCCCGGGCTGGTCGGCGCCGCCCCGATGCAGAACATCGGCGCCTACGGCGTGGAACTGGCGCATTGCCTGGAATCGGTGGAGGCGTTCGACCGGCATACGGGGAAAATCGAGCGGCTGGCCGCTTCCGAATGCGGCCTGGACTACCGCGACAGTAGATTCAAGAGCACCGATCGGGACAGGTTCATGATCCTCGGCATTCGCCTGGAACTGATGATGCACGGCACGCCGGTGCTCGAATACCCTTCACTGCTGGAGGAACTGGAACGTCACGGGCACGCCAAGCCGGAAGACCCGCGCACCGTGGCGGCGGCTGTCATGCGCGTGCGGAAGCGGAAACTGCCCGATCCAGGACTCGTCGCCAACGCCGGCAGCTTCTTCAAGAACCCGGTGGTGAAAAACCCCGTCGCACAGGACTTGGTCGATCGCAATCCGGACCTGCCCAACTGGCCCGACAAGCCGGGCTTCACCAAGCTCTCGGCCGGCTGGCTCATCGACGAGCTCGGCTGGCGTGGCAAATCGGTCGGTGGCGCGCAGGTCTTCGACCGCCACGCGCTGGTGCTGATCAACCGCGGGGACGCCACCGGCAAGGACGTCCTGACCCTGGCTCGAGAGATCAAGGCCAGCGTGCGTGACCGGTTCGGGATCGAGCTGGAGCCGGAGCCGCTGTTGGTGGGCGGGTCGGTCTGAGGCAACGAAACCGCGGCCATTCGGCCGTTCACCAACTGTGTTTCGATTTATTTATTGCGTCTCTTCTCCTTCCTGGTGCGGCGACTCCGGATTTTGCACGTGGCGCCGAATTCCTCCCGAGTCCCCAGATAGTCGATCGCCCAAAGCAAGAATTCGTTCAGCCGAATCAGCGATGGCGATAAAACTCTGGCCGACTCCAAGCGCAATGACCAACCTAAGCCAATCACCGGTCGTGCCGCTTGGTTTGAACCGCTTGTCACGACCATCGTGATGGTCGGCGGTTCGAATGGGGGAGGTCTGGTACGTTCGGAGGATCGGATCGTTCCGGGGATTTCCTGAAACGATGGTGCCGGTGGACGGATTACTGTCGCTGACGCGCCAGTGAGCTCGCGGCTGCGCCGCTCGGTTCGAACCGATTGTGATGGTCGGCGGTTCGAATCGGGGAGGTCTGGTGCGTTCGGAGGATCGGGTCGTTCCGAGGTTTCTACTAATTATGGTGCCGGTGGACGGATTACTGGCGCTGGCGCGCCAGTGAGCTCGCGGCTGCGCCGCTCGGTTCGAACCGATTGTGATGGTCGGCGGTTCGAATTGGGGCTGTCGGCTAGCTAATTTACAAGATGAACCCGGCCTTTGGTCAGGGTATTGGTGGCGACGGAGAGTGGACGGATTACTGCGCCGCTCCGCGGCTTGCCCTTCGGGCTGTCGCTGGCGCTCCAGTGATTGCGCCCGGCGGGCGCAATATCGAACCGGTTCTGATGGTCGGCGGTTCGAATGGGGCAATAGAGCGCTCAGTGGCCCGCAAAATTTGGAGTTCTCGCTTCATATGGTGCCGGTGGACGGATTCGAACCGCCGACCCACGCATTACGAATGCGTTGCTCTACCACCTGAGCTACACCGGCATTGGGTGCGAAGCCGCGTATTATAAATGGAAATCCGCCCCGAGGGAACCGCGCCCTAATCCAATTCTCTACGGGGAAAAATCGTCACGGGTGCCGCTGAACGCTCGCTTGGCGGTGGCCGCCGGCGCGGAGAAATCGTTCAGGGTGCTGCAGAGCGCTTGCCTGGTGGTGGACGCCGGAGCGCAGAAAGCGGAATGCATATGTAAATGCACGAGCATTTCGAGCACCGCCGGACGCCACCAGGCAAGTGCTCAGTGGTGCCCTGGACGATTTCTGGTTTTTCAGTCTTTCGTTACTCGGTTCATTTCCACCAGACTGATCGACCCATTCTTGACCTTGTTCAACGCGGCGCGGCGCAGGTCGATGATGCCCTCGACCTTGCTCTGACGCTCGATTTCCAGCGCAGTGCCGCCCTGCAGGATAATCTGTTCGATTTCCTCGGTGATGGGCATCACCTGGAAAACCCCGGCGCGACCCTTGTAGCCCTCGTTGCACAGATTGCAGCCCTTGGCCTTGAAGAGTTGCAGGCCTTCTTCGATCTCCTCGTCTGTGAAACCCGTCTTTTTCAGCGCCTCGGGCGGAAGGTCGTCCTCCGGCACCTTGCACTTGTGCAGCGTGCGCGCCAGGCGCTGCGCCATCACCATGTGTACGGCCGAGACGATGTTGTAGGGCGGAACGCCCATGTTGGCCAGACGGGTGATCGACTGCGGCGCATCGTTGGTGTGCAGCGTGGAGAGTACAAGGTGACCGGTCTGCGCCGCCTTGATGGCGATCTCGGCGGTTTCGATGTCTCGAATTTCCCCGACCATGATGATGTCTGGATCCTGGCGCAGGAACGAGCGCAGAGCCTTGGCAAAGGTCAGACCCTGCTTGGCATTTTGCTGCACCTGATTGACGCCGGCCATACGGATTTCGACCGGGTCCTCGACCGTGGAAATATTGCGGCCTTCATCGTTTAGAAGACCCAGCGCGGTATACAGCGAGACCGTCTTACCCGAGCCGGTCGGACCGGTCACCAGCACCATGCCGTAGGGCTTGCCGATGGCGTCGAGGTAGATATCTTTCTGATGCGGCTCGAAACCAAGCTTTTCGGGTCCCAGGAACGCGCCCGAACTATCGAGAATACGCAGCACTACCTTCTCGCCCCAAAGCGTCGGGCAGGTCGAAACACGAAAATCGAACGCCCGACTCTTGGAAATGTTGAGCTTGATGCGGCCATCCTGCGGTACCCGACGCTCGGCAATATCCAGGTTGGCCATAACCTTCAGACGCGCCGACAGGCGACTGGACATCTTGGTCGGGGGACGCATCTGTGTCTTCAGAACGCCGTCCATTCGGAAACGGATCCTGTAGGTATCCTCATAAGGCTCGAAATGTATATCGGACGCTTCCTTGCGTATGGCATCGATCAGAACCTTGTTGACGAAGCGCACGATAGGCGCGTCGTCCGAGGTGTCCTCGATGCTTTCCTTCTCCTGCTGGGCGGCGTCGAAACTGAGTGATTCGAGATCTTCGTCGCCCGCGGTCAATTCCTCGAACGCCTGGCTGGAACCGGCCATCATCCGGTCGATGGCCTGTCCGATGGAATCGGCGGCCGCCAGTACCGCCTCGACATTCAGTCCGGTGGTGAAAGCAACCTCGTCGATCCCCGACTGGTTGGTCGGGTCGGCGACGGCCACGAACAGTCGCTTGCCGCGCTTCATCATGGGAAGCAGCAGATGCTTGCGCATCAGGTCTTCCTTGACAAGGTCGCTCGGCGCATTCCGAAGATCCACCGCATTCAGGTCGAGCAACGGCAGACCGAACTCGTCGGCGGCCACGTGTGCGAAACCGAGCGGGTCGATCAGATGTTCACGTACCAGGTGGCTCGTGAATGTCCGCCCGAGTTCGGAGGCCTTTTCAAGCGCATCGGTCGCTTGCTGCTCGCTGAGAAGCCCTTCTTCGACAAGGCGCTGACCGGTTCCCGGAAGACGCGCGCTGGTCAACGATTCAACAGTAGATGCCATTAATCAGGTTTCCCGGTGCGGCGTCCCCCGGTAACGTCCGGGGTGCCCGCGCCTTGTTGGGTGTTGATGCCAAATATGGAACTTACGCTCAAGATATTGATTTGTCAATTATTGTCTTCCGCTTCATTGAGGTCATAGTCGACGCGGTACGGTGGCGGATCGCCGCCTTCACCCTTCAGATAATGATTCATCCAGCGCATCAGCCGAAGCGAGTAGTCATACCTGCTGGCCGCGCGCCGATTTCCATGCCCTTCTCCCGGATACAGCACCAGGCGCACCGGTGGCGGGTTTTCCTGCAGCTTCAGGAAGCGGTAGAACATCCTGGACTGGGTCGGGTCGACCCGCGGGTCGGCATCGCCGTGCAGGATCAGAATCGGCGTGGCAGCCTTTTCCACGTGGTAGAGCGGCGACGCCTGGCGGAACAGCTCCCAGTCCTGCCACGGCCATTTCCCCAGGTGCACAAGGTTGAATTCCCACGGAATATCGGAGGTGCCGAACGCCGCGATCTGGTTGCTCAGGCCAACGTTCATGACGGCAGCGGCGAATCGCTCCGAATACTGGGTCGCACCCCAGGCCGTGGCGTAGCCACCGTAGGAACCGCCTGTTATCCCGACCCGGTCGCCGTCGACCATGCCTTGCTCGATCAGGTAGTCGACGCCGTCGACCAGGTCGTCGAATTCCTCCATTGCCGGACGGCCGAAGCTAAGCTGCGTGAATTCGACGCCGCGCCCGGTGGAACCGCGGTAGTTCTGGAAGAACGTGAAGTAGCCTTCGCCCGAAGCGTGCTGCGCCGGGGACGAGTAGCCGGTGAGCCAGCCGTTGGAATAGTGCGATTCCGGGCCGCCGTGCACGTTGAGAATCAGTGGATAGCGGGTGCCGTCCCGGTAGTCCAGCGGATACACCAGGATGCCCTCGATCATCAACCCGTCGCGCGCCGCGTAGCGGACCAATTCCTGCCTTGCCAGCGTCACGTCGACCAACCACGGGTTCGAATTCGTGAGGCGTTCGGCCCGACCGCTGCTGATCCGGTAGACCTCGTTGGGATGGGAGGGGGTGTTGCCGGTCAGGGCCACGGCGCCGGCGCCGGATACCGACAGGCCGGTGAATATGGGACCGTCTTCGAGCAGCGTTTTCTGATTGTCGCCGTCGGCGTCGATGGCGCCCATGCGAACGCCGGTGCCTTCATAGCTCAGGAAGCCGATCCGGTCGTCCGCCAGCCAGCCCAGGTGCCAGACATGGCCTTCCAGCCCGGGAATCAGGTCGGTGAATTGCCCGCCGTTCCGGCCAGCCACCATCAAGCGACCTTCACGCGAGTCGTTGATCAGATTGGTGCCGATGAAAGCCAGATAACGGCCGTCGGGGCTCCAGGCCATTTCGCCCAGCTTGCCCGGGTTCTCGATGCGTCCGAGCTCGTCACCCTGAAGATCGACGATCCGGATCCGCGTGAATACCAGCGTATCGTCGACCAGCTGCTGCGGCGTGATCTTGACCGCCAGGCGGTCGCCTGCCGGCGACCAGGCCACGTCCTGGATCGAGCCTTGCAGCGCAATCTTGCGCGGATCGGCGTCGACATCCTCCAGGTCGAGGATCCAGATGCGTCGGTCGCGCAGGCCTTCTTCGTAAACGACCTGGTTGAAACCCTGCTCTTCCAGTTTCGTTTCCGCTTCGTCGTCGGGCTCGAACGCCAGCAGCGCGACCCGGTTCCCGTCCGGGCTGAACGAATAACCGGAAATGTCGGTCTCCAGGGATGCGATGGCACGCGCTTCGCCGCCGCCCACCGAGATCGCGTAAAGCCGGGTCGTTTCGTCGTCGCCGCGCTTGTCCAGAAAGACGATGCGACGCGAATCGGGGTGCCATCCGATCCCGCCGACGCTGACCTGACCAGTAATGAAGGGCTGCGACTCGCCGTTTTCGATGACATGCAGTTCACTCCAGGCCGGACCGTCTTCCTCATCCGGAATGTCTCGCGGCACCGAGCGCAGGTAGGCGATTCTTTCGCCGTCGGGGCTGATCTGCGCGCTGCCGACCTGGCTGAGATCGGCAATCTGCTGCAGGCTCATGCCCTGCCCGAATGTCAGCAAAGGCATCGCAATCAACAGGAATCCGACCAGCTTGAACGTATTTCTCATACAACACTCCGCGTGCAAAAAATGATTGGAAAATACCGCGATCGCGGCCTGGGCACCTGTTTTGCGGCGGCCTGGCGAGGCGATGCCGCCTGTTTGATCGAACCCCGCAGACGCCCAAGCCAAAACTATACCAGATCGAATCCAGGGGACCTCTCAACATCCATACCGGGTCGTGACAGGTGTTGCAGTTGGTGCGGAAGCGAAGGAACGCAACGCGCCGCCTCGAGTACGAAGTGCCGTCAGCGCAGATCGCGCTGGAATATCTCGGTTGTCCAAACGCGTTTGCCGTCGCTGTCGTGCAGGCCGAGACGCAGCACGCGATCGTCGCGCGGTCCGCTGATCTCGGCGAGGCCGAAACCACGCCGCTCAAACAGGCTTCCCGACACCCGGTACTGACCCTCGCCTGTCCTCGGTGAGCTCGGCCCGGCCGTCAGTGGGGAGACGGTCCATTCGTACAACGGATAGTCCACGCCGTTTTCCTTCTTCATGAGAACCGAGTGGTGCCGGTCGCCCGAGAGAAAAAGAACGCCCGGAATGTCCTCGGCGTCGATACGATCCAGAATATCGCGACGTTCGCCCGGCGCCAGGTTGATGTAGTTTTCACCGGTCTCGGCGCTGTTGAGGAACTGGCCGCCCATCACGACGAACTTGAACGCGGCCGAACTGGACTTGAGTGCGTCCAGCAACCATTCGATCTGCTCGCGGCCAAGTACTGTACGCTGCCCGGTGACACGGCCGTTCGCCCGGCGGAAATATCGATTGTCGAGCACGAAGAAGGCCGCATCGTGCCACTCGAAATAATGCGTCACGCCACCGGCGGTCGAGTCGAATTCCGGGTTGGGCCAGAAATCCCCGAATATCTTTTTTGCCTGCTCGCGAAGACGGTACGAGCTGTCGGCATCGTTCGGACCATAATCATGATCGTCCCAGGTCGCATAGTGGTGCGTACTTGAAAGCAGTCGCTGCAGTTCCGGCAGCTGCCGAGTGTGACTGTAGCGCGCGTACATCGCCGAAACCGAATGCCAGTCGGCTTCACGGTAGTAGACGTTGTCGCCCAGCCACAGCATGAAATCGGGCTGCTTGTCGGCGATTGCATCGAACACCTGGTAGCCGCTACCGTAAGGGCGGCCGGGCCGATCGTATTCGGCCTGGTTGACGTATGCGCAAGAGCCCAGCGCAAATGAAAAGGCCGGCGGATCGCTGCGCCAATGCCAAAGCGGCTGGGTGAGGAACCGCTGCTCGAATTCCGGCACAACGATTTCGTCGTCGATCAGAAGCCGGTAGGCGTATTCCGTGCCGGGCGCGAGGCCGGTGACGTCGATCTCGACGGCATGGGCACTCGACGCCGCGGACACCACCGGTGGCGTCACTTGCGCTTGCTGTTCATTGCCGCGAGGCCAGTATTGGAGGGCCACGGAAGCGGGCTGATCGGTCTGTGCCCAGATTTTCACCGCGCGCATCGCCGAATGACCCGGCATGGGGCCTGCCGCCAGTTCAGCCGCCTCTGCCGACAGCGGCGGGGCGAGCAGCGCCGCAACCAAAAGAAGGGAACGCGCCATTGGCTGTCTGCAAGCTTGTGGACCAATGGATGATTCTACAGCGATTGATTGTCGTGCGATGCGACAGGGCTCATGCCTGCCGCCGTGTCGCGGCCGGACGCACCCGGGGTGCGTCCGGCCCGCCGGTATCAGCCGCCGTCCGGCCCCTGCTGCTGCATGGCGCCCTGTTGCTGCATGGCGCGCTGCATCAGGGCCTGGTATTCCTGCTGGACCGTCTGAAGCTGAGCGATCAGCTGTTCGGTCTGCGGATTCTGCTCGCGCATGGCTTCGACCAGCCCCTCGTTCAGACTCTGGATCTCGGTCTGAATGGCCTCATCCTGCATCGCCTGGCGCTGGGCCTGCTGCAGCTCGGTCTGTTCCTGGCGAATTTCCTGGGTGACCGTCTGGCTTTCTTCGGTTGAAAGCTCGCCGGCCTGCAGTTGCTCCTGAAGGTCGCCGATCCTTTCGCGCGAGGCGTCCGGATTGTGTCCGGCCTCGACCATTTTTTCATCGACGTTGGCGAGCAGTTCGTCCCGCTGATCGGCCAACTCGGGGTTGGCCTCGATGGTCGCTTGCTGAATCTGCGCCAGCTGCTGGTTGAGTTGCTGGATTTCGGCCTGCTTCTGCTGCACCTGCTGCATCAATCCACCGGCCTGCCCCCCCGGCGGCGATTGTTGCGGCGCCTGCTGAGACACAGCCGCACCGGCCGACAAGGCCAGCGCGAGACCGATCAATGCTCTTGAACTGGTGATTGCGAATTTCAACATGGATCTGAATCCTCTCGATTGGGTGTCTGAATTAGATGAATCAAAAAAGGCGACAAGATCGCTTGCCGCCCAATTACCGTCACCGTAACAGATCGAGGTTTACACGTGGATGTTGCATGACCACCGCCCGACGCAGCAAACCGCGAGGGCCGAATTCGAATCAGGCCGGCGGCAGTTCGACGCCAGTGCCTTTCAACGCGCGCTCCAGCTCGGCCATCCTATCGCCATAACGTCGCCAACGGCCGGTCGCATCGCGGTAAAGCTCGCGCCTGACCTGCCCCATGCTCAGCGTGTAAACGGCTTCCCGGTTGTCGGAAAATTTCAGGCACGCCGGGTCCCAGGGCAAGCCGCAGGCGTCAAGCAGCCGGCGCACCGAAGGCCCGATCGAATCGACGACCTGTTCGTAGTCGATGCGCAGGATTCGGCCAGGCAAGACCTTCAGCCAATGCGCCATCAACCTCGAATGCTGCGCGTAATAGTGTGCGAAATCATTGAAATCATTGACGTATCTGAATGAATCCGGAAATCGGAGCCGAAAACTCGAAAGCCCGACGTCCCGCGGATCGCGGCAAGCATGAATAATCACGGCGCGCGGAAACAGGCGCGCGATCAACCCGACATTCCAGAAGTTCAGGGGCAGCTTGTCGACGATGATGCAGTCCTTCCCGGGCTTGCTCGGAAGACTGGACAGGTATTTCGAACGCCATTGATCAGCCGATGCGGCAAGATCGGCCTCCAACTGCCGGGGATCGCCGGACTCAATGCCGGCAAGCTTGGCGATCGCCGGCAGCATCGCATGCTCGCCAACGCTGACGACTTGCCGGTGAGCCGCCAGGATGCGGTCGAGAAGCGTGGTGCCGGAGCGTGGCATGCCGACGATGAACGCCAGACCGATACCATCGTCCCCCCTCGCATCGATCGTATCGGGAAACGTGTCTTGCAGCGCGTCGACGCGCGTTTCGACCGATGCGCGATCGTAATCGTACCCGCGCCTGGCGGCGCGGCGCTTGAGTGCCAGGTTGCCGGTGGCGAACGCGTCGAAGGCCTGCTCATGAAGATCGCGCGTTTCCAGCACCCGACCAAGCGCCAAGCCAGCCGCGGCGCAGTTTTCCAGATCGGCATTGGGGTCGTTGAGCGTAGTCTCCAACTGAGCGATGGCGGACTCCGGCAGGCGCTCAGGTGCGATTTCACTGAGCATGGCTGCGGCAGGCGTGGATGCCGGGTCGCGCCGCAGCACCGCCAGCGCGCTGGCGACGGCGTCTTCGATGCGACCCAGTTGAATGCACTGGCGCACCTGCGCAAGGTGCGCACCGACGCGCTCCGGATCCATTCGAACAGCACGCGCAAGCGGCGCATCGGCGGCCTCGGCGCGATGCGCCTTCAACAGCAGCTGGGCCTGGAACACCAGAACTTCGTAATCGGCCTGCGGCGAGTCGGCCAGCGGTTGCAGCACCGAGGCGGCATGGGCAAAAAGGTAGAGGTCTTCCAGGCGTTCGGCCCAGTACATCAACATACCGGCCTGCTGTTGCGGCGCCAGGCGCTGAAACTGTGACATACATTGACCGGCCTCCTGACGGGCGTCCATGGCGATTGCAGCCGGCGCCAGGACGCTGAGGACGTCCAGCCCACCGGCACCGGCGCTGGCCGCCTGGTGCGCCATCCGGCGCGCGCCTGCGGCATCACCCTTGCGCAGCAGGATGTCAGCCAGAGCCACAGCGGCCTCGGCGCGTCCGGCGGCACCATCTGGGCCGCCGTCGATCAAATGCCGACAACGCCGCTCGGCTTCATCCAGCGCGCCGGATTCGACGGCGCGCCGAACCTTTTCGATCTCGCTGGGGGCGGCTCCGGGCTGGAACATCGGCGGTCAGGGGTTCAGAGCGGGAAGTCCCTGCATCTTAACGGCAAGGGCCATAGCCGCGGGCCTTCACTGTCTCTCCGGCAGCGCCCAGAGCTCGACCCGATCGAGCGCGATATACGGAATCGCAACGCGGCCGCGACGGGAATCGATCCCGATATCGGCCGGCCGGCCCGGGGTGTCGAACAGCTTCATCGCTGCACCGTCACGCCACGACCAGATCGCCTGGTCGACCTGGCTGGCGACGATCAACCGGCCGTCGTACTCCTCCAGCCCGTCGATGTTGCCGCCTTCCGGCAACCGACCCAGCTCGACCAGCTCGCCGGCGTCGGGGCGCCAGGCCTTGAGATCCAGGCCGTCGCCCCAGGGCGCCAGTACGAACGCCCGGGCAGCCGGGTACCAGACGATGCCGTTTGGCGGCGATTCGAGTTCGTCGGCGGCAAGCACCGTGATCTCGCCGTTGTCGACCTTGAACAGCCGGGCGTTGCCGGTATCGGTCAAGTACAGCGCGCCCGCCGGATCGGCCTCGACGTCGTTGAGAAATCCCGGCGCGTGGCCCGAGAAATCGATGAATTTCAGCTGCTCGCCCGAGCGACGGTCGAAACCGTGCAGGCCATCGGCGTCGGCGACCCACAGCACCTCGTCCACGATCCGCATCCCGCGCGGCCCGTGCAGCGGAAACTCGGACGTGCCGACCATGAATTCGAGCGTCTCGATCTCGCCGCCGGGCGCGACCCGCGAAATGAAACCGTTGGCGTCGCCGGCCGCATCGCCGTTGAAATTGGAAACGAAATAGACGTCCTGTTCAACGTCGTAATGCACGGCTTCCGGTCCGGACAGCCCGTCGATCACGACAACCGGTCCTGCGGTCTGCTGCGCGCCGTCACCGGTCTGCGCCATGACGCCCTGTAGCGCGAATGGTGCAATGAGTATCAATGCATATTGAAAATATCGTGTCATGGCTCAGCTCCGAGGGTTTAAAAAATACCGATTGAAAAGAAAGATCGCTGGCTGAACGCCGGTACCGGCCTGCATTCATGAAAGCCCGTATACCAGGGAAAATCCGATGTAGGTGCCCAGCAGATTGCCCAGCGACCCAAGCACGATGCCGGGCAGCAGCAAATCCTTGCGTCCGAACCGCTCGACCAGCGGCAGCACCACGGTGGAGCCGCCCACGGTCGTGGCCGAAGCCACCGCGGCGACTTCCGGCGACTGGCGCATGAGTCGGCCGGCCAACACCACGATCGCGCCGTGCACCGCGATCAGGATCACCACGAACGCCATCAGCAGCAAGCCGATCCTGCCCGTCTCGCGCAATGCCGCCACCTCGCAATAAGCTGCAAGCGCGGCCAGGAACAGATACGCGCCGTACATGCCCAGCACCTCGGCGCCGCGCAGCCGCGCAATGGGTCCGACCTGGGCCAGCAGCAGGGCCAGCGTGGTCAGGATAAGGATGGCCGGCACGTCGAATCCGGCAACTCCACCCAGCCAGGCGGCCAGCTGCGCGGACGCCACGAACGCGACCAATCCCAACGCGACAAGCATCACCATATCGCCCAGGGCGGGCCGGTCATCCCGGCGGATCGCCGAGTCCCGGCCGCGCTCGTCTTCCGTGACCACATCGCGTTTCGGCAGCACCGCGCCGACCAGTCGCGGGAATATCAGCAGAACGGCGATCCAGACAACCGTGAGCACATGATCGGCAACCGCAGCCGCGGCATACAG
>Ga0209943_1001370_pt1 | contig 15051 bp, 9 predicted proteins | sample SalPonR1_B_D2_MG_FD_185698 | JGI IMG/M metagenome (GOLD analysis project Ga0209943, IMG submission 185698) | Salt pond soil microbial communities from South San Francisco under conditions of wetland restoration - Salt Pond MetaG R1_B_D2_MG... ... | reverse complement strand
GGATCAATAACTATGTCCTTAATTCCTTGATCTTTCAAAGTCCGAATGCGTTGAGAAAAGTAACTATAAACGGAGGTTACCACATCTTCATAATCAGAAAAGCTTTTCATAGTTTTAGGAGTACCTCGCATATGCATACAGACAAAAGGAGCGCCCCATCGGGCCACAATGGAGACCATATTTTCATCAAATTTGCCTCCGGAGATATCATTGATCCAGTCTGCTCCCGCTGAAAGGCTTTTTAAGGCGGTGTCAGAATGAATGGTATCCACTGAAATACAAATCTCGGGCCAGCGCGATTTAATATGAGATATAACACCCCCCAGACGATTCCATTCCTCTTCAGAAGGGACAATATCAGCGCCCGGACGGCTCGACATAGCGCCTAAATCTATAATATCTGCTCCTTCCTGAATCATTTGTTCGACCCGGCTTATAACTTCACCTTCTTTTTGGTAGCGACTGCCGGAGTAAAAGGAATCTGGGGTTACATTGACAATTCCCATGATCAATGGGCGATCTATAGAAAATAGAGAGCCACCTTGGGTAAAAACGTGATGTCGTGATTCAGTCCATTTCATTTAATAAATGACATTCAAAGTCTTGAATAGTTTAACCATTTGATAAATAGTTGCTTTCTAGCAAATTATTATTTTATTAGCCAATGAATCTTGTCAAGTTTATGAATAGTTCGGGTTAGTCTATATCCGGAGGAAGTTCAATACATATTTATAATGTGAGATGGTAAATACTCCCACTAAGCTGGCACAGCTCAAAGTAAGGCCCCAAAGGTTTTATTATGACTCAGTCTTAGCTGTAAAAAACTGCCTGACTTTTTTCAAGAAATCTATTTCGTCGTAGGGTTTGGTAATATAATCATTCATTCCGTGAGCCAAGTATTGTTCAATATCGTGTTTGAAGGCGTTAGCTGTTAGTGCGATAATAGGTACGTCAAGTCCCAAATCGGTTCGAATGAATTGAGTAGCTTGTACCCCATCCATTTCAGGCATTTGAATATCCATAAGAATCAGGTCGAACTGTTCATTTTCCATAATTTGAATAGCTTCTTTTCCATTCCCCGCCTCTACGATATTAGCGCCAATTTGTTTCAATGTCTGTAAGGCAATGAAGCGATTCATTTCATTGTCCTCAACCAATAAAATGTTTGGGGGGCGGGTTTTGGAATAATCACCCGATCCTGCAATATTCTCTTGATTCTCCACATAATCGGATTTAGGCAACACGACATCAAAGGAAAAATGAGTCCCGGAATTCTTTTTACTCTTTACAGCCAAGTCTCCCCCCATTAGGCTAACCAAGTCTCTTGAAATAGCCATTCCCAGACCCGTTCCGTCAAATTTTCGGGTACTTGCTGTTTCTTCTTGTGAAAATTTATCAAATATTTGAGCTAGAAATGATTCAGACATCCCGATCCCGGTATCCTTGACATCAATTTTCAACTTTTGAGCCTTATCGAAATTATCAACAACAGAAACTTCCAGGGTAACAGAACCTTTGTCCGTAAACTTAATGGCATTACCGAGCAGGTTTAATAAAACTTGTCGAATACGAACCTCGTCTCCCAGCAGGAATTCATCAAGATTAGGATCAACTATGGACTCAAACTCCAGGGCTTTATCCAGCACCTGGACTTCCATCATTTGAGTAATATTCTCAATCAATTTTGAGAGTGAAAAAGGCGAACTTTGGATTTCGACTTCTCCGGACTCAATTTTTGCCATATCTAGAATATTGTTGATAATATTCAACAGATGTTTAGCAGCAACTTCAGAGTTTGAAACGAAGACTTTTTGTTTAGATGAGAGATCCTGACGGTTTAATTCCCGAATCATACCGATAATCACATTTAATGGGGTCCGAATTTCATGACTCATATTGGCTAAGAACAAGTCCTTGGCCGAAGCTGCGGCTTCAGCCATGAGTTTGGCCTTTTCTAATTCTTTCTCCATCTGTTTTTGCTCAGTAATATCCAGATGAATGCCCACACTACCAATCAGTTTTCCCTGGTCGTCGTAATTCGGGGCACCACTGATGAACCACCACCGTTTATCTCCTTGTTTATTGACTGCTTGAATTTCATATGTATCAGATTGCCCATGCTCTCGCTTCTTCGTTTTCTTAAATATCGTATTGTATTTCTCTTCAGGGATAAACAAACGGGTCGCGACTTCGCCAATTAATTCATCAACTGTATAACCGGAGATATGGCAAAAACTATGATTGGCGTATTGAATCACATCATTATTATCCACTTCAATGAGACCGAGATTCATATTAGCAATAATATTCCGATATTTTTCTTCCTGTAATCGAATCTGCCTTTCCCACCCCTGGCGAATGCGCACATTTATTAACATTTGAGCAAAAAGAAACAGTAAATCTCTAACTTCTCTAGAATAGTCTTGATAACTCTTTACGGCATCAAACCCAACAAACCCAATCAGTCTATCCTTATGAATCAGAGGTATTGAAATAGTACTCTTGATATCTTGCTCTTCCAAAATCTTTTTCAACCCTCCATGTTTATCCTCGTCCAATTCTCCCACATTATCAACAATATAAGCCTCACCCCTTTTATGGTTTTCAACCCATTCAGGAATCATTTTAAGGGGTACATCCTTTAAATTATCAATTTGAGGTTCTATTCCTTCTTGGCACCACTCAAAGGTGTTTATAGCTATATCATTGATGAAATTATAATCAAAGATGTAAACGCGATCTGCTTTAACGAATTCACCCAGCTTTTGCAGCGAGTGATTAATAGTGGCATCGACATTGGTCAAATCTAAATTAATATAGGTATTAGCGATATCAATAAGGATCTCCTGTAAAATGACCTGTCGTTGAAGGTTTTTCTCAGCTAGATATTGAGACGTTCGCTCTTTCAGGACCCCATCCAGTCGAATGGGATTTCCCTCTTCATTAAACACCCATTTCCCTTCATTACGAACCCACTTTACTTCACCGGTATGAGTGAGAATTCGGTGCTTAACAACATACTTGCCCTTCTGCACCAACTGATCTTTAATAAAATGCAGCGTATGGTCATAATCCTCTGGAGCAATTGCCCGCCGCCACCACGAATCGTTTGAATACCACTTTTCAAGAGGTTCTCCAAATAATTTAATAGCTGAAGGCGTCGCAAAAATGAGTTCATAGTCTGGAAGACTCGCCGACCAAACCACATCAGATATCTCATTCAAAATGCTCTCGACTCGACTTTGCGTCTCTGTCAGCTCTTGCCTGGCCTTTTTCCGTTCCGAAATATCTCGAGACTGGGCCACGAGAAGACCTTGTTTCCGCCATGGAATGAATCTTGCAGTCACCTCGACAGGAAACTGCTCTCCAGTTTTTAGATTTTTATTGATTCCCTCCATCTTGAAAACCTCTTTTTCCTTCACTTCCGCTACATGAGCATCCCATTCTTCTTTATTAGAAAATAGCTCTTCGAATTCAAAAACCTGATACTGGGAGCAATCTTCCAGACTAACACCCAGGCGATTTTGGGCGGTCTTATTAATATAGAACAATCGACCATCCTCATAGGCGACCTGCAGTGCATCGGACGATTCATCTGCCCAGATTTCAAGAAATTTTCTCCGTTCAATATTTCTTTGCCTGGCAACGGTATAAACCAGTGCTTCCAAAAACGTCTTAAGAACCTCTATTTTTTGACTCTCTAATTCTATATCCTGATAACAAAAAACCACTTCGGTATTGGAATACTTCCAGCCGAACAACCAGCCATCTTGCCATGGATGAAAAAACCATCCCGTATCCAGCTGATCCAATTCGAGTGTTCCCTGTGGAATCGATAAAGAATTGCGATCGCGTATTATGGCAAAATTAGGCTCGGAAATCAATATTGTATCGCACAACCATATCGTAATATCTGCTTCACAAAATTCATGGATGAGGTTCAAGCTCGATTCCACAATCTCCTTTGAACTGGGTAAAATAAGTACGGAAAAGGCCTGTTTCGTAAAATCGTAAGACTGATTTTGATCCCCCCTGATCTGTCTTTTCATAATTATTGTTTATTCTCTCATTGATGCCTATCACTTCCCAACTCTATATACTTCGCAAATTAAATTTTGTAATCTATCGGCCTTCCTCGCGTGCTTCTAAACTCTAGCCAACCTTGACCTTACCTTTGAAGATAATAATAAACTATGTTTATTTAAAGGATTGATTTAGTTTCTTGAGATTGATAAAATAATTAGCTACTTTTCCAATTGGAAATAAAGGCTGGCAGAATAAATAGGATTCCTAAATTTTCGCTCAGAATTCCTTCATTTCTCAAAATTGAACTCCTATTTTTCAGCGCTATATTTATTCGACTACATCTTCTATGATTCAAACTGCGCATCGAATTCTCAATAATTTACTACGAATCATTAAGGTTACCCTTACTACGGGCTGGATCTCTATACTTATCATCGGAATCATCGTGTTTTTGCTTACTCAGATGGAGCAAGGGAGTGCTCTTTTAGTATCTCTGTTAAACTCACCGGGCAATATGTTTCTATTCATGATTTTGATCATCGCCCTCCTTTTAGTGATCGGGCATTATCCGATTTACTTAATGATGTGGAGAAGGGACCATTCGGTATACCGAACTTATGAAGCGCACAAACAGCCGGTGGCCTGGAACATGAAAGAAATATGGGGAGGACTGGGATGGATATCGTTCCGCGAAGAAAATGAAAAGCGGTCAAACACATTCTTATTTCGTCAGGTCAATTACGTCAGAGGTGTATTGGGCCTTACTTTTATACTCTGTCTCAGCATCATTTTGAATCATGCCATCAAAGCCTACATTTATGAAGATTTCCCCAACTTTTGGGTGAGTGGGATTATTTTTGGTCTATTGCTTATCATTCATACAAGCCTTCATAACAATAGGTTTCGCGTTCTGGCACTTCCAGGATCCTACGCTATTATGCATAGAAGTATTTTCTTTCTCTTTTGGGGGGCAACCGTTACCGCCGTAGGAGCGATTATAAGTTCTATCGCATTTGAGCAAGGTTGGAATTCATTCACGTTTATTTTCTTCATTTTGCATTGGGCATTCATAGGTTTACTCTATTGCCTATTCAAAAACTTTAGATCCGAGTTGAAATTCATCCCTTATCTGTGGCCTATTTCAAACCTGGGGCACCACCTCACATTTATAAAGTTTAGCGCCTTTCTTGGCTTATTGGCGTTTTCTATTTTTTTCCTCAGCCAATTTACTACCCTTTTTCATCCCCTTGTTATTTTACTTAGCTTTTTGCACCTGATTTACGGCGTATTTATCGTCATTCTAAAGCATCGGTTTTACTATATCTCCAATCCCTACCTTCGCCGACATAAGTTTGCTCGCTTTTTCTTTTTGTATCTGACCCCTGTGCTTGCCCCCTTGGCCATCGGGCTAATCTTTATCGCCGGCAAGCTCGGTAACGACCTTCACCTGCTCCCGGGAACGGAAAAAAAGGAAAGTATTTCTCTTGAAGAATTTAAGCAGCGCTTTTATAGCCATATAGACACCACATCCATTACAGACTCTACCTTGTATTTTATCGCCAGCTATGGCGGGGGCTTGAAAGCCAATGCATGGAATCTGATGGTTCTCGACAGCTTGTCTCAGTTTCAAGGGCAAAACATTCTCAATCAGACTGTAGCCATGTCGGGAGTATCAGGCGGAGCTTTGGGCCAACATTTCCACGCCAGTTTGGAATCACAAGATTGGAGCCGAAATCAAAAACAAGCAATTATAGATGAAATTGCGCGTTCCAATATGCTTTCTCTGGATATCGCATGGTTACTGGGTTATGATTTAGTCCGCGAAGCTATTCCGTTCGCCAGTTTTAGTCATCCGGACCGCGCTGGTAAAGCCATGGAAACCTATGCGAAAATACTTCGGGATTCAGCGATCTTAACTACAGCCTATCAAGAATATTGGGCGGATCTTTTTCAGAAACAATATTATCCCATTCAAATGACGAATGCCGCCGGAACTCATCAGCGCCGGGGAATCGCATGCTCGGTAGAATTGGATGATTTTCCAAATGTATTTCCGAATGCTGATAATTTATGTGACCTGGGTGAGAACCAATCGCTCTCCTATGCCGAAGCGGTATCTAGCTCTCACCGTTTTCCCGTCTTCAGTCCAGCCGCCAAAATTGAGGGTAAAGGCCATTATGTGGATGGAGGCTATTTTGAAAACTCGGGTATGTTGACTTTGCTCGATCTATTTATGTATCTGCAAAAAGACCCCCAGTGGGTTTCCTATTTTAAAAATTGGACTATAGCATTTGTCCAAATTCGAAATGACAAACAGGCTTTTTTGAGATCAAGATTAAACATAAATGAAATTGAAATATCTGAAACAGGAGAAAGTAAAGAATTATTTTCCATTCTCACCGCTTTGAATTCAACCCGTCATCTACCCATGTATATTGAAGACCGTTTGCAGTCCCTACCGATGGAGAATTTTACCTTTTCCGCTATAGACCTCCCCTATCGATTATCTTCGGAAGAGGTAGAAGAGGTTTTAAAGGCAAAAGAATTTCATCCCCAAAGTCAATTTTTAGTCGACAGTATTATAGCAGAGGCCAATGCAGAGATAAAAGGCGCCTTATCAAACCATCCCTATCCCGAATGGGGAACCATTGAACCCCCATTGGCTAGATTTTTATCTCAGCCCGCTGTAAATTACATGCAAATTATGCTTAAGCACGACACGCTTTTGTTTTCTGACTTTCAGAGTAGCCGGCACCGTCAAAAACCTATTGCGCAGGACCAGTAATGAAAAAAGCCCACCCGCGTCAGCGAATGGGCTTCAAATTGGAATAAAAAAACAATTATTACATTATGATTTCGAGGAAGGATCGGGCGTATATCTGAGGTAGTCCTTCACTTTGCGATATCCGGTAAACTTTTCATCTGCCTCAGCATCGCTGATACTCGGCGAAATAACAACTTCTTCCCCATGCTTCCAATCCGCTGGTGTTGCCACACTATGATCGGCAGTTAGCTGTAAGCTATCGATTACGCGAAGAATTTCGTCAAAATTCCGACCCGTTGAGGGAGGATAAGTTAAAGTAAGTTTCACCTTTCGATCCGGACCTACTATGAAAACCGAACGTACGGGTACCTTATCAGCCGCCTCCGGATGAAGCATACCATATAGTTCAGCTACTTTACCATCATCAGCAATAATCGGATAGTTCATGGTGGTATTTTGCGTCTCATTAATATCCTTGATCCACTCTTTGTGTTCATTTACTGGATCCACGCTCAAGGCTAGGATTTTCACATTTCGTTTATCAAATTCACCTTTTAGTTGCGCAACACGTCCTAATTCCGTAGTGCAAACCGGCGTATAATCAGCTGGATGCGAAAATAAAATACCCCATGAGTCCCCTAAGTAATCGTAAAAGTCTATTTCTCCTTCTGTCGTTACTGCTTTGAAATTTGGAGCTTTGCTTCCTAATTTAATGGCCATAATTTATCGTATTTTGTTTTAAGTATGTAACTATAACTCTGTGACTATGATTAAGTTGAGTGAATTGTGTTAAAGAAATGTGAAGGTGTGCAAACCCTGTAGAGAAGTATTTGAGACAATCAAATCTTACTGAATTCAGGTGGAAAGATGGATCCATTCCGTCTACTTCGTTTTAAGAGCATGAGGGATAGAAGCGATAGTGACGAGGCGGACGGACGTCAATCATCGAGATGGCTGGCAGCCAGGCTCGATGATGCAGCCGTAGAGCGAGGAGGTGACCGAATGGAAACCCTACACAGCCATACGGATGCCGGCCGGCCGGTTCGGCACTACAAGCGGATAGCCCGACGCCAAATGCCCAAAGGGCAGTTGGGGGGCATGCCCAAAAAAGTGATATCCAAAAATTAAATCTCAACATCTGAAGGAGATCTACCGTAAAAATTTGATAATAAATCCAGAATAATCATACCCAAATTCACTTCTTCTTGCGTTAAAGGCCAGAAATCTGTACTTTCACATTCCAATATGACATGGTATGAGCCCGAATACACCTTTACACTTTTTGATCCTTTTTATATCCCTCAGTGCTATCCTTTCCTGTGGTCAAAATGGTGATAATCAGGAAAATCAGGCATCTACACAAATAGCTGAGGATATACAGCCGCTATATGGCTACCATCCCGATAGCTTTTATGCGGTGCTAAACACGGTAGAACCCAATCAGTTTTTGGCTGACATTTTGCTTCAAGAACACATTTCTTATGCGGAAATTCATGAACTCGTGCAACGCACAGATTCCGTATTTGATCCACGTGATATCCGTTCGGGTCGGTCGTATTGTTTCTTGTATACGGATAGCTGCGTGCGACCTGATCTCATGATTTATGAATTATCTCCCTACTCCTATCTGGAATACGACTTGCACTGTTTGGATGTGCAGCGAGTCAATCGGCCGATAGAAACCAAAATACGTCGAACAGGCGGCAGAATTGATGGCTCACTGTGGCTTTCACTGGACAAAATGGGGGCTCCAACTTCGCTGATTGCTAAAATGGAGGATGCCCTGGCCTGGTCGGTGGACTTCTATTATATTCAGCCTCGGGATTCCTTTTTCCTGCTTTATGAGGAAGAATGGTCGGGAGATGACTTTTTAGGTACGGGCAAATTGCTGGGCGCTTACTTTGAGTCCGGGGGGCAAGAACACTATTCCATTTGGTATGAATCGGAGAACTATCATGGATTTTTTGACAAAGAGGGCCGCCCTATGAAAAAGGCGTTCCTCAAATCGCCGGTGTCCTATTCCCGGATCTCCAGCCGCTATAATCCCAGGCGCTTTCACCCGATTCAAAAGCGCGTAAAGCCTCATCTGGGCACGGATTATGCCGCCCCCAGAGGCACTCCCATCCGAGCTGTTGCTGATGGCGTAGTAACCAAAGCCTCATACACCCGCGGTAATGGTGTGTATGTCAAGATCAGGCATGACAAAACCTACCAAACCCAATATCTTCACATGACAAAATACGCTCGAGGTATCTCACCCGGGGTAAAGGTTCGTCAGGGACAAACGATTGGGTATGTCGGATCGACGGGCCTGGCCACAGGACCTCATGTTTGCTTTCGCTTTTGGAAGAATGGCAGACAGGTGGATCACCTGAGAGAGAATCTGCCTCCCCCGGAGCCTATGGCCCGGGAGGAACTGCCTCAGTACTATGAAAATCGCGATAAAATATTACAATTGATGCATCCTGATCACTCCATGGAGGCAGACTTGTCTCCTATTTTGTAAATTACTCACCCTGAGAAAAATTGACCATGGCCACTGACCGGCTTCCACTATCTGTGATTATTCCGGCTCAAAACGAAGCCGATCGCATAGGACGCGGATTAGATTCTGTTCAATTTGCAGATGAGATTCTGGTCATCGATAGCTTTTCAACAGACAATACTGTCAAAATTGCCCAAAGTAAAGGTGCGCGAGTCATTCAACAAGAGTTTCACTATGCTGCTTCGCAAAAAAACCGAAGTATTCCTCAGGCCGCTCATGAATGGGTGCTTATCCTGGATGCAGATGAATGGATCAGTGAACCCCTCAAAAAAGAGATTATTGACCTGCTTCAGAAAGGGCCCGACAAAAAAGGCTATGCCATTCCTCGCATCAATTATTATATGGATCAAAAGGTGAAATATTCAGGCTGGCAGAATGATCAGGTCGTCCGATTCTTTCATCGCGATAGTGGCAAATACAACGACAAGCGGGTACACGAAAAACTTATCGTTTCAGGCCCGGTCGGGAAACTCAAAAACCACATCCACCACAACACCTACCGATCGTTTCAGGATGTTTTGCGGAAGGTCAATCAATACTCGACCTGGAAGGCAATGGACAAAGTGGATAAGGGGAAAAAGGCTTCTTATGCATCTATGTTTTACAAACCTGTATTTACTTTTTTCAAATCGTATTTCCTGAGAGCGGGTATCCGGGATGGAAAAGTTGGCTTTATCATTAGCGTGATTACTGCGGGCTCTGTTTTTTTGCGGCAGGTGAAAATCTGGCGGATACAAAATGGAGAAAAAATGAGCTAAACCATGAAGGCACCTCCTCCTCGCACTATATATCATCTTTCGACAGCCCGATCATGGCGGGGAGGTGAGCAGCAAATTTACAATCTGGTTAAACAACAAAAAGAAATGGGTCTGAAGCCTATCGTCTGGGCTCCGAAAGAATCACCGCTGCTGTGCCGGCTGCAAATGGAAAACTTCCCAGTAGTGGGTTATCCACATCCTATGTCGATCAATCTCCCGCTTATTCTGAAGCTCAGAACGTTTATTAAGCAAAGTCAACCCTCTATTCTCCACCTGCATGACTCTCATGCCCATACTAATGGATTGCTCTCCACTTTAGGACGACCTCAACCGCCACCCATTGTACTCCACCGACGCGTTCCTTTTCCCGTGGGGCAAAGCCGGCTGTCGCGTTGGAAATACAACCACTCCCGAATCAAGCGGATTATCGGGATATCTCAAAAGGTCATAGACGCCATGCAAATCTGCCTTCGACGAACGGACCACATTCGAAAAATATACAGTGGCATTGACCCTAGCGCACTTCAGGTGTCGCAAAGTGGGGTATTTCGCCAGGAGATCGGGGCAAATCCCGGTGATATTCTCATTGCTCATATTGGTGCCCTGGCTCCTGAGAAAGGATTCAAAACGTTTCTACAGGCAGCGGCAAAAATCAACGATAGGATATCCCATCCTGAAAAAATACGCTTTCTACTTGTCGGGAAAGGACCGGAAGAAGCCGCCCTGAAAAAAGAAGCGCATAGGATGGGACTCAGGAATGTAATTTTCACAGGATTCGTGGAAAATATGGCTGCCGTTTATTCAGATTTGGACTTACTCTTGTTTTGTCCTGAGCAAGAAGGTCTGGGCACAACAGTCATCGAGGCCATGATGGCAGGAACACCGGTGATCGCTACCCGAGCCGGGGGGATCCCCGAACTCATTCGGCATGAACGCGAGGGGTGGCTAAGCGAAATAGGGAATGCCGATGAATTGGCTGAATATGCTATTCATGCCTTACAAAACGATCAACTGCGGAAGCAGATGGTGGAGGCCGCGAGAGATCGTAGCCTTTTATTTACAGATAAGACTATGGCCGAAAAAATAGTAGACGTATATCGTGAAATCTGGTAATGCTACTCCTCCTCACCCGAAAAATAATGTGTAATTCGCTGAGCCAGGGCCGGTCCCACCTGTTCAGCAATTTCAGTTTCGGCCGCTTCCGACACCTTTTTCACTGAACCAAAATGGGACAATAGCTTTTGCCGACTTTTGGGTCCCACCCCTTCTATTTTTGTCAGCTCACTGACCGTAAAGTTCTTCGACCGCATATGTCGATGAAACGTAATGGCAAAGCGGTGGGCCTCATTCCGCAGATGCTGAATCACTTTCAGCGTCTCGGACTTCTTATTGATATACAGGGGAACAGGATCGCCAGGAAAATAGATCTCTTCTAATCGCTTCGCTATGCCTATTACAGAAATCTGATCCAACAACTCCAATTCGCGTAATATCCTTACCGCAGCGCCCAACTGCCCTTTGCCACCGTCAATGACGACCAACTGCGGAAGTGGCTTATCCTCAGCTTTCAATCGCTTGTATCTTCTACTCACCACTTCTTCCATGGAGGCGAAATCATCAGGACCCTCCACGGTTTTAATATGGAATCGACGATAATCTTTCTTTGATGGCTTTGCATTTTTAAAAACCACACAAGACGCGACGGGATTCGTGCCCTGTATATTCGAGTTGTCAAAACATTCGATGTGGGTGGGCAAACGATCCATTTGAAGGTCTTCTTTCATCGTCTTCAGAATGCGTTCTGCCCGAGAGGCTTTATTTTTACGTGCTTGTTTCTGCTGTTGCTTTTGCTGCTTAAAGTAAAGCACATTCTTTTTAGACAAGTCCAGCAATTTCTTTTTATCGCCCCTTTGCGGCACAGTCCAGTCGGTTTCCTCGAGCAGCAAATCCAATTCGAAAGGCACCACAATTTCAGGCGCATAATCCGAGAATCGTTCCCGAAGATTTAGAATGGCCAGTTCCAACAGATCCTTTTTATCATCATTCAGATTTTTCTTCAGTTCCAGAGTGTAGGTATTGATCATTACCCCATTCACCACTTTGATATAATTTACAAAAGCATGCGTATCATCATCCGCTATGGAGTATACATCCAGATCCTGAATGCGTGGATTCACCACTGTTGATCGACTTTGATAGTCCTGAAAGGCTTCCAACCGGACCTTCCATCGATGCGCTTCCTCAAAATTCATCTTCTCGGCCTCCAGCTGCATTTGCCGTTTTATATGTTGTTTCACCGGACCGAAGCGACCGCGCAACATATTTTTCACCTGATCAATTTTCTCCATGTAATCCTGTTCTGACTCATGTCCTTCGCACGGTCCCATACAATTGTCAATATGGTACTCCAGACAGACCTTAAACTTTCCCGCATCAATATTTTTTTCTGACAAGTGCAACTTACAGGTTCGAAGTGGAAATAATTGTTTGATCAGATCCAGAACGATCTTCGCCTTGTATTTTGAAGTATAGGGGCCATAATACAGCGATCCATCCTTTTTGCGGCGCCGTGTAAAAAAAACGCGCGGAAACCGTTCCTTCTTCACACAGATATAGGCATACGATTTATCATCACGAAACATCACATTAAATTTCGGCTGCAATTTTTTAATCAGTGTATTTTCCAATAACAGCGAATCGTGCTCAGACTCTACTATAATGAACTCTACCCTCTCTGCAGACTTCACCATTGTCCGCGTCTTATAGGCCTGATTTTTCCCCGCCGTAAAATAACTACTGACCCGATTTTTCAGATTTTTCGCCTTGCCCACATACAACACCTCCTCATCCGAATCGATGAATTTGTACACCCCCGGCTGTTGCGGTAGATAAGGAAGTAAGTGTTCTCGATAATCTTTCGACGTCATAACGCAATATTAGCAACTATTTTTCACATCTACATGTCCTCATCCAACAGTCATTTTTTTATCATAATTTTTTGGGCGGTCCGCGCTCTTGGCATACCTAGTGTCATTACCACTAAATAAGTATGGAAAAGTCGCAGTAGATTTTTGTTCAGATCAAGGCGCGACGAAGAAGTATAGCCGTAGCTATGCGACTGAGGAGCAACGATGAGCTGAGCAAAAAGATCAAGACTTGGTCTATAACGAATTTAGTGGTAATGACACTAGCATCTCTTCGTGTTTCTCAAGGGGTGTAAATACATATAGTGAGAACTTGGTCTTGCGAGGAGAAAAGCCAATAAGTGGGGCTTCGCCGCTATGGCCGCTTTCGTAGGTGTAACTATATTTGCCAAATCCGATAATAGTAGGGCCCCACATTTTGGGTTCAGATCCCGACCAGTTTGTCATATGTTTGATGAGTTCAAAGCTATCTGCCTTCTTCTGTTCGTTATCCACATAGTCATGGATAAAGTCGGTCACATTGACTTCAGTCTCGGTGGTTTTGTTCTTTTTTGCCATAAGCGTTGAGGATTTTTGTTCCGTCTTGTTTTTAGCCCCGGATCGACAAGCTTTGCTATCGATTGTCCGATGGAGGACACTTCAAGTGCGCACTCCATTTTAAATATACAAGCTTTTTTTGAGCTTAGCCCGCATAATTCACAAACTTTACATGACAGATGGGATATGAAATTATAGTAAACTGTAAATAAAACGCTTACCGTAGGGCTTGCCTTCGAACTTGAGCGATTATTCAAAATAACGCAAGGGGGATGATAAGCTCTGATTCTCACTTTTGAGTGTAATTGTAGCCAAATAAAACAGAGCGAAAACTTCGGCCCAAAGGGCGGAAAATGCATGCATTTTCCGAATTAGAGGAGTTGTGAATCAGAAACCTTGATTTCAGCCCAATCACCCATTTCCGGAAATGACAACCACAATAATGACCATCATGAAGAGGGAGATTTGGACGTAATAATTATGAATATATAAGCCGGCAAGGATAAGGGCCTCATCGGTTTTATCCGTCTCTATATTTCCACTAAAGGTGCTACTCTTGTAATTGATGATGGCCTCACCACTTTCATCATATACCGTCCACTTTGTATTCCAAATGTTGGTGTACTTTAATTCGTAATTTTGTCCATTGAGCATAAATTGGGCTTTTGAACCCCAGCCGTTATAAAGAATTTGACCCCGTTTGTCTCCAGTTTCCAAATCGCGAATTTCTGTTTCATCTTTGAAAAAACCTTTTTTTTGAAATTTTAGGCCTGCCTCTTTGAGTTTGGCTTTAGCAGTGTTTCGAAACGCTTTTTCCTTTAAATACCCGATTTTCTCCTCATCTTCAAAGATTCGATAATTGGAGGAAAAGAAGTTGCTTTTCCATTTCATTTTTCATTTCTTTTAATTTAAACCTTAACCCGCATTATTCATATACTCTAAATGAGAGCTTGAATTTAAAGTCATAATATACTTAAATTCAGGTATTTATTATAGGGTTAGCCCTCAGAATTCATTCAAATGTAAGGAACCCAATTTGGATATTGCGATTTCCCAAACCAGCTACATGAAAAATGCATGGATTCTCCGGGTTAATTATTTTGAGTTTTTAATATTACAAGGCCGACTATTATTCATACAGCCCCTTAGCCTCTATTTTATGGTTTATACTTCCCTAAAATGTTCGTACTTACCCAATAGATGTCCTGATTTCGAGTGTAGAAAAGGTACTTGCCATCGGGTGAAACGAAAGGGCATAGTTCGTGCTTCTCAGTATTTATGGAATCTCCCATATTTACGGACTCTGACCAATTTCCCGTTTCGTCCCTAAAGCTAATGTATAAATCGCCCTGCCCAAGTCCATTTTTACGAATCGAGCAGAATATCATATAGCTCTCATCAGGTGCTACAAAAATATCCGCTTCATACCTATTCGTATTAATAGTTTCGGGTAGCTTTTTTGCTTTTTGGAACGCCCCATTTTTATATTTAGAGCGA
>Ga0209943_1001368_pt1 | contig 15058 bp, 9 predicted proteins | sample SalPonR1_B_D2_MG_FD_185698 | JGI IMG/M metagenome (GOLD analysis project Ga0209943, IMG submission 185698) | Salt pond soil microbial communities from South San Francisco under conditions of wetland restoration - Salt Pond MetaG R1_B_D2_MG... ... | reverse complement strand
ACCTGGTGGTCCCTGAGCACCTTGAGGTCCTTGGGCACCTTGAGCACCAGTGGGGCCTTGAGGACCAATAGAACCGGAACCACCGGCACCTGGTGGTCCCTGTGCACCTTGAGGACCATCAGGGCCTTGAGGTCCAGTTGAACCAGTGCCACTACCAGCGCCTGGAGGTCCCTGAGCGCCTAGTGGACCTGTCGGGCCTGTTACTCCAGTACCAGTACTACCAGCCACCCATGCTCCTGAAACACCAATAGTAGGTTCCCAATAAGAGAGTACTCCGGTAGATAAATCAATGTGGATAGCCGGTCGAGTGACATCACCGCCAGTAGGTCCATTAGGAAAATCAACTGATGCTGAATCATTACTGCTAAAAAGAATGTTAGGTTCCAATTGCACAATGGCAGAACCAGAAGTAGTAGCAGTCAATAAACCACCTTGAGAAAAAATTCGTACTAAACCTGGCAATCCGATTACAGCTGAACTGTTAGCTGATCCTGTCAGAGATTGAGCAGTTTCTACTGTTAAAGTAATAGGAGAATTAATCCATTGTCCACCAGTAAAACATAAATAATCTCCACCAGTAGCACCTGTCACACTAACATCCCCCAAACAATCAATTGAAACATTTCCCAAAGCATCACATAGATCTCCCACACTCATTCCTATACCAGTTGGTCCTATTGGACCCTGACTACCTTGTGGTCCCTGAAGTCCTAGTGGTCCTTGGCTACCTTGTGGTCCCTGAAGTCCTAGTGGTCCTTGGCTACCTTGGGATCCCTGTGGTCCTTGATCACCCTGAGGTCCTTGATCACCCTGAGGTCCAGTATTGCCTTGAGCCCCCTGTTCGCCTTGAGGTCCAGCATTACCTTGAGCTCCCTGCCTACCTTGAGGTCCAGTATTGCCTTGAGCCCCCTGTTCGCCTTGAGGGCCGACATCACCTTGAGGCCCTTGCCTACCTTGAGGTCCGGTAGGTCCTGTAGGTCCCACCATCTCAGCATCCATACCTGCTGGTCCTTGACTACCTTGAGGTCCCTGATTACCTTGAGGTCCTTGAACTCCTTGAGGTCCTAACCCTCCTTGCGGTCCTAGCGGTCCTAGCGGTCCTTGCGGTCCTTGGGTTCCTTGTGGACCTTGTACACCAGTAACACCAGTAGCACCAACCATTTCAGCATCCAAACCACGAGGACCTTGGGCTCCTTGTGGACCTTGGGGTCCAAGTTCACCAGGATCGCCTTTGGGTCCACTAATTTTGATCAAGGTACAATCATTTTTACTGCCCTTACAATTATAATTAGTACGACAATTCTTGCCTTTATATTTAACCATTTTTAGTTTTATATATCAAGCATATATTTTATTTTTGCACTTTAATCAATATCAATCATAATCACATTTTATTTTCAATGAAACAAAACCATAAAACCTTTCATCTTCCTCTTTCTCTTCATTTTAAAAATTTGAATAATGTATTCAAATTAAGACCTTTGAATCATAAAGTTTCCAAGAATTATTTCAAAATAATAATTAATTTATTTTGAAATATTAATTTATCATTTTGTAATTTTACAAAAAAAAACTTAAATAATAATAATTCTTTACAATATTAGCAAGAAAATTAAAATATTAAATCCTAGTTGGAAATTTTTTGGAGCAAATTGGAGAGTTGGGTTTCAAGTTTTTCAACACGAGCTTCCAAATTTTCATTTCGAATCTTCATTTCATTATTTTCATTTTCACCACTTTTTATTAACTTCTGTTGTTCCTTACAAATACCAACTAAATATGCAATTAATGCCATTTGATCAATTTTGAGTAAATTATCAATATCTTCAAAACCAGAGATTTTGCCACCATTTTTAACTACCCATGGAATAATTTCTTTTAAATTTTGCGCAGAAAAACCATGTTTAACCCTACTTTCAACTCCATGTTTCTTTTTACGATAAGAAATTAAACGTACCTTTTCCAAATTATCTAAATTAAACGCTTTGTTATCCAAATCAGTAATATCTCTTTTGAGACGTTCATCACTCACAAAAGTTCCCCCGGAGACCCGAGTGACTAATTTAGTAGCATTATCCCAAACTAACATATTAGAAGCTAAAGTCTCGGGAACCTCTTTAATTCTTAAAGTTCCACCCACCGAAATCTCATTATTTGCTGTACTCATCATACCAGTACCACCGATAACCACACTATGTGAGTAATTGGCAATTTTGTTATTAGAACCACCAACTATTACGGAACCAATAGTTTCTTCATATTGATCAGCATAAATTGAATTTGAATCTCCACCAATGATCACCGATTGATAAACTTTGCTTTGATCACCAGAATCAATATAAATTTCATTATTAGATCCACCAATAATCACAGAATCATTAATACATCCTGAACCGCTATCACAGAGAGAAATTTCATTATTATTACCACCTATTATACTATTATTTAATGCGAATCCATTCATAGTGGATTTAACATAAATTTCATTATTAGAACCTCCTAGGATTCCGTTACTATCAATAGAAAAATTAGCACTCCCAAATATCGTAATTTGATGATATTTTCCTGCTATGATGGCATTATAATTATTTTTGCAAAAATTATTAGAATTATCAATCTTAATCTCATGATCTAGACCACCAAAGATTACACCCAATCTAATATCGGAAGATTGAGAATCAGAAATATCCATGGTATGGTAATCTCCACCTAAAATCACATTATTGGTTAAATCTGATTCGTTTGAATTCTGAATTGAGATATCATGGCGAGCACCTCCCACAATTGTATGATTAGATAAAACAGAGCTACTAGAATCTTCTAAACAAATATCATGGAAGTTACCTCCAATTACGGCACAATTCCGAAAACGAGAACCAGGAGAGTCCCCATAAATACCCCTAATAGAATTGTCCTCACCAAGGAGAATCCCAGAGTACCTGGAAGAATTACTAATAGAATTATCAGAACCGGCTAAAATACCACATTTATCGGAAGAATCACTAATAGAATTATCAGAACCAGCCAAAATAACAGATTCACTGGAAGAATCACTGATAGAATTATAATAACCAGCCAAAATAGCAGAGTTATCGGTTTCTTCCATTGAATTAAATAAACCTCCAATAATAGCACTTTGATCAGCCGTATCCGAGATATTATTTGCGTAACCACCACCAATTAAAGAATCATCACTGTTTTCAATAATATTAGATTCACCACCAACAATCGCGCTTTCAATTGCATCGGAAGTAATTTCACTACGGCTACCTGCGAAAATACCTACAGACTCGCAATCTGTCACAATGTGTAATTTTCCACCCATGATCACGGAATCCTCAGAAGTTCCTTGCAATACATTCCGTCTCCCTCCTACAATTACATTCTTATCCGAAGCAGTGGTAGACAAAGTATTACTAGTACCAGCTAAGATAGCACCATAATTTCCAGTGGGTCCAATTTCATTATCTTTGCCACCCAAAATTAAATTACCCACTCCACCGATTACCCGATTCGACACACCCGCTACAACTGCTCCATCCTCGGCTTCCAAAGCCACAAGATTAGCTTGACCACCAGCCAAAAATGACCTAGGTCCCAGAGCTACCTCCCCAGGCTCAGACCTAATTCTTTGGAGGTCCACCGCGTTCTCACCTCGACAATCACCACCAATATTACTACCATCCGGACAGGTAACGGATAAGAAACCATCTCCCGCATTGGCAGGTCCAACAGTCAAACTATGATTGACATCCAATGGATTTAAAACCATAGTAGTACATCCACCAGCGTCTTTAGCTTGAAAGTCGAAACCAAAAATGCAATCTAGATCAACAAAGTAAAATTTACCATTTTTACAAATTAAGACTTGACTTCCATTCTTAATAGAAACACAATCATCACAACCTGCCTCAAAACATTCTACCGCAATATCCGGCATAGTCACCACCCCTCGGGAATCCCGAAAGACTACCACACTCGAATCAGGATCACCCACGATCATTGTCTGCTTAAAAAAGTAATGAGAACCCATCGGCCCCTCTACATGTGACCACAAAAGACCATCCATAATAGTGATAAATTGATCAATATTGGAAAACATCCCTAAACCGGCGAACATAGTATCTCCTAATTGTAACAATTCAAAGTCCACTGGTGCATTTTTAAACATATCAGCACATTCAAAAATAGTAAATTGAGCAATACAATTACCAGTCGGACCACTTTCGCCTCCACCACCAATTTTAGGAATTTGTTTTAAGGCACCTAAAACATCATCAAATTCAATACAGCTTAAATTTTTACCAGTATCTAACCAACCAGTCACTCCACCGGTAAATTCGCAAATTCCACATCCATCTAGATTTAAGAACATATCACCAACACAAACTTCAGGTCCAGTTGGGGCACTTTGACAATCTTGTCCTACAAACCATTTTGATCCTCTCTTTCCAGTTGGTCCGATTGGACCGTCAACACCTTGAGGGCCATATGGCCCTTGAGGACCAGGGTATCCTTGTGGTCCACAAACTTTAAGGAATGTAGCATTATTTTTACCCATTAAAGATAATTTTATAATCGAAGGTATATATAAAATAATCAAAGAAAATAACCAATAATATTTCTGTTAATCCATTCACACCATACTTAAATGATTTAAGAGGTTATATAATTGAGTAGAAGTATAACATTCTTGAATCCTAAGGGTAAATTTAGCTAAAATTTCTAAGTATTTATCTTTTTCAGGAAAAGATTCCAAACAAATGAGAACTTTAGTAAGAATATTAAGTAAATCGCAAATTTCAAATCCTTGTTGTAATAATTCCTGAATAGCTAAGTAACTTTTTCTAACATCTCCACCCTTACGACAGTTTTCTAAAACCTCTATCATTATATCTATTTCCGGTATCCCCAATATCTTATAATATTTGTTTAAATGGTCACTTTTAGCATCGCATTTTCCTAAAACTTGTAATAAATTAACAGCAAGTCTAATATCGCCATCAGCAGTTAATTTAATGAGATCAAACAATTCAGGATGAGGAGTGATATTTTCGGAAGAGCAGATTTTGTATAGAACTTTTTCAATTTCTTCATCTTCTATAGGAGATAATTTTAAAATATTACAACGAGATTGTAAAGCATTAATAATTTTCCCATAATCTTGAGTCACAAATATAAAACGTACCCGCTTACTATTTCTTTCTATAATAGTGCGAAGTGCCATTTGAGCTTCAGTGCTCATTTGATGAAACTCAAAAATGATAACAATTTTTAAGAGACCTGCAGGCAATTTTGTAGCTTTTTTGATGAAAGATTTAACATTGGAATAATTAAAGTTATTAGATTTAGATTTACTAGCTTTATGAACTTCTGATACAACATCTTTTCCTCGGTCTAAACTGCCATAGATTTTTAAACATCCATCAGACATATGTTCACTTCCTAAATATTCTTGAATTAATAATTTTACAATCAAACTTTTACCACTACCATGAGGTCCTGTAATAATTAGATTTGGGATATTCCGACTTTCTACCATACTCATTAAAGTTTGAATAGTACCATAATTTCCATAAACTTCTTCTAATTTATGAGGAGCATATTTGACTATATAATTCTGGTTCATTTTTAATATAAATAAAAGAGTGAGTTTTTTAAATAATAATTAAAATCAAAATATTATTATTATATTTTATCATTTTTATATAAAATATTATTTTTTTGATGTTCATGTTCCTGGCGGGATTTGAACCCGCAATCTTCGGCTTATAAGACCGCTGCCCTAACCTGATTAGGCCACAGGAACATTATATTAATTCGGAATATCTTTAATATAATTTTATTTATTGAACCTTTTTTATAATTTTTTAATATCTTTGTGGAATATTCAAAGTAAAATTATACCACTTATCTATACAGAAGTATTAAGTTTATCTCGAAATTCCACAATTTGTTGTAAAATGACCAAAATACTAGCTACCACTTGATCTAAATTCTCTTCTATATTTACTTTATACAATTTAGTTTTACAATTATGACTGTCAAAAACCCATTCATATTTGGAATATAAATCCTGGAAAGTTTTTTGATCCATAATATCTTCAGTCTCCTCGATTTCTTCTAAATATCTTTTATAACACATCTCCAAATCACCAAATAAATAAATTATCACATTCCCTTCTATCACCAAGAAATCACCTAATTTATGAAGTTGTTCTAATTCATGTTGATTAAGGTACCCCAAATCATGAAATAATTCACTATAAACATGTACAATTGAATATTCTGAATCATGGATCATGTATTGATCTTCTTCTTCTTTACTTTGAAGCATAAAATCAACTTCCATTTGAAAACACTGTGTCTTGAGATCCCAATTAATTCTTTTTCTCTTTCGCCAAACTTCTATATCATACGTATTTCTTAATTTCTGATAAATAAGGCCTTTTTTTGTACCTGGAATACCTTCTATTAAAATCTTCATCAATAAGCTAATGAACTCATATAAAATAAAAAAGATATATTTTTAATCAAAATTTCAAAGAACTAACTCCCCTAGATAATAAAAAATTGATTCGTTTCACATCTTTAATTTGTAAGCTTGACAACAATTAGACATTTTAAGGTGAAACTGATTTATTTTTCCCTTCTCAGCTTAGTTAGATTGATATGGTCTAACTAATCTGAGAAAGGCGTATGAGACCATATGTGTTCAGTATTGGATTCGTCTAATATGGAATGGAAAAATGAGCAGAAATCTTGCGGTGTAAAAACTGAGTCCGGAAATATAACCGCTTTTAATAGGTAGTACGGCATTATAAGTTCTCGATTAATGATCCTATGGTGTCTATGGCGGGTGAGAATCCCGAGTCTAGCTTACATACTTTGTATTAGATCAATAAGGAAAAGGAATAAGATAGTGTAAAAATGAGAATAGTGATATATATGTATAAGAATATAAACAATTATAAGAGTATCATATTTTTTGAGAGTGGAATATTAAAATGGTATTAGGTTTTAATTTAAAAATGTGCCTAAAGTAAAAAAAATTTAGTATTGCCCATTTTATATATGTTACCTCTTAAATATCGACATCGTAAAGCTCTCACATGGTCAGAGTTAATAGATATACGTAAAGCAAAAGGACGTTCAAAAAAATTAGTGAGTCATGAAGACAAATTAGCTTCAAAAAAAATAGCAGAAAAGGCAGGTTGTAGAGTACCTAAAACTTATTTTGCTGGTAAAGACCCCTCTAAGATATCTTTTTCGGAGTTGCCAGAAGCTTACGTGGTAAAACCAAATCATTTAGCAGCAGCAAAACAAGTATTTCCAATGGTAAAGGGAATAGATCAATTTACGAAGAAAGCTAGAGATGAAAAAGAGATAGTGGAAAAACAAACTCAATATTTGCGAAAGAGAATTAACCCAGCATTTCGAGAATGGGCAACAGGTCAAATACCACGTCGGTGTATAGTAGAAGAATATATACAGGTTCCACCAAATGAAAATGATCCGGATAATCTTTATCCAATTCCGACTGATTATAAATGTTATCTTTTTCATGGTAGATGTTGTATGGTTCGTTTGGATTATGATAGAAGAAAAAAGAATCAGGCTACAGATTATTATACACGGGATTTCAAATTAATTACTTGTGATCCTATTCGCACTAAATATCCTCGCCGTCATATTGAACCTCCCAAACCTGCCATGTATGATAAAATGATAGAATTAGTTGAAAAAATGGGAAAAAACTTTGGTAAATTTATCCGAATAGATATGTATTTAACACCAACTGATGTAATATTCGGAGAATTTACACTTTATCCTGGCTCTGGTAAAGGTTCTAAATTCACAGCAAAAACAGATGCATATATGGGTGCTCTATGGCAAAAAAAATCGTGGGTATATCCAGAGGAAGAAAATCCGGTTTTTACAGAATCCCATTTCAAAAAAGTCCTAGCTAGTCTACCACACGAGGAGGTTTTTCCCACAAACAAAAAAACCAAAACAATTACAAAGGTAATTTCAAAAACAAAAGGTCAAATGAAATTAAGGAGTACCACTATTAAAAAACGTCGAGGAAAATCGAAACATTCACGTATCACCTTAAAAAAATCAAGTACCGATACAAGAAAAAAAACCAATGATCACAAAAAAACAAAAGCCAAAGGGAAATCCAAATCTAGCCAAAATCTTCCTTATAATCCACCTTGTGTCTCATTATTAAATGATGACTTAGAATAATAAAAGTAAATTTAGAGGATTACAATTACAACTTTGAAATCTGAGGAGTATTGGCTAATCAAAATTAAAACACATTGGCCTAAATTCCTTAATTTTCGAAAGTTTTAATACCTACCTATCGAACAATAAATGAAAAAAATATATAATAACTTTGAACAAAGTATAAATAATATTAAAGTATTATTGCTTATAAGAAAAAAAAATCAAAATAGTAATAAAATAAATTACAAATCATTTTAGAAATAATTTTAAAAATAGATTATAAATCATTTTAGAAATATTTTATAATAAATATTTTTAGAATAAAATGGATTATAAATCATTTTAGAAATAATTTTAAAAATAGATTATAAATCATTTTAGAAATATTTTATAATAAATATTTTTAGAATAAAATAGATTATAAATCATTTTAGAAATAATTTTAAAAATAGATTATAAATCATTTTAGAGATATTTTATAATAAATATTTTTAGAATAAAATAGATTATATTCATTTTAGAATAAAATGGATTATAAATCATTTATGAAAAATTATAACTTTGTAAAAATCAAAGTTATAAATTATACAAATTAGGATAAATTATACTTTTCGGCTAATTTAGCATTCATTTTCTTAGGTTTTATTTTCTTTAGGACATCTTTTTTCTGTTTTTTATCAGGTTTTAGATACAAAGAGTGTTTTCCGGAATATATTTTCTTGCCTGTGCAATAAATTCTATCATTTTCATCAGGTTCAGGTTCTTCATCACTATCTAAATCTAGACTAATTTTCATTTTAAAAACTTTGCCATCAATTCGTTTGGCTTTTAGTTTTTTCTCTTGTTTGGTTCGTCTAATTTGTTCTTCTTCTAATTTTTCCTCCATATTTTCTAAAGATTCCAACAGAAAACCACATGTTTCTACTATGAGTAGATCTTCGGATTGTTCTTGTAATTCTCCGATAGTAGTGATTAATTTATCTTTAGGTAATTTTTGATTAGGATCAATACGTTTCAAAATCTTGATTGACATTTGGACATGTTGTTCACTCATCCTATTAGCTAAAACTCCTCTAGATGAATTATTGGGGTTATCTAATATTTCTTTCTGTTGTTTGGAATTATTTCTTTTTTTTGTAAGAGTACCTTTTTTAGGAACAAATTGTTTTTTAAGAGGCTCTTTACTTTTCTTAGGTATTTCTTTAACAGCATTCTCACTAGCATTGTCATCAACATTTTCTTCTTCAAAACTATCACTGAGAGACATTTGATCACTTGTAGTATCGGAATCTTCAGCAGTAGATTTAGGCTTTAGCATATTTCGAATAGATTTGTTTCGACCCATGGGTGTATAATCACCATCATCTTGAGATTCAGATTCACTTAATTCAATTTCGGAGTCAGATTGAGAGTCATTTCCAAAATTAGCCAATTCATCTGCGAGACTTAAATGTTTTTTTTCTTTGAAATCCGATGGCAAAACAACTTTAGGTCCACCTGCATCTAAAGCTTCCCTAGCTAAACGTCTAGCAAGAATTCTTTCCTTAACAGCTTCTCTCTCCTCTGAGGTTTGGGTAGAAAAAGTGCGATTGTTGTTTTTCCCACCAGTATATTTTATATTACCCCCAGCTTTTCCATGACTTTTTTTGATATTAGTACTGGTATTGCTAAGATGTTTACCCTTATTTTTGGCATGGGTTCTGCCTTTTTTGAAATTCTTAACAATGGATTTATTTTTAGCTTTAGGAGGCATAAGATATAATGTATAAGCTATGAAAATTTGGAGCTATAAAATAATATATATAAATTTATGAGCTAGATTAGATATTATTTATAATCTATATCTAAGCGAAATAAAGCTTTAGAGTCAGGTTTACCGCAATTTTTGGATTTGGCGAATTTGTTTTAATTTTTCTCTATATTTTAAAGTGTTTTGAATTTTGAACCTCTTTCTATTATAATCATTATCATTTTCTTTTTTATCAATAACTAGTTCTTTATCATGCCAAGTTACTCTTTTATCCTGGGAGAATTTTTTGAGAATGTAGTCTAATTCTAATTCAGTTTTATGTAAACCCACTTCTTTTATAAAATTTGTTATCCCTTTCTCAGTATATCTACTATGATAACAAGGTATATATCCACCACGAAAGAAGGTAATACCGGTAATATAAAGAGAAGCGACATCATGATTAAGAATGTCTAAAATGGCCATAGTTCCGGTATTAGGCAAGGCACCGACCGATTTTACGATATTTAAAAACCAATCAATGTCCACATGAGCTAGGTTTCCAGTATAAATACTAAGAATATCTTGAAAATGTTCTTTATATCCTAAATTCTCTAATTGAGGATTAACTGGTGGATAAACACCCATTAAGAATTTAACCTTTTTTCTTTTTAATAAATCAAGATCCAATTTACCTCCGCAAACCGAATTAAAATTCATAGAGTGATAAAGAACATCACAACGCTTTCCTATATCAGGTTCTAATTCACTAGGTAAACTTAGAGCTTTCTTAATCCTCACTACTACATCAAAATTATCAATAATGTTGCCTTGATTAGTACCCAAAATGCTTTGAGCTGGTCCAACTAAAACAACATGTTTTCCTTTCAAATATCTCCGATAAAGTTTCCTGATCCGATCGATGTCCTTGGATGGCATACAAAACAAAGAGTATATATTATTTGGATTAAAAAAGGTCAAAGAATTAAATTTAGGTTAAAAGTAGTTGACTAAATATATATTAATATAAGGATACTATATGTCTAATACATACTAACAGCAAAAAATTACTAAGAATGGCTTTTTTAATAAATGTATGTAGTTAAAAAACAAAGTATTTTTTATTCGAAAAAAATCAATGATATTAAAAAAAAAATATAATATGCTGGACTTAGGTAAAAAAAAGTATTAAGATATTATATAGTAAAACATTCTTACAGCAAAAAAAAGATAAATAATAAATGATTGTTCTTTAAAAAAACAGAATGTAGTTTTACTATATCCTTAAGAATTTAAAGTTTATAAACAGGTATTAAGAGTCTTAAGTATAAACTATATTAAGTGTAAAATAAGAATTGTAGATACTTAAGAATATTAAAGATATAGTGTTAAAAATATCACAACAAATATTAATATTATATAAATATTAGTATAAATTAATTATGTTCAAACAGCAATAAAAATAAGATGACAAATTAGGGATCACAAAAGAACATAGAAAAAAGATAAAATATTAAAAAAAGCCCGTTGTGATATAAGTAAAAAAAAGAATCCAAATGATTCACATCATGTACCAGTGGGTGGACACGGTAATATTGAAAGTGAATATAAAAAAAGATTTTAAGGTCGGTTTCAGGGTATTGATGTAAGTATAAGATTAAATTAATAATAACGAAATATACCCAAATAAAATAAAACCTGAGCTCGTTAATAGAATATTAATGAAGATTATAGGGAAATTATGTGAGGTGAGATAGAAAATTGGAGTAAGGAAAAATTTAGAGTAAGAGCTCAGCTCCTCAATTTTAAGAGATGATAATTGGAAATTAGATATCCTATACATAGTATTCCCAGTAATCAACATAGAAAATATCCTAAGGTAGGCTCCCTTTATAAAAGGTGATCATAAGGTAACTTAAGATATCAAATAGATATAAAGAGTTAGGCATGAAAAAATTCATGCATCAGCAAATATATAAAGGAATATAGATAAGATGATGATTAGAAGTATATATAGTGTTTATATTCCTTTTAAGAAAAAATCTGAGTGGATTCTGAAAAAAGCATGTTGTCATAGATAATGACAACATACTAAAAAAGTAATAGTAATATAAAAAGAGTATTAAAGTATTTATATCATATCATATTAGAATATTAATCATATGAGTGGTGTCCAAGATTTATACCAAATATTAGAAGTAAAACGGCATTCCAATGCGAGTGAAATAAAGAAATCTTATTATAAATTAGCCCGAACTTGGCATCCTGATAAACATACGGAACCGAGTAAAAAAGCAAAAGCAGAAGAAAAATTCAAGGAGGTAACCGAAGCTTATGAAATATTGAGTGATCCAGAACAGAGGAAAATATATGATCGACATGGTTTAGAAGGACTAAAAAAACAACAACGTAGTGGTGGTGGGCATCCTTTTCCACCATTTTCTTTTTTCGAGGAAGCATTTGGTGGGAGTAATCCATTTTTTCATCATCAAAGATCACGAACACCGCGTCAAAAACATATAGAGGAAGTACCTTTAAAAACATTTTATCACGGTGGAACACTAAAGTTTACTAAAGTATTAAAAGTACCATGTGAGAGTTGCAAGGTGTTTTATCAGATGCAAACTTGTCCACAATGTCAAGGTCAAGGAATTTGCATCCAAATGCAGAGAATCGGACCCGGTTTTCAAATTCAAAAACCAGTGCCTTGTCCTAAATGTCAAGGTCAAGGTCAAATGCTGAATCCACAAGCAAAAAAGAAACTTTGCAATCAAAAATGTGAGAAAGGTTTGATATCGCAACCACAAACAATAGAATGCGAAATTAAACCTGGCGAAAATTATGGATCCCGTCTTCTTCAAAATCAAGGAGATTTCTTAAAATCACCAAATAAAAGAGCAGATTTAGAATTAGAATTACGCCCACCTAATGATATGAATTTTCAACGTTACCAAGGATCCGATCTAATTAGGGAAGAAATTATTACACTCGGAGAAGCTTTATTAGGGTTTGATTATCATATCGAACATGTAGACGGTTTGCGGAAAATCAGACTACATTCAACTCAAGTCATACGTCCTGGAACTATTAAATGCCTAGAAAATGAAGGTTTGCCAATTTTGGGAAGAAATCAAGAGCATCAAAAGTATGGAGATCTTTATATACTTTTTGACGTGAAATTCCCTGATAAAGTAAGTCCTAAAACCCGCGAAATCTTAAGTCCAATCATGAATCGTCGACAGAATATAACACCACCACCCAAAAATAATCCCGAACGATTAGTAGTAACAGATTTGGATGAATTATCAGATAGTAAACACCCAATACCAGGGAAAAAACCAGGTTCAAATTTTTATCATGAGAGTAATTCTGAAAAATCAAATAATATTCAATGTACTCAACAATAAAAAAATTGATTTATTTTTTTTCCTTCATAGATTTTGAGATAGGACAGCAAATGAAAGATATGTTCAACGGTTCTAATGCTTTTCTGCGAAAGCAGTTAGCCACCCCGCAAAGGTGTGCTCAGGTACCAACTGGTATCTTATATTGCAAAAGGCTGTTTGATCTAACATATCTTTCAGGGCCAGACTCAATCATAGAGTGTCTGGAGTCCTATCTCAAAAAAAACTTTGATATGGTAAATATAAAAAATAAGACTCCTGGAGAAAATAAAAGATTGATTAATAAATAACAATTTGGTAATTTTAGAAAGGACGACAAATGAGAAATATGGGGTGGAGGTATTTTCCACTTCGGTGGATGGATTAAAATCCCGCATAGATTGCCACTAAAATTGCACCAATCAAACATATTATCAGGGCCAGGCTCATATAATGAGTGTTTGGAGTCCTTTCAAACTTTGGGTGGAGACAGACCTGGAGGTAAAAAAAATTTGATTTATTTTTTTAGCCTAGAAGATTTTGAGGAAGAACAGCAAATGAGGATATATGGTGTCTATTTCCACTTCGGTGGACGGAGTACCTCCCAATAAAAATAGCATCAGTGCAAATATATCACCAGGGCCAGACCCAATTTAGAGTGCCTGGAGTTCTTTTCTCAAAATTTTCTAGGCTAAAAAAAATTGATTTATTTTTTTAGCCTAGAAGATTTTGAGGAAGAACAGCAAATGAGGATATATGGTGTCTATTTCCACTTCGGTGGACGGAGTACCTCCCAATAAAAATAGCATCAGTGCAAATATATCACCAGGGCCAGACTCAATTTAGAATGTCTGGAGTTCTTTTCTCGCTTTGGTTAAATTGGATAGATTGCTTGACAATAGTAATAGTGCTGATATATGAACTTCTAGGAGTTGATATATACTTTGGTTAAATTGATAGGTGACTATAGGAGATAATATAAAATTGATATTGAATTTTTTATAGTATTTAATAACAACAGTTGAAATGCCAACCAAAAAACAAAGAAAAGCTTTTATGCTCCGCGCTAAGGAACGTCGTGAGGCGATTGAATTAGGCCATAAAAATCGTTACATTTGGGCCAAGATTTTGGTTCATCTTCGTCGAATGCCAGGTCAAGGTCCCAAGAACCTTCTGTTAATGAGTCAAATTAACAAGGCAAGTCGTGAGGCAGTGGTAGAGCTCCTTCCCGATCGAGTTTGGTGGTATAGTCCTCATTGGTCGAAACACATGTATAGTTTTCGTGTCAAGATTTACTACCTAAGGTATTTGCATTTTGAAGGTCCACCGCAAAATCTACCACGTAAGATCCGACTAGTTTACGGTTCTTGGCTTCACTATTGGTATCGAACAAAGTCTTCCTCCAAGAGTCAATTTCCAGTGATTCTGTCAGACAAAATGGACAAATCCAAACGAAATTGGTCCTACCGGAAACTGAACGCCAAACGCTATAGTAATGGTGCAAAAGCCAAAGCTAAAGCTAAAGCAAAAAAGGAAGGATTGATCCAAGGGTAGGTGATTGATATTTATTGAGAAAAAAGGAAAAAAGAAAAAAAAAGAGAAAAAAATGAAAGAATAAAATATATTTTCTAAAACTTTGAATAAAATAGAAAAAATATATTTTGAATAAAATAGAATAAAATATATTTTGAATAAAATATATTTTGAATAAAAT
>Ga0209943_1001367_pt1 | contig 15060 bp, 14 predicted proteins | sample SalPonR1_B_D2_MG_FD_185698 | JGI IMG/M metagenome (GOLD analysis project Ga0209943, IMG submission 185698) | Salt pond soil microbial communities from South San Francisco under conditions of wetland restoration - Salt Pond MetaG R1_B_D2_MG... ... | reverse complement strand
GTCGGCTCCCGCCTGGCGGCGATAGAGGACCAGCGCGACGCGAACGAGGGCTTCGCCATCACCGTGGAGCAGACCATCTCCGAGATCGAGGACCTCGACTACACCGAGGCGCTGACGCGCCTGGCCGAGCAGATCAACAGCCTGGAGGCGGCGCAGAAGTCCTTTGTGCGCATCCAGTCGCTGTCCCTGTTCAGCGTACTCTAAACGTCGGCGACGTCGCCCGGAGCCCCGTTTCGCTGTGCCGGAACGGGGCTTTTCTGTGCCGAATCGGTGGCGTTCGCGCGGCCTTTTCTCTGGCCATTCCGGGAGTCCCCGGGCAAAAGTGTGGACTGTTTCACGTCTGCGGGAATTTATGCCCGCAAATGGTGTTCCAGGCTCAAGTAAGGCCCGCTCCGACCGATAAATACACTGTACTGCGGTGAGGCCGAGCCCGGACATGGTGTGCGGGAAGCTGAGCGGCAGACCAGCAAATATCGTAAGGAGTCTATGCAATGGCACAGTCGATTAACACCAACGTTGCCTCGCTGAATGCGCAGCGCAACCTCAGCCAGTCGCAGGGTCTGCTGAACACGTCGCTGGAGCGACTGTCCACGGGCCTTCGGATCAACAGCGCGAAGGACGACGCTGCCGGTCTTGCGATTTCCGAGCGTTTCACCACGCAGATCCGCGGCCTGAACCAGGCCGTGCGTAACGCGAGTGACGGCATCTCCCTGGCCCAGACCTCGGAGAGCGCACTGGGTGAGCTCACCAACAACCTGCAGCGTATCCGCGAGCTGGCCGTCCAGTCGGCCAACGCAAGCAACTCCGCCTCCGACCGTGCGGCGCTGAACGCCGAGGTGGCAGAGCGCATCGCCGAGGTCGACCGCATCGCCAAGCAGACCAACTTCAACGGTCTGAAGGTGCTGGACGGTTCCTTCGGTTCGGCCACGTTCCAGGTCGGCGCCAACGTGGGTGAGACGATCAGCGTTAGCCTGAGCACGGACGTTACGGCCGAGGCAATCGGAAACGTCAATACCGATGCGGGCACCGGCTACGATACCTCTGATGCGACAGCGGCCGGCGGTGACGTGACGATCACGATCGAGGACACAGCGGCGACCCCGAATACGCTTGGGACGGCAGTCATCGCCGCTGGATCCAGCGCCCAGGAAGGCGCGGATGCGATCAATCAGGCCAACATCAGCGGTGTTTCCGCATTCGTCAACGATGCCGGTGAGCTGCAGATCCTCGCAGATCAGGATGTCACTGTCAGCGAGGCCAGTACTGGCACGAATACGGCTGGCTTCGGCACGGCTGTGACAACGGCAGAGGAAGCTGCCGGCGCCACGGCTTCCATCGCCGCAGCTGACATCAGCACGGTCGCCGGCGCGAACTTCGCCATCGCCCGTGTCGACTCCGCTCTGACGGACGTGAACGGCCTCCGGGCGAATCTGGGTGCCATCCAGAACCGCTTCGAGTCCACCATCACCAACCTGCAGACGGTGAGCGAGAATCTGTCCGCCTCCCGCGGCCGGATTCTGGATGCCGACTTCGCTGCCGAGACCGCCAACCTGACCAAGGCGCAGGTCCTGCAGCAGGCCGGTGTGGCCGTGCTCGCACAGGCGAACGCCCAGCCCCAGCTGGCGCTGAGCCTCCTGCAGTAAGCGAGAGCCATAGCGAGAGCCAGAGCGACAGCAATAGCCATCGCACTGACAATCGCAGCATGGGGGAGGGGCGGCCGCGTGCCGCCCCTTCCTTCTCCCCTCCCGGACGGCGACTTCACGAACGAATGGGGCAAGCATGAGAACGCATGACGCTGGCTACCAGGCTCATCCCGCCATCCGGCCGGCAGCGACCGGCGAGGCGGATCTCCACGGCGGCAACGAGGCGCCGGCGGCAGGCACGACCTTGCCGTTCTCCGCGCCCCGCGACGTGCGGCGCCAGCTGGAGCTTGCAGTGCATCAGCTGAACAGCGGCAGCATCCGCTCCGGCATGTATCTGCGCTTCGCCGTCGACTACAGCGAAAATCCCGCAACGGTGCGGGTTACGGATTCGAAAACCGGCGAACTGGTCCGTTCCATCCCCTGGGGGGAGTTGCTGCCTGAGCTGGACCGCTCGTCGAGCGACAGCCGGGCCTGAACTGGCACGCTTCTTGGATTGCGGTAATTGAATCAGGGAGCGGACCGGAGCAAGCCGGCCCACCAGACACACACGAAGTAGCAGGAACGGGTAGCGACTGACATGGCGAGCATCACCTCCACGGGCATCGGGTCGGGACTGGACGTCGGCGGCATCGTCGAGCAGCTGGTCGCGGCCGAGGGCCAGCCGGCTCAGCAGCGCTTCGCACGGCAGGAGGCGAGGGCGCAGTCGGAGCTTTCCGCCTACGGCACGCTGAAGTCCGCCCTGTCCGATTTCCGCGACCAGCTCGACGGCATGAAGTCGCTGAACTCGCTGCTGACCCGGAAGGCGAGCTCCGGCAACGAAGAGCTGTTCGCGGTGGTCCCGGACGAGACCGCGATACCCGCGAGCTACTCCGTCGAGGTGGTGCAGCTGGCCGAGGCGGCGAAACTGACCTCCGGGGCCTTCGCCGACTCCGATGCCGTGGTGGGCACCGGCACACTCACGATCGGCGTGGGCGCACTGAGCTTCGACGTCGAGATCACCGAAGAGAACAACACGCTGGCCGGCATCCGCGATGCCATTAATGCCGCCGTGGACAACGCCGGCGTCAGCGCGACCATAGTCAACGCCGAGGCAGGTAGCTACCTGATCCTCTCGGGCACCAGGACGGGCGCGTCCCGCGAGGTCTCGGTGAGCCAGGCCGGCGGCGACGGCGGCCTCGCGGCACTCACCTACGACGCAGCCGCCGGCACGGGTTCGCTGACCCAGTCCCAGGCGGCGCAGGACGCGCAGGTGCGCATCGACGGCTTCGACGTCTACAGTGAGACCAATACGGTCAACGGCGCCATCGACGGCGTCTCCATCGATCTGCTCGGCGCCGCGCCGGGCGAGACGAACGACGCAGTCATCGAGTACGACGTGGCCGCGGTCCGCTCCACGATCACGGATTTCGTCGAGAGCTATAACGAGCTCGTCGACACGGTCGGTTCGCTGACCAGCTACAACCAGGAGACGCAGCAGGGCGGACCGCTGCTCGGCGACGCCACGCTGCGCGGGCTCGAGGCACAGCTGCGCCGAGAGTTCTCCACGCCCGCCGGCAACAGTCAGAGCCCGTTCGGCACGCTGGCGGAGATCGGTGTGAGCCTGCAGATCGATGGCAAGCTCGCCGTCGACGACACCCGGCTGGACGAGGCGCTGGGCACCAACTTCCAGGACGTCGGCCGGCTGTTCGCCGCCGAGGACGGATTCGCGGTGCGCCTGTTCGACCGGGTCGACCGGGCACTGTCCGACGACGGCGCCATCGAGACGCGCACGGAAGGCCTGAACAATCGCATCGATCGTATCGAGGAACAGCGCGAGTCCCTGAACCGGCGCCTGGAGGCGCTGGAGACGCGGCTGCTGCGCCAGTTCAACGCGCTCGACTCGCTCGTGAGCCAGCTCAACAACACCAGCAGCTTCCTCGCGCAGCAGCTCGCCAACCTGCCCACGCCGGGCAAGGACTCCTAGGTCAGATATCCCCGGAAGGAGGCCCCGAGGCGGGGCCGACCAGAGAACCAGAGGACACACAGCAGATGACTTACGCAGCCGGTCCCAACGCACTCCGTGATTACCAGAAGATGCACGTCGAGCAGGAGGTGGCCGACGCGAACCCCTACCAGCTGATTCAGCTCATGCTGGACCGCCTGCTGGCGAGGATCGCCATCGCCCGGGGCCACGTGGAGCGCGGCGATGCCGCGGGCAAGGGGCAGCACATCGGCAAGGCCATCTCCATCGTCGACGGGCTGCGGGTCAGCCTGGACGGCGATAAAGGCGGCGACATCGCCTCCAATCTGGCCGCGCTCTACGACTACATGTCCCGTCGGCTGCTGCACGCGCAGCTGCATGACGACCCCTCCGCGCTGAACGAGGTCGCCTCGCTGGTGCGCGAGATCAAGAGCGCCTGGGAGGCCATTGCCGACCAGGTGGCCGATCAGGTGGCCGACCGGGCCGGCGCCGCCACCGCCGGGGGCGCTGTGTGAAGCGAGCGCTCGCCGAAATCGAATCACTCACCGACGAGATGCGCCGCTGCGCCGGGCAGGGCGAGTGGGAGGCCGTGGAAGCGGCATTGACCGCGCGCGACGGCCTGGTGCGCGGGCTTCTCGCCGGTCCACGCGCGGCGCATCATGCGGACGAGCTGCGCCGGCTGCTCGAACAGGACGGCGAGATCCTGGCCCTGGCGCGCAAGGCCCGCGACGCCGTCGCGGCAGAGCTGCGTCAGCTCGATAACGGCCGCAAGGCGGTACACGCCTACGGTGGCCAGAATCGCCAGAGCCGTCGCACTATTGCCAGCTCGGCCAGCTCGGCCGACTCGCTCGACCCCACCGAGGCTTGATTTCACATAAGCTGCCGAATTGTGACCGGCGTCACGACGCCGGCGGCGGCGAACCCATTACCCTGCCGACCCTGTATCATCCCGCGTGCGAAACCGAGGAGCCATACAGGGCGTGAGCGACAACAAGAACGAGAATACGGTCAGTCGCATACTGGTGGTCGAGCAGGACGCGGAGCGCCGCGCATCCCTGCTGAACCGGCTCGAATATCTGGGCTGCAAGGCAGTGGCAGCCGATCGGACTACCGGAGCGGACGACGAATGGACCGCGGTGCTGCTCGGCGATGCCGGTGACGACGTCAATGACGATAACGCTCTGCCGGCCCTGATCCGCTCGCTCCTCTCCGCCCGGCGCAAGATCCCCTTCCTCATGCTGAACGACGGCGGGGACGGCGAGCCGCCCGCTGAGTTGACCGGGCATCCGGTCTGGCCGCTGGCCGCCAGCATGCGCCGCTCCGAGCTCAATCGTCTGCTCCAGCGGGCGAGGCGCTACGGCGACGGCGACCGTCGCCAGCGCCTCACGGGCAGTTCCGCCGACATCCAGGCCGTGCGCCACGCGATCGAGCAAGTGGCGGATTTCGATACCAGCGTGCTGGTCACCGGCGAGTCCGGCACGGGCAAGGAGCTGGTGGCGCGCACCATCCACGACCTGTCGCCGCGGCGGAACCAGCCCTTCGTCCCGGTCAATTGCGGGGCGATCCCTCCGGAGTTGCTGGAGAGCGAGCTCTTCGGCCACGAGAAGGGCGCGTTCACCGGCGCGGTGAAGTCCCGCCCCGGCCGCTTCGAGCTCGCCGGCGCGGGCACTCTGTTTCTGGACGAGATCGGCGATATGAGCCTGGCCATGCAGGTGAAACTCCTGCGCGTGCTGCAGGAGCGCCGCTTCGAGCGGGTGGGAGGGGCCGACTCGCTGGATTGCCGCTGCCGGATCGTCTGCGCCACTCACCGCGACCTGCGCGCCGCCATCGAGGCGGGCGAGTTCCGCGAGGACCTTTATTACCGCATCAATGTCTTCCCGATCGAGATGCCGCCGCTCAGGAAGCGGGCGGACGACCTGCCGTCACTGCTCGATGAACTCATGGTCGCCCGGTCGCCGGAGGGCGGCGACGGCTTTCGCCTCACGACGGAGGCCATGGAGGCGCTGTCTGTCTATCCGTGGCCGGGCAACGTCCGCGAGCTGGGCAATCTGGTCGAGCGTCTCGCCATCCTGCATCCCTCCGGCGTGATCGGCCTGGACGATCTGCCCGAGAAGTACCGCCGGACAAGGCCCGCAGCCGGCGCGGGAGCGTCGTCGCCGCCGTCGCCGGATCTGGCGGGCGACGGTCTGGACCTGCGTTCCTACCTGGCCGACATCGAGGTTCGGCTGATCACCCGCGCCATGCGCGAGGCGGGCGGCACCGTGGCGCAAGCCGCGCGCCGGCTGAACATGCAGCGCACCACCCTCGTCGAAAAACTGCGCAAGCACGGCCTGAATACCGACGCCCCGTCGGGAAATTGACGCCGGCCGATCGGCGGCGTCCGCGTAACTCTCTGTTTTAGAACCTAATCCAAGTTGGCATAAGACTTGCTTGGATAAGACCGGACCCTGGACCGGGACCGGCGGATGCACGGCTCCGCCAAAGATCCGGCAGGGGCCCCACGGACCAGAATGACGGAATGGTCGAGTTGGCAGGGCGAACAGGACGGAGCAGCGGATTGACGAGTGAAGCGAAAGCCAGTGCCGGACCCGAGATCGACGCAGCCGCGGATGCGCGCCGCGCCGGTCTCGAGGCGGTCTACCGCGCGCTGCAGCGCGAGGTGCTGACGCTGAACCGGCAACTCGCCGAGGCGCGCTCCGGGCGCATGGAGCAGCTGCTGGAGAAGGAACGGCTCGGCAACCGGCTGGCACTGTTGCTCGAGTCGCTGCCGGGCGCGGTGATCGTGCTGGACGGGGACGGCATCATCGTCGAGTGCAACAACCGCGCCGTCGAGGTGCTGGGCCGTCCCCTGATCGGCCTGACCTGGTCCGAAGTCGTGGAGCGGGAATTCGGCGCGGTGCGCGATTCGGCCGGCGAACTCCGGTTGCCCGACGGACGCTGGCTGGCGCTGTCGCGCCGTCCGCTCCGCCCGGAGCCGGGCGAGATCCTGCTGCTCACCGACGTGACGGAGACCCGGCGCCTGCAAGAGACGGCCGAGCGCCAGAGCCGGCTCTCCAGCATGGGTGAGATGACCGCGCGTCTCGCGCACCAGATCCGCACGCCGCTCGCCTCGGCGCTGCTGTACGTGTCCCAGATCGAGCAGGGCGCCACCGAGCCCGCGCTGACGCGCCGCTTCGCCGGCCGCGCCATCGCCAAGCTGCGTGAACTCGAGCAGATGATCAACGACATGGTCGTGTTCGCCGGCGGCGGCCGGGGTACGGCCGAGCGATTCCCCGTGGCCGCGCTGCTGGAGGACGTGGCCGAGGCCGCTGCGCCGCACACGCCGGGCGTTCCCGCGGCAGCCGTGGTAACGGTGGTGATGGCCGAGCCGGGCCTCACGATGAGCGGCAATCGCCCTGCGCTGGCGGGCGCGCTCACCAACCTGGTGCAGAACGCCCTGCAGATGGCGGGCGACACAGCGCGGGTGGAACTCGGCGCCGCGCGCACGGACGCCGGCGAGATCTGGCTCACCGTGACCGACAACGGGCCGGGCGTCGACGAGGCCCTGAGGGACCGTATCTTCGAGCCGTTCTTCACTACCCGCCGTCAGGGCACCGGGCTCGGCCTGGCCGTGGTGCGCTCGGTCGCCGGCGCCCACGGCGGCAGCGTCTCCGTGGAGAACCACGGCGACGGGGCCACCTTCCTTTTGCGCCTGCCCGCCGTGGCCGGCCAGCCGCCGCTCGCGAGCCGGACAGGCTTCGCCCGGGCGGGCGACGCGGCCGCGGCCGGTGCCCGCCTCACCGAATTCAGGAGCAACCCATGAGCGAAAGCCGCGCGACCCGTGTGATGATCGTCGAAGACGACGCCGATCTGCGCGAGGCGCTGACCGCGACGCTGGAGGCGGCCGGCCACGACGTGGTCACGGCCGACTGCGGCGAGAGCGCACTCACGCGGCTCGAGCGCGACTCCGTCGATCTGGTGGTCAGCGACGTTCAGATGGAACCGATGGACGGGGTGGCGTTGCTGGAAGCGCTGCGGCGCAGTCACGCCAGCCTGCCGGTGGTGCTGATGACGGCCTACGGCACCATCGAGAAGGCGGTCGAGGCCATGCGCCTCGGCGCGGCCTATTACCTGGTGAAGCCGTTCGAGGCGCGCGAACTGATCGAGACGGTAGGCCGCCACGTCCGCGCCACGCCGGGCGGCAACGGCCCGGTGACCGGCGACCCGACGACCCGGGTGCTGCTGAAGGTGGCCGAGCGCGTTGCCGCCAGCGAGGCCACCGTGACCATCAGCGGCGAGAGCGGCACCGGCAAGGAAGTGTTCGCCCGCTACATCCACCGGTGCTCGCCCCGGGCGGGCGCGCCTTTCGTCGCCATCAACTGCGCGGCCATCCCCGAGAACATGCTGGAGGCCGTCCTGTTCGGTCACGAGAAGGGCGCTTTCACCGGCGCCACCAGCGCGAGCCCGGGCAAGTTCGAGCAGGCCCAGGGCGGCACGCTGCTGCTGGACGAGATCTCGGAGATGGCACTGGGCCTGCAGGCAAAGCTCCTGCGCGTGCTGCAGGAGCGCGAGGTCGAGCGCATCGGCGGCCGACGCACCATCCCGCTGGACGTGCGCGTGCTCGCGACCACCAACCGGGATCTGCGCTCCCAGGTACAGGAGGGGCGGTTCCGCGAGGACCTGTTCTATCGCCTGAACGTCTTCCCGCTGAACATCCCCCCGCTGCGCGAGCGCCGGGGCGACATCCTGCCGCTGGTCGTGAATGCGCTGGAACACTATGCGGCGGGGATGCGGTGCGTGCCCGCGCTGACCCCGGCGGCGGAACAGAAGCTCGCCGGCCACCACTGGCCCGGCAACGTGCGCGAACTGGAGAACCTGGTGCAGCGCACCCTGATCATGACGGCGGCCGACACCATCGACGCAGACGACCTGATCTTCGAGGACGGCGGGCACATCGCCGCGCCCGGCGCTGCCGCCGACGGGGATCTGCAGGACGACCTCTGGCAGCGCGAGCAACAGCTGATCCTGGAGGCACTGCGCGAAGGCGACGGCAGCCGCAAGTTCGCCGCCGAGCGTCTCGGCATCAGCGCCAGGACCCTGCGCTACAAGCTGGCGAAGATGCGCGAGGCCGGGGTCGACGTTCCCGGCGGCAATGGCAATGGCATTGGCAATGGAAATCGGGAGGTCGCCTGAGCGCGGCCGTCGCGACAGTCACAGGTAGAGAGCCATGAATACGATCCGACCCGAACAACTGCTGGAGCAGATCCGCGCGATGAGCCCGGGCCTGCAGCCCGAGTCCGTGCAGCCGCCGCCGACCGGTCGCCCCGAATTCGGCGATGTCCTGCAGAACACGCTGAAGGCGGTCAACGAGGCGCAGGCGGAGTCCGGCGATCTGGCCGCGCGCTTCGAGGCGGGCGATGCGAACACGAGCCTCGTCGACGTCATGCTCGCCCGGCAGAAGTCCGGGCTGGCCTTCCAGGCGGTGACCGAGGTGCGCAACAAGCTGGTCAGCGCCTACCAGGACATCATGAACATGCCGGTGTGAGGTTGATGGTTTCGTTGATGGTAAAGCCCTATGGAAAATAATCCTCCGATCGAGAATCGCTTCGCCGCGGCGTCCCACCTGGACTTCGCCGGCGTGATGCGCATACCCGCCGTGCGCCAGGTCCTGCTGCTGGTGGGCGTCGCGGGCAGCGTGGCCATCGGCATCGCCCTGTTCCTGTGGTCGCAGTCGCCGGCCTACACCCAGTTGTACGGCGATCTGGCAGAGCGGGACAGGAGCCAGGTGGTCGAGGCCCTGCGCACCGCCGGCATCGACTTCCGGCTGGATCCGGGCACCGGCGCGGTCATGGTGCCCGACGCACGGGTGCACGACGCCCGCCTGGAGCTGGCGGCGAACGGGCTGCCGGAAGGCACCGGCATGGGCCTGGAGATGATCAACGAGCCCCAGGGCTTCGGCGTCAGCCAGTTCATGGAGAACGCCCGCTATCAGCACGCGCTGGAGACCGAACTCGCGCGCACCATCCGCAACGTGCGTTCGGTGCAGGAGGCCCGCGTGCATCTCGCCGTGCCGAAGCAGACCGCGTTCGTGCGTGACCGGGAAGGCGCCAGCGCTTCCGTGATGCTGAGCCTCTACGGCGGACGCCAGCTCGAACCCGAGCAGGCGGATGCCATCGTGCACCTGGTGGCCTCCAGCGTGCCGAATCTCATGGCGAAAGACGTCACGCTCATCGACCAGCACGGGCGCATGCTGAGCTCCAACGGCGAGCGCAACGGCTACGCGCTGACCGCCACCCAGTTCGAGCACACGCGAACGGTGGAGCAGAGCTATCGGGAGCGTATCGTCGACCTGCTGACGCCGCTGGTCGGCGCCGGCAACGTCCGCGCCCAGGTGGTCGCCGATATCGACTTCACGGTGAAGGAAGAGACGCGGGAGAACTACGACCCCGAAAGCACGGTGGTGCGCAGCGAGACCGTCAGCGAGCGCCAGCGCAGCGGCGGCTCCGATGCGGCCCAGGGCGTCCCGGGAGCGCTCAGCAACCAGCCGCCCGAGGCCGGCGGCGTGGCGCCGCAGCAAGGCGAGGCCACGGCCGCCAGCGCCATGAATACCTCCCGCGAGGCCACACGCAACTTCGAGGTGGACAAGACGGTGAGCCGGGTGATCGCGCCCACGGGCGCCATCCGCCGGCTGTCCGTCGCCGTGCTGATCGACGACGTCGCCGCGGCCGGTGCGGCCGGCGAGGCCGGGGACGGCGAGGCCGCCGGCGCCGCCAGTCTGGGCGAGCAGGACATCGCCCGCATGACCGCCCTGGTGAAGGAAGCGGTCGGTTTCGACGAGGCGCGCGGCGACTCGGTGCAGCTGATCAATGCGCCGTTCCAGCCGGCCCCCGACGTCGCCGAGCCGGAAGGCCCGCCGATCTGGCAGCAGCCCCAGGTGCTCGCGATCGGCCGTCAGGTGCTGGGCGCGCTGCTGGTGCTGGCACTCGGCTTCGGCGTCCTGCGCCCGATGCTGCGCGGCATCGTGCAGAGCCACCAGCAGTCGACGCCCCAACTCGCCGCGGCGGGAGGCGCGGGAGCCCTCGGCGCTCCCGCGCAGCAGCACCAGCCGCAGCTGAGCTACGAGCAGAAGATCGCCGCGGCGAGAAATATCACCACCTATGACCCGGGCCGGGTGGCCCAGGTCGTGAAGAAATGGGTAGCAGAGGATGTCTGAGCAGCCGAATTACTCCGGCACCGAACGCGCCGCGGTGCTGCTGATGACCCTGGGCGAGGCCGAGGCCTCCCAGGTGCTGAAGCACATGAGCGCCCGCGAGGTGCAGCGTCTGGGCGTGGCCATGGCGCAGATGAAGGACGTCTCCAGGGACGCCGCCGACAATGTGCTGAACCACTTCGTCTCCGTCGTCGAAGAGGAGACCTCCCTCGGCGTCGGCACCGAGGCCTACATCCGCAAGGTGCTCGTGAATGCCTTCGGCGAGTCCAAGGCCGACGCGTTCATCGACCGCATCCTCATCGGCGAGGACGCGAGCGGGCTGGAAGCGCTGAAGTGGATGAGTTCGGAATCCGTGGCGGAGATGATCTCCGACGAGCATCCGCAGATCATCGCCATCGTGCTCGCCTATCTCGATGCGGACCAGGCCGCCCACGTGGTGGAGCTGCTGCCGGAGGAGATCCGCAGCGAGGTCGTCATGCGGGTGGCCAAGCTCGACGACGTCCAGCAAAGCGCGCTGGCCGAGATCGAGGCGCTGATCGAGAAGAAGGCGAACATGGGCGAGCGCACCGCCACGGCCAAGATCGGCGGCGACAAGGTGGCCGCCGACATCCTGAACGCGCTGACGCCCCAGGACGGCGATTCCATCCTGGGCTACATCAACGAGCAGAGCGAATCGCTGGGCCAGCGCATCTCGGAGAAGATGTTCATGTTCGAGAGCCTGCTCTCGGTGGACGACCGGGGGATACAGGCGCTGCTGCGCGAGGTGTCCAACGAACTGCTGGTGCTGGCGCTGAAGGGCACGGATCAGGCCATGCAGGAGAAGATATTCGGCAACATGTCGAAGCGCGCCGGCCAGCTCCTGCGCGAGGACCTGGAGGTCAAGGGGCCGGTGCGCGTGAGCGAGGTGGAGACCGCCCAGCGCGAGATCCTCACCGTCGCGCGCCGCATGGCCGACGCCGGCGAGCTCGATCTCGGCACCAGCGGAGAGGAGTATGTCTGAGTCCGCGACGGACAAGGCGGCCACCCGCTGGCAGCAGCCCGACATCGGCGACGAGGGCCTGGTCACGGCGAGCCGGCTGGAGACCCTGCAGCGGGAGGCCTACGAAGAGGCCTGGCGCCAGGGTTACGAGGAAGGCGTGCAGGCCGGTGCCGACGAGGTGGGCGAGCGTGCGGCCAGGCTGCAGTCGCTGCTCGGCGCGCTGTGCAAGCCCTTCGAGGAACTCGACGACGAGGTGGAACAACAGGTGCTGCGCCTCGTGACGCTGGCCGTGCGCCAGCTGCTGCGGCGTGAGCTGCAGAGTGACCCCGGGCACGTCATCGGGGTGGTCCGGGACGCGCTGCGCATGCTGCCGGTGGCCAGCCGCAGCATCGAGGTGCAGCTGCATCCCGAGGACGCGACGCTGGTCCGTGAGGCCCTCACGGTCGCCGAGGAAGAGCGGCCGTGGCGGCTCACCGAGGACCCGCTCGTTACCCGGGGCGGCTGCCTGGTGAAGGCCGAGAAATCGCGCATCGACGCTACGGTGGAGAGCCGTCTGAACCGCACGCTGGCGGGCCTGATCGAGGACGAGCGCGCATGAGCGGCGGTGCCGGAACGGCCGTACCGTCCGCGAACCGCTCCGCCCGCTGGGCCGAGCGCCTGCGCCACTACCAGGGTCGCATCGAGAACGCGCCGCCGATGGTGGTGGAGGGAACGCTGCGGCGCACGGTGGGCCTCACGCTGGAGGCGGAGGGCTGCCAGGCCGCGGTAGGCGGCCGCTGCGACGTGGTCTCGCTGGACGGGCATACGGTGGAGACGGAGGTGGTGGGATTCGCCGGCGAGAGTCTCTACCTGATGCCGACCGGCCACATCCACGGCATCGCGCCCGACGCGCGGGTGATTCCGTCGCCGGGCGTGCGGGAAGTGGCCGCCGGCACCGAGCTGCTGGGGCGTGTGCTCGACGGGCGCGGCCGTCCCCTGGACGGGCTGCCGGCGCCGCGGGCCAGCGACCGGGTGCCGCTGACGGGCACCCGCATGAATCCGCTGGAGCGCCGCCGGATCACCGAGCCGCTCGACGTGGGCGTGCGCTCCATCAACGCGCTGCTGACCGTGGGACGCGGTCAGCGCATGGGCCTGTTCGCCGGCAGCGGCGTCGGCAAGAGCATGCTGCTCGGCATGATGACCCGCTACACCAACGCCGACGTGGTGGTGGTCGGGATGATCGGCGAGCGGGGCCGTGAGGTGAAGGAGTTCGTGGACTCCACGCTGGGCGAGGAGGGCCTGGCCCGTTCGGTGGTGGTGGCGACGCCGGCGGACGACACGCCGCTCATGCGCCTGCACGGCGCCTGGCTCTGCACCGCCATCGCGGAATATTTCCGCGACCAGGGGCTGCAGGTGCTGCTGCTCATGGACTCGCTGACCCGTTTCGCCCAGGCGCAGCGGGAGATCGCGCTGGCCATCGGCGAGCCGCCCGCCACCAAGGGCTATCCGCCGTCGGTCTTCGCCAAGCTGCCCCAGCTGGTGGAGCGCGCCGGCAACGGCGCGAGCGGCGAGGGCTCGATTACGGCGCTCTACACCGTGCTGACCGAAGGCGACGACCATAACGACCCCATCGCGGATGCCGCCCGCGCCATCCTGGACGGCCACATCGTGCTGTCCCGTCAGCTCGCGGAATCCGGCCTGTATCCGGCCATCGACGTCGAGGCCTCGGTGAGCCGGGCGATGCACCAGATAACGCCGAAGGACCAGTTGGCCCAGGTGAGCCGTTTCCGCCAGATCTACGCCACCTACCAGCACAACCGCGACCTGATCGCGGTGGGCGCTTACCAGCGGGGCTCGGACCGGCGCGTCGACGAGGCCATCGGCGTCTGGCCGGCCATGATCGAGTTCCTGCGCCAGGACTTCGAGCAGCGCGTGGACATGGCGACCAGCCTCAAAATGCTGGACAACCTGCTGCCGGCGGAGCAGACCGGCACGGAGCCGGTGCCGGCCTATGGTGGCGATGGTGGCGATGCCGCCGCCGCCGGCGGAGGAAACTGACATGGCGAACAAGCGCTCCACCCGCATGCAACCCGTGCACGACGTGGCCAGTGCCGAGGAGCAGGACCTCTCCCGCGACCTGGGCAGGGCCCAACGGACGCTCCAGGAGCAGATCGGCCGGTTGCAGGAACTGCGGCAGCACCGCGAGGAATACGCGGCGAAGAGCCGCGAGAGCGAAGCCTTGGGTTCGAGCCGGTGGCGGGACTACCGGCTGTTCCTGGACCGGCTGAACCAGGCGATCGTGATGCAGGAGGGCATCATCGCCGACTGGCGCCGGCGCCGGGACGACCTGCGCCGGCAATGGCAGGTGAAGCGTCAGCGGCTCGAGTCGCTGGATCGCATCATCGACCGCTACCGCCGCAACGAACTCCGGGAGGAGGAGCGTCGCGAGCAGCGGGCCGTCGATGCCGAAGCGCGGCCGCGACAGGTGTTCGGTGAAGACTAGAGCCTGGCACGCTTCTTGCTCCTGTCCCGGTGGATAACACGAGACGGGAGCGGTCCCTTGATCGAAAACATGCTGAACATGCGGCCCGGTGAGGGCTTCGCGACGGGCTCAGGCCCCGTGAAACTGCGCGCTGCGGCCGCCGACCCGTCGGCCGGCACGCCCTTCCGGATTCCGGCACCGGCAGACTCCGCCGCTCCCGGCTCGACGGCAAGCGGCTTCCGCCCGCACGGCAACGGCTTGCCGCCCGGGGCTGCCGGGGACGGGAAGCCGGGGAATCCGTTCCCCGCCAGCGTCCGGGATCCGGCGGCGGTCTCCACCCGGCAGATGCTCGAGCAGGCCGCGGCCCGCCTCGGCGGCGAGGCGAACGGCACTTCGACGGCGGCGAGCGGACTGGGCCGGATTGCCGGCAACGGGATCGCCGGGCGGGCTGCGGAGGGCGTGGACGGCGCCGCCGAGTCCGGCGGCGCGCCGCTGCGGGCGGACCTGCTCCCCGACCTCGAACTGGAATTTCCGGCCGCGCCGCTCGAGACGCGATCCGGGGGGCTGGCTCTGTTGCTACCGCCGCTGGACGGGTCTGCCACGAGCGCTGACGCGGTCTCCGTGTCCGGTGGCCGGATCGCCCCGGGATCGGCGGATGCCTGGCAGGGCCCGTTGGCGCCCGCGCCCGCCGATGCATTGAACGCATTGCCCGCCGGTTACCGCATGCCGGAATGGGGCGGTGCCCTGACCGGCGGCTCTGCGGGGCCGCTTCCCCCCGGGTCAGCGGGAGTTCCGGCACCGCCGGGATTGCCCGGGGCGGCAACGGGA
>Ga0209943_1001362_pt1 | contig 15097 bp, 13 predicted proteins | sample SalPonR1_B_D2_MG_FD_185698 | JGI IMG/M metagenome (GOLD analysis project Ga0209943, IMG submission 185698) | Salt pond soil microbial communities from South San Francisco under conditions of wetland restoration - Salt Pond MetaG R1_B_D2_MG... ... | reverse complement strand
GCCCTCCGAGACCACGAAATAGGGTAACTTCAACTCGCCCGCACGGGGGGCGGAGCCGATGACCACGTGGCTGAACAGCGTGCCGAACGCCACGTCCACCCCGTGCTGGTTGGCGAATTTCTCGACCACCTCGGCGCCGCGCTTGGGGTCGGTGCCGTCATCCTCGGCCACGATCTCCAAGGGCCGGCCATTGATGCCGCCGCCCTCGTTGATGAGCTTGACCGCCGCCTCCGTCGCCCGACCGTACCAGCGGCCATAGGCCGCACCGATGCCGGTGCGGTGCTGCTGGAACCCGATGCGGATGGGCGCGGCGCTCTGGGCATGGGTGTAGCGCGCCCAGAGCGGCAGGCTTGCCGCGGCGGCACCGCCTGCCAGCGCGCGCATGGCACCGCGGCGCGTAGTGGTGGCCTTGGTCTTGACGGTCATGGCGGATCTCCGCTTGCGGTCGTTCGCAGGTGCGGCAAGGTTGCCGCGTGCGCAACATGCGCATGCCTGCCCCCCCTGTCCAGCCTCTTTCGCCTCACTCAGGCCCCGCGCGGCGTGGCCAAGAGCCACAGGCCGAATACCGTGTAGGCCACCATGAAGAGCGCCAGCGGTGCCTGCCCGAGCGCGGCGCGTCCCGTCGATTGCCCGCCGCGCAGCGCGATCACATGCGCCAGCATCAGCGCGATCACGTGGCCCGCCACCACCGTGCCCGCCTGCGTGAGCCAGATGGCGCGCACCGGGCCGGGGCTGTTGAGGAAACCCGCGGTGACGTGGTGGTGACCGAGGTGCAGCGCCTCGGCGATCCCGGCCCAGACATATTGCCCGTCGAGCAGGAGCGAGGGCAGGTAATGCGCGATGTGATAGGCCAGCGCGATGGGCAGGAGCGTGGGTGCGAAGCGGCAGACCAGCGCCGCCACGCTCTCGGGCGTGCCCGCCAGCCGCGCGCCCAGCCAGAGGGTGCCGGCGAACACCGCGAGCAGGGCGGCATTGGTCAGGGCGAGCCCGGCGAGGTTCGGTCCGATCACCGCCGAGCGTCCGGGGAATTCCAGCGGGTTGATCGCCAGCAGGTCGAGCCAGAGAAAGGTTTCGTTGAGCCCGTCGAAACTGCCGCTGCCCAGGAGCAGGAGGAGCAGGACGGCGTGGCCCGGCGCGGGCTGCGGGCCGTGGGCGATCCGCCAGCCGGGCAGGCCCAGTGCGCGCCGCCCGTCCCGCCGCCCCGCCGGGGCCACCCGTGCATAGGCCCGCATCAAGAGCGTCAGCGCCTCGCCGCGGATGAGCCAGTGCCGCCCGAAAAGCGCCACGCCTGCCAGCATCGCCAGCGCGTAGCCGCCGGTGACGACAGCCAGCCGCGCCGGGTCGGCGGGGGCGGGGTCTGCCAACAGGAAGGCCGCGAAACCGACAAAGCCGATGACGCCCGGCCAGTGCCCGAGGGCGCGCGGGTAGCGCAACGGGGCGCGGGCGCGGAGCCGTGACATCAGCAGCGCCGCCCCCGCCCACGGGTTGATCCGTGCCCAGATGTCGCCCAGCACCCCCTGCGCGCTCACCAGCGCCATCCAGAACACTACCCATACGGCCAGCGTCAGCGGATTGCCCAGCGGGTCGCGGGACCCGGCCCAGCCCTGCCAGATGAGCCAGGCCAGCAGCGGCACCGCCAAGAGCCGCGTTGCTTGCGCAGTCAGCCCCGGCCCCCGCGCGCGCCACAGCGTCACGGGCCGGAACGCCGCCGCTGCCGCGTAGCCGGGCAGCACCGCCAGCAGCACCACGGTCAACGCCACGACCACGCCGCCCGCGGCGATGTAGATATCGGTGGGCAACAGCAGCACGAAGCCCTGCTCGGTGGCGTGCGCTTGCGCCGCCCCCGTCGTGGCGGCCCAGAGAAGGGTGGCCGCGAGAAGGTGCCTCACGCCGTCAGGCCGCCGAGAACCCGGCATCGAGCGCCGTGAGGATCACGTCGATTTCGGCCTCGGTAATGACGAGCGGTGGCGACATCAGGACGTTGTGCGCACCCAGCCGCACCATCGCGCCCGCCCCGTATGTGGCGGTATGGATGCGCTGCATGGTTTCGGCGTCCATCGGTGTCTTGTTCGCGCGGTCGCTGACGATCTCGATCCCGGTCATCAGGCCGTGCCCGCCGCGCACGTCGCCGATGATGTCGTGCTTGTCCGCCAGCCGTCGTACGCCTTCGTAAAGCTGCGTGCCGCGTTCTGCCGCGTTGGCCTTGGTATCGAGCCGCTGCGTCTCTGACAGGCAGGCCACCACGGCCGCTGCGCCGACGGGGTGGGCCGAATAGGTGTAGCCCGTCCAGATCGCGCCACGCGCATCCGCCGCCTCGAACACTTCTGCGACCTTCCCTGAGACAAGCGCGCCGCCAACCGGGAAGTAGCCCGAGGTCACGCCCTTGGCGATGGTCATCATGTCGGGCTGCACGCCCCAGTGCCGCGCGCCGGTCCAGTCGCCGGTGCGCCCGAAGCCGCAGATCACCTCGTCCGAGATCATCAGGATGCCGTAGCGGTCGCAGATCTCGCGCATGTGGTGCATGAACGAGGCGTCGGGCACGATCACTCCGCCCGCGCCGAGGATCGGCTCCATGATGAATGCGGCGATGGTCGAGGGATCCTGGAACTCGATCTCGTCCACTGCCGTGGCTGCGATCTTCTCGGCCAGCCGCGCCGGATCGCTCTCGTCATAGGGATTGCGGTAGGTATAGGGCGCGGGCAGATGGAAACAGCCGGGCAGGAGCGGCTCGTAGCCGATGCGGAAGCGGTTGTTGCCGTTGACCGAGGCCCCGCCCCAATGGGTGCCGTGATAGCCTTTCTTGAGGCTGAGGAACTTGGTGCGCGTGGGTTCGCCGCGCAGGCGGTGATACTGCCGCGCCAGCCGCAGGGCGGTATCGACGCTGTCGGACCCGCCCGAGGTGAAGAACACGCGCTCCATCCCGTCGGGGACAAAGAATTCACGGACCGCGTAGGCGGCCTCGATGGCAGCGGGGTTGGTGGTGCCGGCGAAGCCCGAATAATAGGGCAACTGCCACAGCTGATCCGAAATTGCCTGTTTCACCGCGTCGTTGGAATAGCCGAGGTTGACGCACCACAGCCCGCCCACGGCATCCACCACCGAATGCCCGTCGATATCGCTCAGCCGAACGCCCTCGGCGCTCTTGATGATGCGCGGCGGATTGCGCTGCGCCTCGCCCGGATGGCCCATCGGCTGCCACATGTGGCGACCATTCATCTCTCGCAGGAAATTGTCATCTTTCATGGGGCTGTCTCCGGCAGGGATCACGTTTGATCAAACCGTGCCACCGGTGCCGATGGCTGTCCAGAGGAAGTATCGCCGGAACGGGTCCAGCCGACTCTGCACGCTGCCCCGCCCGCGCGCGTAGCGCTGTTTTTGCGTCGTGCGCCGTTCGTTTCGTGCTATTCTGCGCCAGCCGATGTCCTTGCGATGGCGGCTTTTCTTATCACGAAGGGGATAGAACGATGTTTGCCAGGGTCACGGAATACCAGATGAAACCCGGTTCCATCGACGCGGGAACGGAACTCCTGCACTCGCTCAAGGGCCGGATCATGGCCATGCCGGGAATGCACAATTTCATCAATGTCATCAACGCCGACGGAAGTGGTGTGGTGATCTCGGTGGTCGAGAGCGAGGCGGTCTCGGAGGCCAATGCGCCCGCCGTGGCCGAACTCTGGAGCCATTTCGCCGAGTATCTGGCCGGGCCGCCCAAGGCAACCGGATACAGCGTTCTCGCCAACTGGAGCGCCTGACCGGCGCGGATCAACGCGCCGTCAGTGCTGGATTTCCTCCTCGCTCACGAACATGTTGGCCCATGCGCGGTCGATGAGGTCGGGTGTCATCTTGTAGGGGATCCCCTCAAACTCGCAGATCGCGATCATCTGGTCGATCAGGAAAATCGGCTGGTAATTGGCGTAGACGCTGTTGATCGTGGGGTATTTTTCCTTGACCAGGTGGATCAGCGCCGCCTCGTCGAGCGGCATCCCCCTCTTCTTGGCGACCATCGCGAATATCTTGAGGAAATCAGCCTGGCTCGGGCCGTCGATCTTGATCTTGAAGAAGATGCGGCGCAGTGCTGCCTTGTCGAAGATTTCGTTGGGGTGGAAGTTGGTGGAGAAGATCACCAGCGTGTCGAAGGGCACTTCGAACTTCTCGCCCGATTGCAGGGCGAGGATATCCTTCGACTCCTCCAGCGGCACAATCCAGCGGTTGACGAGGCTTTGCGGCGGCTCCTTCTGGCGGCCAAGGTCGTCGACGATGAAGATGCCGCCCGTGGACTTGAGCTGTAGCGGTGCCTGGTAGGTGCGCGCCACCGGGTTGTAGACGAGATCGAGCATGCCGAGCGACAGCTCGCCGCCTGTGATGACCGTTGGCCGCTCGCAACGAACGTAGCGGGTGTCGAAGGTGCGGCGGCGGCGCAGGGAATTGGGGTCGTCGGTTTCGGACTCGGCGGCGGAATGCACGATCGGGTCGTAGACGGTGATCACCTGACCCGCGTATTCGATGGCGCGGGGGACGTAGATCTTGTCACCCATCGCGTCCCGGATTCCGTTTGAAATCGAGGACTTGCCGTTGCCCGGCGGGCCGTACATCAGGATCGAGCGGCCCGCGCTCACCGCCGGGCCGAGATGGTCGAGCAGCTCGGGCGGCAGCACAAGGTGGCCCATCGCGCCGGTAAGCTGATCGCGGGTGATCTGGATGTTGCGGATCGACTGGCGCTTGACCTGCTCGGCATAGACATCGAGCGGCACCGGCATGGCACCGAAATATTCCGACTGGCTGAGCGCGTCGAGCGCGCGGGTCTTGCCCGCGTCGGTGAGCTGAAACGCCATCTCGCCGCCCGAGTTGGCGTGCAGCGTGCCGGTGGCCTCCACGAGCCGCTGGCTGCGCGCCAGGTCGATCAGTTCCTGCGTGACCGCGCGGGGCAGGCAGATGCCGTCGGCGATCTCGCTCACGAGGTCGAGGTTCTTGCGAAACATCGTCTTGAGCGTGATGTCGCGCATCATCACCACAGGCAGCCGCATCTCCTCGAGGCGACTGGGCGGCGGCGGGGGCTGCACCCCGGTCGTGGCTTGCATGTTCATGGTGCTGCTTTCGCCCTTGATACCCGTTCTACGGGTGCATCATGCCGGGTAAGTTTGCGAAAATTGTGGCCGGCACCGGGCGGTCCTGCGGCGTGCTCAGGCCCCGTGGACCGCGGCGAGAGCGAGATAGAGCGCCAGCGCTGGTCCGAGCGCGAGCCCCATGGGGAAGCGGTGGCCGGAGTGCCAGCTTGCCCAGCCGGGGGCGAGGCGGCGCAGCGGGCTCATCCGCGCGAGGCGATGCGTGACGAAGGCCGCGAGCAGCACCCCGGCGAAGAGCAGCATCGCCGCGGAGGCATCGCCCGGTGCCACGAAAGGCCCGGCGGCAGCGATGAACTTCGCATCGCCCGCGCCCATCAGACCGGCGGCATTTGCCCCGATCCCCGCAACCAGCAGGATAGCGAGATGGCTCAGTCGCCAGAGGTAGTCGGGCAGCGGCAGCACCGCGATTCCCACTGCGAGATACGCGCAGGCCAGCGCCACCACCGCCTTGTTGGGTATCTTCATCGAGCGCAGGTCGCTCCACGCCACCCACAGGCAGATCGGCGTCGCGAAGACCAGAAACCAGAGCGCCGCCGTGGCCGGTGTCTCGAAATCCATTGCGCGGCCTCAGCCCCGGTCGCTTTCGAGCGCGCGGAGGCTGCGCACGGCCTCGTCGAAATGCTGCGGGTGCGTCTCGACCGCCTCCTGCAGCAGGCCGCGCCCGATGGCGACATCCCCCTGTTTCACCGCCGCGAGGCCCAGCGTGTAGAGGAGCTGCGCGCGTTCTTGCTGTGTGGCCGGTAGAACGGGCATGGCATAGTTGCCCTGTTTGCCACGTGCCAGGACGAGATTGTTCTTGGCGGTAAAGAGGCCCGGATCCTGCCGCACGGCATCGGAAAACAGCCGCTCGGCACCCCTCGAGTCGCCACGCGTGAGCTTGGAGTATCCCCAGTTGTTCATCACCGGTGCCGGTTTCGTGGTGAGGCCGACCGCCGTCTCGTAGAAGCTGTCGGCCTTGTCCCAGTCCTCCTCGCTGTCGGCGATCATCGCCTCGAGCCGGTAGCGGTCATAGGTTTCGAAGGTGGGCGGAACCGTGTCCAGCAACTCGCCCGCGCGGTCCCATTCGTTGTTGCGGATGAGCGCGTCTGCCAGAGCTATCCTGTCGGCGTCGGTGGCATCGGAATGCCCGGTGACCTCGGTCCAGGCGGCGACCGCTTCGGTTGCGCGACCGGCGCGCACGAGTGATTTGCCAAGGCCACGCATCAGGTCGATGCGGTCAGGGTCATTGGCCGTGGCGCGCTGGAAATAGGCGACGGCCTCGGATGGGTCGGAAGATTGCAGCATCACCTCGTTGAGGTTGCTCTCGTCGATCACGTTGATGTCGCGCAGCGCGCGGTCGACCTCTTCGCCCGGTGTCGGCTCACAGGCGGACAGCGCAATGGCCCCCGCCGCGCAGAGGATAATCCGGATGGAATGGCGCATTGTTGCGTCCTTTTACTGCCTCGGCCTCGTCATGGTATCTTGCGCAGGAGGAATTTTCCTCCGCCACGCCGCACCACTTTGTATTCTTGTTCGACAGCCTCATCATAGCCGGAATTCCGCGATTTTGCGAGTGCCAAACGCAGATTGTCGCGAATCGCGTCGCTGGTGCCGTTGTCGAGCGCATAGGCGCGGCGCAGCATCTGCTCGGCCTCCAGAAAATCGCCCTTTTCCACCAGCACCACACCGAGATTGTTCCACATTTCCGGGGTGGCCTCGTCGTTCTCGATCGCGCGGCGCAACAGCCGCTCGGCAGTGCCGAGTCGGCCCATCGCAAGATTGGCGCTGCCCAGCCCCGCGAGCACATCGGCGTTGAGCCCCCTGTCGGCACCGGCACGGGAATAGGCACGGTGTGCAAGGTCATATTCGCCCGCGTCCATCAGCCGGTGCCCGACCAGAAGCGGATCGACCGCCGCCGGTTTGCCCGGCGCAGCACCGGGGGCAAAGGGGCCTTGCGGCAGGGCCGGGGCGCAGGAAGCGAGCGTAAGCGCGAGCATCAGAGCCGCCGCCATCCGTCCCGCCATCTTGCGCCTTTCCTCACTTGCCCAACGTGAACAGCTTCATGATATCCAGAATCGACGGTCCGACGAGGATAATCAGCAGTGGGGGCACTGTAAGCGTCATCGTGACCAGTGTCATCTGGGTGGGCAGCTTGTTGGCCTTTTCCTCGGCGCGCATGACGCGCTTGTCACGCATTTCGCCGGCGTAGACGCGCAGCGCGTCGCCCACCGGGGTGCCGAAGGTCTGCGACTGGATGAGCGTGGTGACAAAGCTGGATATGTCCTGCACGCCGCAACGCTCGGCCATCTCGCTGAGCACCGAGGGCTTGTCACGCCCGGCCTTCATCTGCAGCGCAACGATCTCGTACTCCTCGGACAGGGCGGGAAAGGAGGAGCGGATTTCCTTGGCCACGCGGATGATCGCCTGGTCCATCGACTGTCCCGCCTCGACGCAGACGAGCATCATGTCGAGACTGTCGGGAAAGCCGTCCTGGATTTCCTCCTGGCGCTGCTGCTGGCGCTTGGTGACCCAGTATTTCGGCATCATGTAGCCCACGAGGCCGGGACCGAGGATATAGCCGACCGAGGTCTTGATGTCGGTCTCTCCCCCGGCCTTGAACAGAAGGAAATACAGGACGCCCAGCGCAAGGAGCCCCAACGCCAGCCCAAGTTGCGCGGCGTGGAAATAGCGCACCGCGTCGCGGTGCCGATACCCCGCCTGCATGAGCTTGAGGCGGATCTCGGTGAGTTCCTTCTTGTCCTGCGGCTCCAGGAAGGTCGCGTATTTGTCGAGTTTCTTGTTCGCGCCCTTGGTGCGCAGCGTGTCCCTTTGCGGTCCTGCTGTGGCGTGACCGGGCTGATACTGCTTGAGCTTGTCGAGCGGGTCGGGTTTTTGCTGGATCATGAACCCGACGGTGCCCAGCATCAACAGGATGCCGAAGCCGCCTATCGCGATCACGGGACCGAACGGGCCGAGGCTGTCGGTCAGCAGCGAGACAATGGCGGGGGGCATGAGCATGAAATACCTTTCAGACCTTGATGTTCACAAGGGCGCGCATGACGATGATGTTGAGCACGAGGAAAACGCCTACGATCAGCACCGCCGGGATGAACCAGGGGTGTTCCATCGCCTCGTCGTAGTAGTCGGGCTTGATCATCTGGATGCCGAGAATTGCGAACAGGGGAAAACCCGAAAGGAACTTGCCGGACCATTGCGCTTCGGCGGTAATCGCCTTGACGCGGCGGAAAAGGCGAAAGCGTGCGCGGATCACCTTTGCAAGCCCCGCCAGGATCTCGGCAAGGTTGCCGCCGGCCTGCTGCTGGATGGTCACCGCCACCGCGAGAAAGCGCAGGTCCTGCATGTCAAGCCGTTCGGCCATGTCCTTGAGTGCCTCGCCGATATCGCGGCCATAGGTGGCCTCGTCTGCAATCATGCCGAACTCTGTGGCCAAGGGGTCGGACACCTCGGTGGCGACGATGCCGATGGCAGAGGAGAACGGATGGCCGACGCGCAGGCTTCGCACCATCAACTCGATCGCGTCGGGAAGCTGTTCCTCGAGAAGGCCCATCCGCTTGGACGCTTTCATGGAAATCCACATGTAGACGCCACCCACGCCCATAGCCGCCGAGACCAGAACGCGCACCGGCAACGGGGTGCCCGTCCCGATGGTCAGCCCAAGAAAGGCGAGAACGCCCGTGGCGGCCATGATCATAACGATCTGCTTGGGCGTGAAGGCGATGGCCGCCTTCTGTGCCTTGACCGACAGGATCGCGTAGAGCGGTACGCGCCGCGCCTTGAGATGCTGTTCCATCTCCTTGCGCAGGGTTTCCATCACCTGCTCGCGGTTGCCGTGCTTCTCGAGCATCTCGAGCCGGCGGTTCACCCGCTTGTTGAGGCTGATTGAGCGGCCGAAGACGGTGAGGTAGAGTCCCTCCACCAGGACCAGCACGCCGATGAAGATGAGGCCGTAGATGATCGGTTCTGCGCCAATATTCATGGGCTCACTCCGCCGCGATGGGTTCGTAGATCGAGGAGGGCAGGTCGTAGCCCCAAAGCCGGAACCGTTCGGTGAAATGCGAGCGCACGCCTGTACCGGTGAAATGACCCATGATCTTGTTGTCGGACGAGATGCCGACGCGCTGGAAGCGGAAAATCTCCTGCATAGAGATCACTTCGCCTTCCATTCCTGTCACCTCTGTGATCGAGGTCATCCGTCGCGAACCGTCCTGCAGGCGGTTGGCCTGTACGATGACGTTGACGGCGCTGGCAATCTGGTTGCGCACGGCCTTGAGCGGCATCTCGATCCCGGCCATCGCGACCATGTTCTCGAGGCGGCTGAAGGCGTCGCGCGCGTTGTTGGCGTGGATCGTGGTCATCGAGCCGTCATGGCCGGTGTTCATGGCCTGAAGCATGTCGATCACTTCCTCGCCGCGGGTCTCGCCGACGATGATGCGGTCGGGACGCATCCGCAGCGCGTTCTTGATACAGTCACGCGCGGTGACCTCGCCCCTGCCCTCGACATTGGGGGGGCGCGTCTCCATCCGGCCGACATGGGCCTGCTGAAGCTGCAATTCGGCGGTGTCCTCGACCGTGAGGATGCGCTCGGCATTGTCGATGAAGGACGACAGGGCGTTGAGCGTGGTGGTCTTGCCCGAGCCGGTGCCGCCCGAGACGACGATGTTGAGCCGGCAGGCGACGGCGGCCTGCAGATAGGCGGCCATTTCCTCGGAGAAGGCACCGAAGCGCACCAGATCGTCGATGCCGAGCTTGTCCTTTTTGAATTTGCGGATCGATACGAGGCTTCCGTCCACCGCGATGGGCGGCACCATCGCGTTGAAGCGCGAACCGTCGGCAAGGCGGGCGTCGACGTAAGGATTGGACTCATCGACACGGCGGCCCACGGCGCTCACGATCTTGTCGATGATGCGCAGGAGGTGCTTTTCGTCCTTGAAGGTGACGTCGCTCACCACGAGCCTGCCCTCGCGCTCGATGAATATCTGGTGCGGACCGTTCACGAGGATATCGCTGATCGTGTCGTCCTTGAGCAGCGTCTCGAGCGGCCCGAGTCCCTTGACTTCGTCATAAAGCTCCTGGGTCAGGCGGGCGCGGTCCTCACGGTTGAGTACGATCCCCTTGTCCTGAAGGATTTCCGAGGAGATCGACTGGATCTCGGCGCGCAGGTCGGATTCGGTGGCGGTGTCGAGCGCGGCAAGGTTGAGGTTGTCGAGCAGTGCGCGGTGCAGCTCGATCTTGATCTCGCCCAGCCGCTCCTTGCGCTTGCGTTCCTTGTCCTCGGGCTTGGGTGCCGCCGCCGCTTTCTGCGGCGGCTTGCGCAGGCTGGTGACCTTGGCGGCAGGCTCTGGCGCGCCCTCTGCGGGGGCGGAGGCCTTGGGGGCAGGGGCCCCGCCGCCTGTCTTCTTGTAGCGCGAAAACATCTTTGGCGTCCTTTCCTCAGGCGGCCTCGGCCTCGTCGCGGCCAAGCTCGTGCAGCGAGTGGGCGAGCTTGGCGATCTCCCGGCGCAGCGGGTTCTTGGCCGCGGTCGAGGCAAGCGGCAGCCCGTGATCGGCGCTTTGCGACACCGCGCGTCCGCCATCGGGAAGCTGAAGCTCCAGCCCTATCTCGAGGCTCTCGGCCAGCCGCTTGACGCGCGAGCGCGCCCCGATATCGGTGAATTTCGGGGCGCGGTTGAGGCAGTAGCGCAGCTTCTCGAGCGGCAGGTCCTCGGCCTGAAGCGCGCGCTTGATTCGCAGCGTGTTCTGTGCCGAGCGCATGTCGAGCTCAAGCGTGGCGAAATAGATCTGACAGTGGTTGAGGACCGTCTCGGTCCATTGCACCAGCGTGGTGGGCATGTCCACGATGACATAATCGAAATGGCGGCGCGCGAGGTCGAGCACGCGGGTCACGTCATCGGGGCTGATCATGTCCAGCGGCAGGATGTCGGTGGGCGCGGTCAGCACCCGCAACCTGTCCTCGAAGGTGACGAGCGCCTGGCGGAACACATCCTCGTCGAGGCGCTCGGTGTCCGACCACATCTCGAACACCACGTCGCGGCGGGGGAGGTCGAGGAAGGTGGCGGTGGAGCCGAATTGAAGACTGAAATCCAGCAGGCAGACCTGCGGCGGCTTGGCCTTGTCGGCATTCGCCAGTTCCCAGGCGAGGTTGACGGCGAGGGTGGTGGCTCCGGTCCCTCCGGCGAGGCCCTGCACAGCGAGGATCACGCCGCCCTCGCTGCTGGCTTCGGGCAGACGCTCGGCTTCAGCCATTGGCGCGGCGGCGACGGGGGCGGGTTCGCTCAGCCTTTCAATTGCGGCCTGCAACTCGCCTTCGGGCAGGGGATAGGGCACGAATTCGTCGGCACCATTTCGCAGGAGCTGGTGGAGCGCGGCAGGGCTGACATCCTCTGCGATCAGGATGCTCTTGATGCCGGCACTCGCGGCTAGGTTGATGATCTCTTTGAGGAGCGGCAGATCGTCCTCGTCATGCTCGTCCATCGCCAGGGCGACAAACTCGAGCATTCCGGCCTCCATTTGGCCGAGAAAGGCCAGCGCCTCGGAAAATCCCAGGTCGCCCCATGCCTCTCCGAGGGCGGCCTCCATGTCCTCGATGAGCAGGTCGAAATTCTGCACATCCCTGCTGATCGTGCAGGCGCGGATAGGGGTTGTGTCGGACTGGGTCATCTTGAAACTCGCCATTCTTGTCGGTCGGGTCCCCGGGGCGTCCGGTGCGGCGGTTCGCACGCCGCGGGAATGGGCGGTGCGGACCTGTCGCATCGGACGGGGCGGGGCATTGCTCGATGCTGGAAACATGGCCGGGAATGTGGGCGACATTTTGGCCAAAAAATCGTAATTGTAGGAAGCTCGGAGACGAAAAGACCCGCCAGCGGCGGGTCTTCGGGCACGGTCGGACCGGGTGGCGCTTACTCCTCGCCTCCGCCGCCGGCCGTCTCGGTGTCGAGCGTGACGGTGGATTCCCAAGTCGCGCTCTCGACATATTCGCGGTAGACCACCTCGGCATACTTGCCGTCCATAATGATCGGATGCGAGCCGACAAAGCCCGATACCTCTGTCACGGTGCGGCGGTTGCGTCTCTCGCGCCCCTGCGTGACGATGAGTGGCTGGGTTTCTCCGAAGGATGCCACGGCCTCCAGCCGTTCGCGGCCGATGCCCTGACTGGCCAGGTAGCCCACCACAGCCTGCGCCCTACGCATCCCGAGCGCCTTGTTGTAGGCCGACGGCCCGACGGCGTCGGTATGACCGTAGACGCGGAAGCGCACCTCCGGGAACTGGCGGATCCAGTGGGCCTGTTGGCGCAATGTGTCTCGCGCGCCCGGCTCGAGCACGTCCGAGTCGAAAGCGAAGGTCACCGTGCTCTCGACTTCGCCGGCGAACCTTTTCGCGAGATCGACGAGGTGGTTACGCTCGCCGGTCATCACGAGGTGGTTGTTCATCGCCGCCTCGCCGAAGGTGCCATTATCGACGAGCGAACCCGCTTCGCCGAAGTAGGACCGGACGACTTCGCCGTCTGGCGGCGCGCAGGCCGCCATGACAACAAGGCCGGAGATCGCCAGATACCGTTTCATCGCCCTGCCTCCCGTCATTCCATCACGTATCCGTAAGACCCGGTGAAATCCTGCCGGGCGACCTCTCCCGCGGCACCGGATTTCGGGGCATCACGCGCTACGCGTCCATTGAGAAATAGATCGCCATCGGACGGAAGACGCACCCTGTCGGTGGGAAGAGCCAGCGCCTCGCCGCTCGTGGGCGAGACGAGATGCGCGGAGACGATGATGACCAGTTCGCTCTGCGCGCGCAGGTAGTCTGCGCTGCGAAACAGTGCGCCCAGCACCGGCACGTCCCCCAGCCAGGGCACCTGCGAGTTGTTGTCTCGGAAATCGTCCTGAAGCAGCCCCGCGATGGCAAAGCTGTCGCCGTCGCGGATCGAGACCGTGGTGGAGGTGTCGCGCCGCCGGAAGGCAGGCAACGTGATCACGCCGGTGTTGATCTGCTGGCTGTCGTCGATCGAGGACACCGCGGCAGCCATTTCGAGGTTGATCACACCATCATCGAGTACGCGCGGAATGAATTTCAGCTCAACCCCGAATTTCTTGTAATCGACGGTGATCGTGCCCTCTTCCTGCGAGACCGGGATCGGGAATTCGCCGCCTGCGAGGAAACTCGCCTCCTGGCCCGAGAGGGCGGTGAGGTTGGGCTCTGCCAGGGTGCGCACGACCCCCTTGGTTTCGAGCGCCTCGAGCAGGACGCCGAGCTCGACCGAGCCGATGTCGAAACCGATGAAGGCGGTGCCGGCGGCGGTCTGGTTGGATATCGTGCCGGGCACCACGCTGTCGCCGCCGCCGATCTGGTTCGTGCCAAGGCGCGCGCCGGCGATTCCCACGCCTTCGCCGGTGAGCGACGATAGCCCATCCACGGCAAGCGAGGTCGAGAGCGCTTTCGATACGGTGCGCTGCATCTCGGCGAAGCGCACCTTGAGCATCACCTGCTGCTTGCCCGAGACCGACATGAGGTTCGACACCCGCTCGGGCGCGTAGCGTTCGGCGAGATCGAGCGCGCGTTGCAGGCGCGTCGGGCTCGACACAGTGCCCGACAGCACGATGCCGTCATTGGCCGTGCGCACGTCGATCTTCTCTCCCGGCAGGATCTGGCGCAGACGTTCCTTGAACTCGGCGATGTCTGTGCTGACATGCACGTCGATATTGGTGATAAGCCGTCCCGTGTCGTCGAAGAGCGTAAGGGTGGTGCGTCCCGGGGCCTTGCCAAGCACGTAGATGGTACGGTCCGACAGCGTCGAAAAATCGGCGATCGCGGGATTGGCGATGCTCAACTCGGCGAAAGACACATCACTTTCCACGACGATCGCGCGGTTCATCGCGACGTTGATGTGGCTGGCCGCATCGCCACGCACGACACGTACGGTCTCGGCATGGGCGGTATTGGTGCCCGGGTTCATACCGACAATCGCGACCGCGAGGGCCGAGTATAGAATGGTCCTGATGCTCATGTGACCTGCCTCTCCGATCACGCCTCTGTTCCGGGTCTTTCGCCCGCGATTGACACGACTGTGCGCGAGAATTGCGAATTTTGCAAGGAATCAATGAGATTCGCGCCGTCTTTCATCCTGGCTGTGCCGTTTCTGCATGCCCGATACATGAGGGACCGCCAAAAGGCGGCCCCATCACGGGTATGTATGACCGCTCAGTTGGTACAGGGGATGGCGGTCACGACCACCTCCGAGCCGCGCCGCGTGCGCACGGTGCAGCGCTCCTCTTCCATCTGCGGAGGTTCGGGGGCCTCGGCGGCCTGAATGCCCAGCAGACGGTTCTGGTCGACCTCGATCACTTCCGAGGTGCTCTGGTCGAGCGCGCCGACGAGCGACAGCGACAGGCGCCCGGTGGACTGTGCCTGCGCAAGCGCGGCCACCTGCTGCGGCGTCGCCTCGACCGTCACCGTGCGCGCGACGCGCGCTTCCTCGAGGTCCATGTCGGCGCTCTGGTCCACCGCCACAAGCGGCATGCGGGACTCGATCAGCTTGGTCACGCTGCCGGAGGAATTCCCTTCGGTACGCATGTTGTCCTTGCCGATCGTTCCGGTCCAGTAGACGTCCACCCGGTCGCCGGGACGAAGGAAGCCGGAAACGCCGCTCTTGGCGTCCACCTCGATCGCGAAAGCGCGCATCCCGTCCACGAGGCGCGATCCGATGCCCGCCGGCTGTCCGGGGTCAGTCACCTTGTTGGCGAGGATGACCTCGCCCGCGACCATGCTGCGCAGAACCTCGCGCGGATCGCGCGCCTCCTCGGGAAAGAGGGCGGTAACCTCGGCAAAGATGCCCTCGGGCAGGGAGTCCTTGGGGTAGCTCACGCTTTTCACGGCGTCCTTTTCCAGTTTTTCACCGTACTTCAGATCGCGTGCCGCGACCATGACGTCGATCGTCTCGATCGCGGGGGCGCGTTGCTTGCGTTCCTGAACGAGCTGTTGCT
>Ga0209943_1001355_pt1 | contig 15159 bp, 7 predicted proteins | sample SalPonR1_B_D2_MG_FD_185698 | JGI IMG/M metagenome (GOLD analysis project Ga0209943, IMG submission 185698) | Salt pond soil microbial communities from South San Francisco under conditions of wetland restoration - Salt Pond MetaG R1_B_D2_MG... ... | reverse complement strand
TACCGCGTACCGATCAACCAGACCATCGCCGCCTGGACCTACCTGCAGCGCATGCAGGTACCCTCGCGCCTGCTGGTGTTCCACGACGCCGACCACTGGATCATGAACGGCACGGAAGCGAAGCATTTCTGGAACGAGGTGCACGCCTGGCTGGGCGAGCATCTGGAGATGGACAGCGAGTAGGCCCGAGAGTACAGACAGGCTGAAACCGTAAAGGCCGCAATGGCAGAAAGCGCTCACATTACCCGACTGCTCAAACGCTGGTCCAGTGGCGAGACGGAGGCGCGCGAGGCGTTGCTTCCGCTGGTCTATCAGCGGCTGCGCCGGCTTGCAGAAAACCAGTTGCACGGCGAACGCCCGGGACACACGCTGCAGCCCACCGCACTGGTCAACGAAGCGTTCATGCGCCTGGATCAGGGCAATATCGACTGGGACGGTCGGCGGCATTTCTACGCGCTGGCGGCCAGAACCATGCGTCGCGTGCTAGTCGATCATGCGCGTGGACGGCAGCGTGTGCGGCGCGGCGGCGACTTTATCCGGGTGACGTTGTCGGCTGCCGAGCGTGCGCAGACGAGCGAGGCGTTCGGCGTTCTGGATCTCGACAAGGCGCTGGGCGAACTGGAACGAAACCACCAACGGGTCGGCGAGGCCATCGAGTTGACGTATTTCGGCGGCCTGGAAGCTCGCGAAGTCGCCGCGCATCTGGGCGTGTCGTCACGCACCGTCGAGCGCGACCTGCGCTTCGGCAGGGCATGGCTGAAAGATAAACTCGTCGTACCATGAACGACACCGACCGGAATCGCCGGCTGGAGCAACTGTTCCACGACGCGCTGAAACAGCCTGAACAGTGTCGCCGTGAATGGCTCGAAGAGGCCTGCGGTGACGACCCGCAACTCAAGGCGCGGCTCGAGCGCATGCTCGATCTGGATCCCGGGGACCATACCGGGCACGCCGACGTTGACGACCCGCTGGCCCGGGCCGTCCACGAAAGCGTGCGCACCCTTGGAAATGCGCCTTCGCGGGGCATGCGTCTGGGCGCCTGGCGGATCATTGACGAGATCGGCGCCGGCGGCATGGGTACGGTGTTCCTGGCCGAGCGCGCCGACGGCGAATACGTCGGCCGGGCGGCGATCAAGGTAATCCGGGGCCTGCCCGAAAGCGCCGGGCTGGAGCGGCTGAAGCGCGAGCGCCAGATTCTGGCCGGCCTGCGCCATCCGAATATCGCGCGGCTTCTGGACGGCGGCACCACCGACGATGGTCAGCCGTTTCTGGTCATGGAATACGTCGAAGGCAAGCCGGTCGACCAGTGGTGCCGGCAACATCCATGCACGCCGGCCGAAATCGTGCGGATGCTGCTGCCGGTGCTCGATGCGGTCGAATACGCGCACCGGAATCTCGTCATTCATCGCGACATCAAACCCGGCAATGTGCTGGTGACCGGCGAAGGGCATCCCGCGCTGTTGGACTTCGGCATTGCCCGACTGCTCACGACGGATGATCGCGGCGAACAGACCGCCACCATCGGCGGGGTTTTCCACACGCCCGGGTTTGCCAGCCCGGAGCAGATCGCCGGCGAACGAGCCACGACTGCAAGCGACGTCTACAGTCTCGGTCGATTGCTGGCCGAGCTGATGACGACGGCAACCGAGCCGGTCCCGCGGGAGATTGCCGCGATCATCGAATGCGCCACTCGTGACGAGCCGGAGCAGCGCTATGCCGGCGTCACGGCGTTTCGGGCCGACCTGGCGGCCTGGCTGGACAATCGCCCGGTCGCTGCCGTCAGCGGCCGCATGGCGTATCACGTGCGCAAGTTCATCGCGCGCAATCGCTACGCGGCCGCCGCGGTGACCGTCGGCATCGCCGTCGCGCTGGTGCTGCTGGGACAATTGATCCAGGAAAACCGTCGCGCGCGAGCCGCCGAGGCCGAGGCCCGGATCGAGGCGGTCAATGCCGAACAGGTGCTGGAATTTCTGACCAATGCGATCGAAGCGGTCCAACCCGGGCAGGCGCAGGGTCGCGAGGTCACCATGCGTGCGATCATCGAGCGCGCCGAACAGCAGCTCTCCGGCGAGCGAATTCACGAACCACGCCTGCGCACCCAGATCCTGACTGCGCTGGGCACGCTCTATCAGACCCTGGAGAAAAACGACCAGGCCGCCGAACTGCTTGGCCGGGCCAGTGAGCTGGCGCGCGAGACAGGCGATATCGCAGCCGAAGTCAGGGTGCTGGCGGTGCTGGGCATCAGCCAGCTTCGCGCCGGGCGGTTGGATGCCGCCGGACAGACGCTTGAGCGCGCGACCGTAATGGCCGGGCAGCATCCGGAACTGCCGCCGCTGATACGCGCCGGTGCGTGGAACTCGTTCGGGGTTCTGGCCACGGACATGGGTCACCTCGAGTCGGCGCGCGAGGTGCTCCAGCATGCGATGGCGCTGCGCCGCGAGGCCGGTGCTGCCGGCGAAATCATCGCCTCGACGGTGCACAACCTGGCGCTGGTCGAGGGTCGCGCCGGCCGGTACGAACAGGCCATTGAGCTGTTTGCACGGGCGCTGGAACTCAAGCGCGAATCGATTGGACGCCTGCATCCTTCCTATATTCTGTCGCTCAACAGCCGGGCCGTGACGCTGCGCCAGCTCGGTCGCTATGCCGAGGCGACCGACCACGCCGCCGAGGCGCTGGAGATTCGCAAGCAACTCTACGGGTCCGAGCACCCGAGTCTGCACGTCAGCTATAACGAACTGGCCAATGCCCATCACGACCTGGGCGAATTCAAACAGGCCATCGCGCTGTATCGCAAAGCACTGGAACTCGAGGCCGGGAGTGCATCGCGGCGCAGCGACTGGATCTACCTCAACAATCTCGGCGCAGCGTTCGAGGACCGCGGTGAACTCGCCGAGGCCGAGCGATATTACCAGCAGTCCATAGAACGGCGCCGAGAACTGTTCGGTGACAACCATTCGGCCACGTTGCGCGCCCGCGGCAACCTGGCACGCGTATGGCTGGCCAGCGGCCGTGGCGATGCGGCGCGCGTCGTGGCCGCCGAGGTGCGCCAACGGCGCGAAACCGAACTCGGCCGCGATCACCCCGACACCCTGCGAAGCCGGGTATTGTCTGCGCGCATCGCATTGGCCGAGGTGCCCGAAGACCCGGCCCGGCTTCGATCAATGCAGGCAGCGGTCGAGGCGCTGCAGCAAGCGTTGTCGCCGAACAGCCTGACCGTGCTCAACGCCGGCGCGGATCTCGGGCGCGCAAGACTCGAGGGCGGCGACTTCCAGCGGGCTCGAACTGACCTGGAGGACGCCGCCGCCGCGTTTCGCGAAGCACTGAGCCCCGACCACCCGCTGGCCGCGGCGATCGAGCTGGATCTGGTCCGAATCGACCGGGCCGAAAAGCACCCCGGCCGGGCGGAGCAGCGCCTGGCCGCGCACGGCCCGACCGTCCGCGCCCGGTTCGCGCCCGAATCGCTGAATGTGCGCAAACTCGAGTGTCTCGAAGCAGGCGCCAATGAACCGGATTGCTGGCGCGTGCCGCGGGGCTGAGTTCGACCATCCAACCCGGCCGGGTCGGGTACGGCGGCCGCACTTCAGAAATATCCATTCTCAATCGAACGTATGTGCCTGTTCAGCCTCCCCGATCCAGATTCCGATCCAGATTCCGATCCCGATTTCGATCCCGATTTCGATCCCGATTTCGATCCCGATTTCGATCCCGATGGCGTTCGGGCGGAGATTTTATCGCCTTACTGAATAGCCGCCAACATATTTGGAGACAATCCATGCGTCTCAAGCCAGGTCGCGAAGGAATCGACTGTACGCGCACCCGTATCCAGCAACACGCGCTGGGCCTTGCCATCAGCGCGGCGCTGGCGACCGGTATTTCGGCCGTGGTCCAGGCGCAGGATTTTCCAGCGGTCACACAACTCTCCGTTCTGGACGGCAGCAGCGGCTTCAAGCTTGACGGCGAGAGAGAAGGCGATCTGTCCGGTGCCCCGGTGTCGGATATCGGCGATGTCAATGGCGACGGAATCGACGACGTGATTATTGCGGCGTATTCTGCCGACCCGAATGGTGCTCAGTCCGGCCGCAGCTACGTGGTGTTCGGCAGTAACCATGGCTTCGATCCAAACCTGCAACTCTCGGCACTGGACGGCAGCAACGGCTTCGTACTCGACGGCGAGAATGCGCGAGACTTTTCCGGTGGCTCGGTGTCGGCCGCCGGCGACGTCAACGGCGATGGTATCGACGATCTGATCATCGCCGCACGGAGCGCGGATTTCAACGGGGGACGTTCCGGGCGCAGCTATGTGGTATTCGGTCGCACCCAGGGATTCGATGCCACGCTGCAACTTTCGGCCCTGGATGGCAGCAACGGCTTCAAGCTCGACGGCGAGGCGGCCTATGATAGCGCTGGTCGCTCGGTATCGGCCGCCGGCGACGTCAACGGCGATGGCATCGACGATCTGATCATCGGCGCGCCGAGTGCGGACCCCAACGGGGGAAATTCCGGGCGCAGCTATGTCGTATTCGGCCGCACCGCAAGTTTCGATGGCATCGTGCAACTTTCGGCGCTGGATGGCAGCAACGGCTTCAAGCTCGACGGCGAAGCGACTTATGATACCGCCGGTCGCTCGGTGTCGGCGGCCGGGGATGTCAACGGCGATGAGATCGACGACCTGCTCATCGGCGCGCCGAATGCGGACCCCAACGGGGAGCGTTCCGGGCGCAGCTACGTTGTGTTTGGCCGAATCGAGGGGTTCGACGCCGCTATCCAACTTTCGGCACTGGATGGCGACAACGGCTTCAAGCTCGACGGCGAGGCAGCCTATGATCGCGCCGGTTACTCGGTATCCGATGCCGGCGACGTCAACGGCGACGGGATCGACGATCTGCTCATCGGCAACTATGACCTGGATTTTGTCGCTGCTTCCTCGGGGCGCAGCTATGTCGTGTTCGGCGACCCCGAGGGCTTCGACGCCACCCTGCAACTGTCGGCGCTCGATGGCGTCGACGGCTTCAAGCTCGATGGGACGACAGGGGATTATTCGGGCCGCTCGGTATCGACCGCCGGCGATATCAATGGCGACGGCATTGACGACCTGGTCATCGGCGCGGCGTACGCCGATGCCAACGGCATCAGTTCCGGGCGTGGTTACGTGGTGTTCGGGAAAACCGGCGCACCTGTCTCGCCCCTGCCGCTTGTTTTTGTTGATGGAACAGACGGATTCCGCCTTGCCGGCGAGACAATCGGCGATCGGGCCGGCAGCTCGGTCTCGGCCGCCGGCGATGTCAACGGCGACGGTGTCGACGATCTGATCATCGGGGCAAGAAGAGCCGACCCCAACGGAACAAATTCCGGTCGCAGCTACGTGGTCTACGGGCGCGTGACCGGCACCCCGGTGCTGGATTTCGACGGCATGAAATTGATCGACTTCGGCAGCGAATTCGTCGGCACGACGGGCCCGGTGCGTACGCTGTCGTTAAGCAATCCGGGCACCGGCCTGGTGGCGATCGACTCGATCGATATCGGTGATACCGCGTTCGAGATCATCGGCGGCGATTGCGGCGCGTTGCCGATCCGGATTTCGGTTGGCGGAAGCTGCACGCTGCAACTTCGGTTCACACCCGACAGGGCTGGTCCTTTCAGCGCCGAGATGCGCTTTGCCGGTACGTCAGTCACCAGCCCCGACTCGGTTGTTCTCGCAGGCAATGGTCTGGCGGTGCCCGTGGTCACGATCATGCCCGACCCACTGGAATTCGGCGATGTAGCGCTCACCAGCCAGGTCATCGAGACATTGATCGTGGAAAACACCGGCGACGGCGTACTCGAACCCGAATCCGTCACGATCGAGGGTGCAAACACCGGCGACTTCAGCGTCGAGATCAACGACTGCGCTGGCAACCAGTTACCCGGGGGGGCGTTCTGCGGCATCGATATCGGCTTCAGCCCGGGCGCGCCGGGCGTGCGCGAAGCAACGTTGCGCCTGGAATCCAGCGCACCGTCCAGCCCGCACCTCGTTTTGCTGCGCGGCAGCAATGATGTGCTGTTCTTCGACAGCTTTGAAGCGCAATGACTAGCGGTCCTTCAACCACTAGTATGCTGAACGGGTAAGCGGCCGGCCGCGACGAAGCGGCGCGGCCAGAGATCGAAACAGACTCAAGGGTCATCAGCATGAATACTCCCGATGATGCCGCAACGGCGGCCTTCCGCATCGATTTCTCTCGGCTGTTCGAGGGCTGGTTCCGGGAGCAGAATTGCGCGATCGCCTGCACCACCTACCAGGCCGGCAAGGTATTCCTGTTCGGCAAGGGCGAGCAGGGCGTGTCGGTCGTCGAGCGCACTTTCCCCCGTTCCATGGGCTTGAGCGCGCGCGCCGATCGACTCTACCTGGCCAGCCGGTACCAGCTCTGGCGTTTCAACAACATGCTCGATACCGGTGGCGAATACCAGGGTTATGACCGGCTGTTCGTCCCGCAGGTGGGCTGGACCACCGGCGATGTCGATGTCCACGACATCGGTATCGACGGCAAAGGCCAACCGGTGTTTGTCAACACGTTGTTCAGTTGCCTGGCGCGGCCGTGCGAGAGCGCCAGTTTCGAAGTCGTCTGGAAGCCGACGTTCATCAGCCGGCTGGCGCCCGAGGACCGCTGTCACCTGAACGGCCTGGCGATGTTCGAGGGTGAGCCGGCATGGGTGACGCTGATCAGCCGGTCCGACGTCGCCGAGGGCTGGCGCGACCACCGCCACGACGGCGGGCTGGTGGTCGATGTGCGCAATAACGACGTGGTGTGCTCGGGGCTTTCGATGCCGCATTCGCCGCGCTGGTGGATGGGCAAGCTGTGGCTGTTGAATTCAGGCACCGGCGAACTGGGGCATGTCGACCTGGATTCAGGGCAATTCATTCCGGCCTGTTTCCTGCCCGGTTACGCGCGCGGGCTGGCGTTTGCCGGCGACTACGCGCTGGTCGGTCTGTCAAAGGCCCGCAACCAGTCGTTTTCCGGACTCGAACTCGACCGGACACTGGCCGAGAAGACCGCCGAGGCGCGCTGCGGCATCGCCGTGATCCATCTGCCTACCGGCGAAGTCCGCCATCACATCCGCTTTACCGGTGTGGTCGAGGAACTCTACGACGTCGCCGTCATCCCGGGCGCGATCCGGCCCATGCTGCTGGGCTTCAAGACCGACGAGATCAAGCACATGATCCGGCCGGCGTGCGCCGGGCCCGGGTAGCCATCGACGCCAACGGCCCGGGCGCCCCGCATGGACTCGAGTTGATCGGGTCATATGACCTGTTGTCATTCAACGGCTTCGAGGCCCGGCCGTGAACCAGCCTTTTTCTGCGTCGGGCGCGCCGACATTGCGCGCTCGCCATCCACGTCCGGTCCGAAATTTTTCCGCAGCGACGTCGGTCGCACGCCGGTTTTGTCGCTTTCCATCATGCAGGGCAAGCGCTTCTTGTCTGCAAACGCAAACCCGTGGAGAGCGCAATGACCGAATCCAGCCCGTACCAGGCCGAACGACCTGATCCAGCCCGGTGGTTTTGCCCCGGCGCGATGATCCAGTTCTTCGTGTTGATCATCCTGGTCGCAGCGGCGTCGAGCGCGTGGTCGCAGATCGGCCGCCCGCTGGCGCCGGGCGACGATCCGCTGCGCGACCGCTGGGATTTCGACCCGGTGCGCGTGGACCACGAACTGTTCATCGCCGCGAACCTGGCCTCCGGCGACGCGGCGCTTGGCATCGGCTACCCGAAATCGCGCGACTTTCCGATCGAGGCGCCGGCCAGCCTTTACCGGCGGATTCCGGCGACAACCATTCTCGACGGCGCGGCCGGGCGAGTCATGGGCACGCCGTTCGAGCAGGTGGCGCTGGTCACCGAGGACGCCGACGGCACGCACGTCGATATCTATTCGGGCTTGCGCCCGGGTCAGGTGCATATCGGCCGGCACGATCTTCCGCCGGCCTGCGCAACGCCGCAGCACGTGCAGTGCCGGATTCCCGGACCGATCGAGATCGTGGTAGCCGATCTGGACGGCTTCGATCTGTCGCGCCCGGATCTCGGGCCGGGCAACCGCTGTCTGGCCAGCAATCGGCGCCACGACGAAGTGGCCGCGGCCTACCAGTGGCGAAGCGACGACCCGATTGCCGGAAGGCAGGCACTGGTTCGACAGGAAATCCTGAGCTGGGAAGGGCTGCAGCGGGCAGCCGACGCCGAAAACCCGTCGCAACCGACATTGAAAACGGTGGTCTTCGCTCATACTCGCACCCTGGACGAAGGCCAGCGCTTCCGTCTGCAGCCGGCCCAGGTCTTCGGCTCTCGCCTGGACGATGGAAACGTTGTCGCCCGCGATCTGTTGCTGGTCTATGCGGCCGAGCCCGACCCGGAGTCGCCGGAGTTCGACGACGGCCTGCCGATCGTCGCCGAAGGGGTCCGGCTCGAGCGCGATCCGAGCGAGGATTGCAACGACCTCAGTCCCCGCGTCATCACGTCGATCAACTTTGCCGATCGCGAGGGCCTCCCGGGGGATGGGCAGGCCCAGGAGCGCTTTCTCGAAGTCATCGGCGGCCCCGTCGCGGCGGATTCGCCGGCGCGCGACGGCTGGGATGTCGCCGCCGGCAATGCCGAGGAACTGCTGATTCTCGACGGCGACGACAATCAGCTGGTGCAGGCCACCGATGCGCTGGTCACTGCATTCAATACGATCGACAACGCAGGTGAGCCCGACCCGCTGATGGGAATAAGTGTCGCGATTCAGGATCCGGTCAGCGGGCAGGCCGATCTGTCAGTGCGAACCAACAGCGGATTTCCGGTTGCCGAATTCGAGAAATCCACCGCCCCCGTGGAACTGCGCCCGGATAGCCGGGTCCGGCTGCGCCCTGGCTTGATTACCGCCGGCGACGAAAATTTCACTATCGACGATCCCAACAGTCCTGCGTGTCTGACCGCCGGTTTCTGGGTCCAGGTCGACACCACGCGCGGCCCGCTGATCCAGGGGCTGTTCGCGGGGGGTGTAGACAACACCGCGATTGGCCCGCCCAAGCGTGAGGACTTCGACGGCGACGAAGAGATCGCCCCGCCGATGTGGCCGGACGAGAATCGGCTGGCGTTCAACCCACCGACCGCCGGGATTGAAAACCTCCAGTTCGCCGGCGGCGGCTTTCTGCGCGACCGGGACTCGGCCTCGCTCAGCTTCGACAGGCAGTGCGTCAACTTCAGCCGCTTCAGCGGCGACAGCGACGCGCTTTATGTCGCCCGCCCGGATGCCGCGCCTTTTCCGGCGACCGATGATACCCGGCTCGAGGTCGTCGGCAATTCCAGTCGCAGCGGCGATGAATTGTTCCCTGCGTTCCAGGGCCTGATCCGGCCCGTTGGCTTGCTGACGCCGCCCGACCATCGTGCCAACGTCGGGGCCGACTTCGTCAGCGTCAACATGGATATCGACGGCAATGGCGCCGTCGAGGCGTCCAGCGACGGCGCGATGCTGCTGCGGTTTCTGATGGGACTCCGGGGCTCGGCGGTGACTCTCGACGGTGAACTGATCGGAAGCGCTTGCACGCGCTGCACAAGCGTCGCGATCGTCGATTACCTGGCGGCCAACGCCGAGGCCTTCGATGCCGACGACAACGGCCTGGCCGACGGCCTGAGCGACGGCCTGCTGCGGCTGCGCTTCATGCAGGGTTCAGCCGGAAACAGCCTCGTCGACGCTGCGGTTGCGGCCACTTGCCGCCGTTGCGATTCGTCCAGCCTGAGCGATTACCTGCGTCTTCCGGAAGACGACCCGGTCATCGATGTGCCGATGATGGTCGCCTTCGACGCCGACGCCAACTCGGCCCATTACCGGCGTTTCGAAAGCGGCGTCGGCTCGATCTTCCTGAGCGAGGGCACCAGCCATGTGCTGCGCAATATCGAGACCTTCGATATCGTGCTGGCAGAACCGCCCAAGCATCTCGATTATCTTCCCGCCCTCGGCGGCGTGACCAATGTCAGCGTCACATCGGACCTGTTCGCGACATTCGAGAGCACCCAGAGCCAATCGCAGGAAATCACGCGCGAGACGACAACCGACTTCACGCTCAGTGAGTCCGAAAGCACGACCCGCACCGTGACGGCCGGGCTGGACTTGTTCGGGGTGGCCGGCGGCAGCGTCGAAGGCAGCGTGTCCGAGCTGACGACGAACGAGTTCAACGAGACCTCGTCGAACTTCCAGGGCGAGTCCTCGAGCTTCTCGATCACCCAGGTCAGCCGCGCCGAGCGCGACGACCAGCTCGTTACCCGGCTCAACGACCTCTACGTCTGGCGCTACCCGGCAATGGACATTCCCGATGCCCAAAGCACTTCGGCCCGCGATCGATTTTTCGAGATTTTCCAGCCGACGCGCCCGCTTAATTTCTTCTCCGCCGGCCGGGTCAACGACGCCTATCAGCCGTGGCATACCAATAACAACCTGCTGGGGTATCCGGTGTTTACCGGCAACAGCTTCCAGCCAGGGGTGGATGAACTGGGCCGGTTCCGGGTCGGGGAAAGCGGCACGCCGCGCTTCGAGCCGATCTGGAACGAATCGGCTTTCACGGTCGGCGGCCTGAGCTTCGGACAGCTGATCCAATTCACCGAGTCGACCAGTGCCGGCACCAGCCTGGTGACAAGCAATACCGTGACCGAAACCCGCGACACCAGCGTCAAGGCCTCGGCTTCGGCAGCCGGCGCGTTCAAGGGCATCGGCGTTTCGGCCGGCTTCAGCGAGGAGCGCAACTGGCAGGCCAGCAGTTCCTTCAGCTACGCCCAGGGTCAGTTCGCCAGCACCGAAACCGATGCCGAGACCGCAATCAGTCTGAATATCCCGGGCGACCTCGCCGGTGAGCGCGGCTACCGCTTCCACCCGGCCTGGTTTTTCACTGCCGACGGCGGTCTGAAGCTCACGCATGCAGTGGCCCTGGAAGGCATGGGCGTGATCCCCGAGACGTTCTGGCAGACCCACTATTCCGCGCCCGACGCGGCGCTGAATCTTCCATTCCGGTTTTCGCTGGATGTCTCGACCACGGTGCCGGATACCTTCCTGCTCAATACCGACGTGACCCGCAGCAGTGTCAAGGGAATGTTCTTTCGGGACGGCCGCGGCATCAATCCGCGCAATCCGGCCGAACGGCGCGGCACGGACCTGAGTTTTGCCCCGGAAGCCGGCGATCCGGTGCAGGTCGAGGTGCGGGTCTACAACCTGTCGGTCGGCACACCGGTGGAAAATCTCAAGGTGCGTTTCGAGGCCCAGCGCTTCGAACTCGGCCAGAACGTCGGGCCGCGCATTCCCATCGGCGAGGCCAGGATCCCGCTGATCCCGTTCCGGGGCCAGGTGGCGCCCGACCCCGACCAGCCGCTTTCGGAACTGGCCCATGTCAGGAGTGCGTTGACGTTGTGGGACACCACCGGATTCGGTTCGGATCAGGCCGGCGAACTGGCCACCTGGAAGGTGTTCGCCGTGCTCGATCCCGACGACGAGATCGCCGACGAGACCCACGAACTCGTCGATCGCTTCGACGATCCGCTGCTCGGCATCGACGGTGAGCCCGTCGACCCGCTGCCCGGCGAGGCCGACGTGTTTCTCGAAAAGGGCCAGAACAACAGTGGCTGGGGGCTGTTGCGCATTGCCCCGGCATCGGCCGACGACGCCTCCCGCCGGGCGGCAGACGAGGACCCGCGGACCGTCGCCGAGCTGACCGTCAACGGCCGCGGCGCCGACGGGAAGGCCCTCGTATCGCTTGACGAGTCGACCAGGCTGCGCCTGACGCTGGCAACGGAGCGTCTCACGACGCGCATGCGGCGGGTGCTGGTCTATGACGGTCGGCCCGAGGCCGGCGGCAAGGTGATCGCCTACGAACGCGTCCGCGGCCTGGATCCCGGTGGGATCGATCTGCCGATCGTCTGGCAGCCGCGTAAACGGGGCCTTCACGAGCTTTATCTGGTTTTCCCCGACGAAAACCGGGGCGGCCGCGGCGCCGCGGCCCCGGCGCTGACCGTCGACGTCCGCTGACAGGAGAACGATATGTACATTTGCCATCGAAAGATCATGGCGCTGGCAGCCGTGCTTGCCGTGGCCGGGCCGCTTGCCGCACAGGTTCAGCAACTGCGCTTCGAACCGATCATCGTCAGCGCGGCCCCCGCCTCGACGCTGGACTTCGAGCTTCGCTACGCCACCGATCCGCCCAGCACCGCACTGACGGGGCTGGGCCTGCGTCTGCACTGGGATTCCAGCCAGGTTTCGCTGGACGCCTTCACCCCGGCCGTCGACCAGGCGCTGCTGGGCCAGAATGCGGCCGAGGACGATACGCTGGATTTCGACGCCAACCCCGACACCGACCGCTTCGCCGTCATCGCCTGGGCCGACCCGGCGGCCCGCTGGCCCGGCTTTGCCGACGGGGTGCTGGGCACCGCGACCGTGACGCTGGCGCCGGGCTTCTCCGGAGTCACGACCCTGGGGCTGTCGTCGACATCCACGCCGGCCGGCTGGACGCTGAGTGACATTCCGGCAACGATCACCGACCCCGACATCGGCGTTCCCGCACCGGAACTGGCGCTGGAAAAGCGCTGGCTGTCGCTGGACGGGCGACCCGGTATCGATTTCGGTGACGAGGCGTTTTTCGAAATCGAAGTCACCAACCCAGGCCTGGTCGGCATCGACGCCGTCGCGGTCACCGATCCGCTGGCGCCGGATTGCGACCGTTCCAATGTTCGGCTCCTGGCGGGCGAAAGCCGTACCTGGCAGTGCTCGCAAGCCGATGTCGTCGCCAGTTTCGTCAACCAGGCCGTCGCCACGGGCACCGCGTTGGACAACGCGGCCACGCCGGTAGCGGCTTCGGCGAGCGCCGAAGTGACCGTTCTCGACCCGTTGCTGGCCGTCGTGATCGATCCGCCGACCCAGCTGGTGCGCACCGGTGCCGCGGCCGGGTTCGAAATTTCGATTCGAAACGACAGCGACCAGGCGCTCGACGAGATCGAGATCACCAGCCTCCAGGTCCCGGCCTGCGACCTTGCACTGGATACGCTGGATGCCGGCGCCGCAACCACGTGGACCTGCCAGCACGTCGACGTTGCCCGGGATTTCGTCAACCGCCTGGAGGCTACTGCGATGCGGGGCGAGCCGCCGGCGCCGACGCTGCTCAACCAGGTTAGCGCCGAGGTTCGTGCCATCGATCCGGCCATCGAGCTCGCGTTCGAGGCCGATCCGGAGACCGTCGAGATCGGCGCGCCGGTCGAGTTCACGCTGCGCCTGACCAATACCGGGAATTCCGGGCTGTCCGGGCTCGGTGTGAGCGTAGCCGACCAGGCCGGCTGCGACCGCCAGTTTTCGACGCTCGCGTCCGGCGCCACGCTGGAGTGGAGCTGCGCGCGCGATGCGGTACAGGGCTCGTTCACACTGGCCGCCACGGCCGTTGCCTCGCCGCCGGTCGGCGATCCGGTGACCGATACGACGCAGCTGAGCATCGAGGCCTTCAAACTCGTTTTTCGCGACGGGTTCGAGACCACGCCTTGAGGCGGTTCTGCACGGGGCTGCCGCCGCGGTTGCCGCGGCGGGCAGGAGAATCCCGGCTCAAGCCCGAGGCGACGGAAACCCCGCGGCATGTGTCGGATGGCCTGGGCGAGTTCGCCGGGCATCCGGCGCGGGGTTAGAGGCCTGTTATCGGGATGACGGCAATCGGTGCACGATGCGTCTCCCAGAAAAAGCCGGCGACGACGGGAAAACGCAGATCCGGCTTGCGGGCGAGGGTTGCGCGTTCATCAGGCGGGGATACCACCGGCGACCGTGGGGTCGCCGGTGGGTCGGGTTGGCTGACCGCTATTGCCAGATGATGACGTGCGGGTCGAGGACCTCTCGGCCCTGGCTTACCACGTCGTACTTGCAGCCTGGTGCTTCCAGGCATACGCCATCGCCGCGGCTTCGGACCGTGAAGACGTTGTTCCCCGGCGTCAAGGGCACCGTATTCATCGGTCGGTTGCCCGGATTCTGGAATGGGGTATCTCCAGGAAATCTGAGCACGGTGGATCGTCCCTGTCCGTTTGAAAGATCGACCAGCCTGACCGTGGCGCGCGCGCCGCCGATTGCACGGAATGTCGGTGGGGACACCTCGGGCGGCGCGCCCGGGTCGGCCGGCAGCGTTACGGTCAACACGCCGTCAGGAGGCGACGGTGGCGGCGGTGGCGGCGGTGGCGGCGGTGGAGGCGGCGGCGTATCCTGCGGCGGCTCCGGCGGCGGTTGGTCGCCGGTGTCCTGGCAAGCCGTCAGGCCAAGGGCCAGGAACAGAACCAGCGCGAGCAGCGCCAGGCCCCGGCGCGAAGTCGATAAAGCGGTGGTGAAGCTTTTCATTGCGTGTTTCCCTCTTGGTCGGAAGTGGCATCGGCGGGGTCTGCGACCAGCGCCGTGAATCTCGGGTTGTCCGTTAGCGGCCGCAGGCGGGGGTCGTCGGCCAGGTCTCGCGTCGGCAGGCCCTTGGCCACGGCGTCTTCGAAGTGATCGACGGCTTTCTCGGTTTGCTCGAGCTCCAGGTAAGCGAAGCCGGCGGCGCGGTGTGCAAACATGTTCAGGTCCTCGGTCTGCTCGAGGCGTTCGAGTTCCGACAGAGCCTCGGCCTGCCGGCCGGTCTTGGCCAGGTAGCCGGCCACCAGGCTGCGCGCCTCGTGGTCGGCGGGGTTGACCTCGAGCCGCTCGTAGCCCAGCCGGATCGCGGTTTCATAGTCCGAGGTGATCTCGTCCGGGTCCTGGTCCGGCTGCATTTCCAGCGCTTCGGCCAGAAAGCCGTGCCAGCGGAAGTCGCCGGGCGAGAACAGCTCCAGCGCGCGGCGGTACATCGCTTCGGCCTGGGCGTATTCACCGGCGTAGAAATAATAGCTGCCGGCGTTGGAATAGGCCCTGGGCGTGGGATTGCGCTCCAGCGACTGGCGGTTGATCTCGGCGGCGCGCAGGTAGTCGCCCTCGTAATAGTGGATGGCCCCCAGGCTGATATACGGCACCGGATTATCCGGCGCCAGCCGAATGGCCTGCGTGAGCTCGCTGATGGTCTCGTCGACCTGCCCCTGTTCGTAGGCGACCCGGGCCAGGGCAAAGTGATGCCGCCAGTAGGCCGGGTCCAGTTCGATGGCGCGCCGCAGGTGGTGTTCGGCGGCTTCCAGTTCGCCGTCCG
>Ga0209943_1001350_pt1 | contig 15223 bp, 15 predicted proteins | sample SalPonR1_B_D2_MG_FD_185698 | JGI IMG/M metagenome (GOLD analysis project Ga0209943, IMG submission 185698) | Salt pond soil microbial communities from South San Francisco under conditions of wetland restoration - Salt Pond MetaG R1_B_D2_MG... ... | reverse complement strand
GGCGCGGCTGCGGTTGCGGCTGCGTGCGGGGCCGCGTCATGCGTTCAAGGGAGTTCTGGCCCCGCTCGACATGGCCGGGGGGCGTGGCGCGCTGGTCAACCTGTCCTTCGGCATCTCGGTGATCGAGGCGGTGCGGGATTTCGGCCTGACCGGCGCGGATTTCGCGGCGACCGATCTTGCGACGGAAATGCTCTACATGCTGGAGGCGAAATCGGCGGCGATGGAGGAGTCGCGCAAGCTCAACCTGCGGCTGGAAGGGGCGCGGATCGCGGCGCAGGAGCAGGCCTTTACCGACACGCTGACCGGACTCAAGAACCGGCGTGCCCTGGATCACATACTGGATCGTATGGTGCAGGGCGGGGAGGATTTCGCGCTCATGCATCTCGATCTCGATTACTTCAAGCGGGTGAACGACACACATGGTCATGCGGCGGGGGATCATGTGTTACAAGTGGTTGCACGGCGGATGCTGTCGCTGGTCCGCCCGAGCGACGTGATCGCGCGGGTGGGGGGGGATGAGTTCATCCTGCTTTTCGTCGGCTCGAACGCGCAGGACTGGTTGGCGGATGTGGCGCACCGTCTGATCCGGCGTCTGGAAGAACCTGTCGAGCATGGCGGCCGGATGTGCCGGATCTCGGCCAGCATCGGGGCCACGCTGCGCTGTCTTTACGATCACGCCGATATCGCGCGGATGATGACCGATTCCGACCAGGCGCTCTACGCAGCGAAAGAGGCGGGGCGCGGGTGCTACGTGATCCACTCGCCCCGTCCGGAGACACGGGCGACGCTGCGGGATGTTGGGTGACCCGTCACTGTGCCTAGGGGCTTGCGATGGTACCGAGATAGGCCCAGACATCACGCGCCTTTTCGGAGTCGCGCAGCTTGTAGGCCATTTTTCCGCGCGCGTCGGGATCATCGAGATAGTCGCGCAGAAAGGCGGTGGCGTCTTTCGCGTAGACAATGAAATCGGCCTCGTTCCAGCGCAGGCCGGATTCGCCTGCCGCGACCATGGAGGTGGAGTAATGGAAATCCGGGACGCTGCCCGCATGGCGCCCGATGACGCCGAAGAGATTGGGGCCCGTGCGCCCGCCGCGTGCCACGATCGCGCCGGTTTCGTCGATGACGGAATGACAGGCGAGACAGTCTTGAAAAAGCCGCTCACCGCGCGCGGCATCGCCCGCCAGCCCCGGCGCGCCGAGCAGGCAGAGTGCTGTTAGAGTCGCTAATAGGTTGTGCCGCATTGCGTCCCTCCCGATATCAGCCCCTTACCAAGCTGACAGTCGGAGCGTGAAAAGCAATGGGTGGACCGCGTTATTCACGCGCTTGTCACCGGGGGTTAGCCGGATGTGAGCGGCGCGAGCGCCTGATGCGTGGCGGCGAGTCCCTCAACCTTTGCAAGAACATCCGCAGGCGGGTCGCAGCTGCGCCGCGTGTCGAGGCCGACATGAATCATCAGCTGATCGCAGGTGGCGAGCCGCGTGCCATCCGCCTTGCGGCGCATCTCATGCCAGCAGCGCAGTTTCTTGCCAGCGCCCTGGGTGATCCGGGTCTGCACCTCGACGCGCTCACCCGCGTGGGTTTCGGCCAGAAAGCGTAGCCCGGTCTCGACCGTGAAATAGCTGTGCCCGGCAGCGATGTAATCGGGGCCCGCGCCGATAAGGTCGAGCACCGCATCGGCGGCGTCCGAGAAGATTTGCCCGTAACGCCCCTCGTTCATGTGGCCGTTGCGGTCGGTCCAGTCCACCGGGATGACGCGATCCTGCGTGACGAGCGGGCCGTCCGGCGCGGCGGCGGGGCGCGGCAGCTGTGCGTTGTGGGTATTGATCAGCCGCCCGGCGGCGTTGCCCTGCTGGCGCAGGGCGCGCATCATCGCGATCAGGTTGTTGTCGCGCTTGCGCTCAAGCTGGCGGATCGAGAGGTGGCCGGATTGCGCGTCGGATTGATCGGCGATGCGCTGGGCCAGCGCATCGGTCATCTCGGGCACGTCCATCAGTTTGGTCCAGGGCCAGGCGAGGGCGGGGCCGAACTGGTCGATGAAATGCTTCATGCCTGCCTCGCCACCGGCGATGCGATAGGTCTCGAAGAGGCCCATCTGCGCCCATCTGAGGCCGAAACCCATGCGGATCGCGTCGTCGATTTCGCCTGTCGTGGCGATGCCGTCATGCACCAGCCAGAGCGCCTCGCGCCAGACGGCTTCGAGCAGGCGGTCGGCGATATGGGCGTCGATCTCCTGGGTAAGATGCAGCGGGTAGAGGCCGAGCGCGGTCAGCGTGTCCTGCGCGCGGGTGACGAGGCCCGCGTCATTCGCGGGGCTGGTGACCAATTCCACGAGGGGCAGCAGGTAGACCGGGTTGAACGGGTGGGTCACGACGATCTGTTCGGGGCGTGTGGCGCAGCCCTGCAACTCGGACGGTTTGAAGCCGGAGGTCGACGAGCCGATCACCGCGCCCGGGGCGCACTGGTCCTGAATGGCCTGGAACACCTTGCGCTTGAGCGCGAGGCGTTCGGGCACGCTTTCCTGAATCCACTCGGCCCCGGCGACGGTCTCGGACATGGTGGGGTGAAAGGAGAGCCGCCCCTCGTCGGGCAGGGCCGTGTCGTAAAGCATCGGCAGGGCGTGGCGGGCGTTGTCCAGCACCTCGCCGATCTTGCGCGCGGCCTGCGGGTCAGGATCAAACACGCGCACGTCCCAGCCGTTGAGCAGGAAGCGCGCGGCCCATCCGCCGCCGATCACACCGCCGCCGATGATCGCCGCGACGCGGCTCATCGCGGGGCCTGCTTGGTGAGGTTGAGGCGTTGGCGCACGTCGTCGGGGCCGATGACCCGGGCACCGAGCCGCTCGATGATCTCTGCCGCGCGTTCGACAAGCTGGGCGTTGGTGGCCGGTACGCCGCGATCAAGCATCAGATTATCCTCCAGCCCCACGCGCACATGCCCGCCCGCGAGGACCGAGGCGGCGACGTAGGGCATCTGGTGCCGCCCGAGGCCGAAGGCGGAGAAGGTCCAGCCGTCGGGCACGTTGTTGACCATCGCCATGAAGGTGTTGAGGTCGTCGGGCGCGCCCCAGGGAACGCCCATGCAGAGCTGCACCAGGGCATCGGGGGCGAGCACGCCATCTGCGACAAGCTGCTTGGCATACCACAGGTGGCCGGTATCAAATGCCTCGATCTCGGGCTTAACGCCGAGATCAGTCATCATCCGGCCCATGGCCTGCAACATGCCGGGCGTGTTGGTCATCACGTAGTCGGATTCGGCAAAATTCATCGTGCCGCAATCGAGGGTGCAGATCTCGGGGAGGCAATCTGCGATATGGGCGACGCGGTCGGTGGCCCCGGCCATGTCGGTGCCTGCCTCATTGGGGGGCAGAGGGCGTTCGACGCCGCCGAAGGTGATATCGCCGCCCATCCCGGCGGTGAGATTCAGCACCACGTCGGTGGCGCTGTCGCGGATGCGCTCGGTCAGTTCGCGAAAGAGCGCGGGGTCGCGTGACGGCGCGCCGGTCTCGGGGTCGCGCACGTGGCAATGCACGATGGCGGCCCCCGCCCGTGCCGCCGCGATGGCGCTGTCGGCGATCTGCTGCGGGGAGCGGGGGACATGCGGGCTGCGGTCCTGCGTGGCACCTGAGCCGGTGACGGCACAGGTGATGAAAACCTCGCGGTTCATTGTGAGCGACATTGATGTCCCCTGCTTGATCGGCCTCTTGTCGGGCCGATCAATGCATGTTTCACCGCTGCGGGCAAGGCGATCAGAGGGTGGGCAGCCGATACATCCCCGCGCTGGAAAAGGCGATGGAGGTGCCGTCGGCGATCTCTTCGGAGAAGCGTTCGGCGATCACCCGCAGGGCGGCCTGCCGCCCGCGTGCGACGAGGGCACGGCGCGAGGGCAAGGACGGGGTCAGGCCCGGGCTGAGCAGGGTTTGCGACCAGATCAGCGGGTGCAGTTCCTGCAGGTGGTTTTCCAGCAGCCAGTCGAGACAGCCATGGATGCGGGCGCGGGTCGCCTCCTGTGCGGCGGGGAGATGGGACTTGCCGATCTTCGGTGCCATGATCAGCCCGCAGAACGCGGCGAGCTGGTTGATCACATGTTGATTGTGCCGCCGGGCCACGATGTCGCGCAGACCGTCGGTGAAAAACTCGGCCTCGAGCCGGGCAAGTGCGCCGGGGTCGCGGGCGAGCGCGTCGAGATAGACCCAGGCATAGCCACCGGCACCCCAGACCTCCTGTGTGCGCGAGGCCGTGCGCCGCGCTTCGAGATCAAGACTTTCGTAATCGCCGTAGCGGGCGGGCAAGAGGGCCTCGCCAAGGGCGCGCATGTGGCGCGGCGTGTCGGGGTCCAGATCGATCAGCGTGGCGTAATCATCGGCGACGCGCAGGCGTGGCGTTGGGCGCGCGGCCAGAAGGGCGCATTGCGCGGCCGCCAGAGAGGGGGCATCGAGATCGGACCCGTCAAACGGCGCGAGCAGGTCCTCGGCCCGTTTGAAATGCTCCAGAAAGCGCAATTCATGGGTCGAGGTGGTCCGGTCGGTTGCCGTCGCGCGCCATGCGAGGCCGATATCCACGTGGGCGAGGGCGAGCACGAGCGCCACCGGGTAGCTGTCGGGCAGGTCGGCGCGGATCTCTTCGAGCGCGTCAATGCCGTTGCTGTCGGGCTCTGCGCCGTCATGCAGCGCGTCTTCGGCGGCGCTGACCACGTCGGCGCGCGCGCCATAGGCCAGAAGCCCGGTCGCTGCCTGGCCGCCGGGCGTGCGCAAACGCGCGGAATCGGCGTATTCGATGATCTCTGCCAGGTCCTCCCACAGTTCCTGGCGGGCGAATTTCTGGCCTTTGTCCTGATGTGTGGCGCGGGCCATTTCCTCGTCGGTGACGGGGAGTGCGGGCAGCAGGATGCGCTTGCTCAGGCTGTCGATGTCCAGCTCTGGCTTGCGCCGGAACAGGCCGGTAAGGTCGGCCAGCCGCCGGGCCAGACCGGGGCGGGTCGGAGCGGCGCTGTCGGGTATGTTTTCCGGCGGGGCGAGCGGGTCGAATGTCATGGCGTCTCCGGGATCTCTTGTCCGGCTCAGACTGACGCTGCATTTCGACCAAAAGAGGGCAAGCCTTGGGTGATGGCAGGGAATTGCGCAGCGAAGCGGATAAGATTGCCAAACCCCGCATCCTGCGGCAAACTCTGCCGATGCTACGTGTTCTCGCCCTTGTTTTTTTGGTGCTTGCGCCTGCCACAGCCCCCGCGCAGGAGGGGCAGGGGCCGAGCGTGGTGGCCCCGTCGGCTGCGCGTGACGGCAATATTCCGCGCACCCGGTGGGAGCATCAGCCGCAAGGCGCGCTGTGGACACGCAGCGCGCTTTCGGCGCTCAAGGCGCATGGGGCCGTGCTGGTCGAGCGGGTGCCGCGGGATATCGCGGAGTGGTGCCCGGCCTATCCGCAGTCGGCAGAGCGGGGGCGCCGCGCCTTTTGGGTCGGCTTCCTGTCGGCGCTTGCCAAGCATGAAAGCACGTACAATGCGCGGGCTGTCGGCGGAGGTGGGCGGTGGCACGGTTTGTTGCAGATCCTTCCTGCCACCGCACGCGGCTATGAGTGCCATGCCCGCGACGGTGCCGCCCTGCGGCACGGCCCCGACAACCTGTCGTGTGCGATCCGGATCATGGCGTTTACCGTGCCGCGCGACGGGGTCGTTTCGGAGGGCATGCGCGGGGTGGCCGCCGATTGGGGACCGCTGCACAGCCGTGCCAAGCGTGAGGACATGAAACGGTGGCTGCGCGGGCAGAGCTATTGCAAGCCGCTCTCGGCGGTGCGCCCACGGCCTCGGCCGAACCGGCTCGCGCGGGTGGCCGAATAGCGCAGCGCTGGTCAAGGCGCGCGATCCGTTGCATGACAGGGCATGGACCTCTGGATCATCCTCTCGGTTGCGGCGGCGGCGTTTCAGACGCTGCGTTTCATGCTGCAAAAGCATCTCAGCATGGGGGCGCTGAGCGCCGGGGGCGCGACGCTGGCGCGGTTTTTCTATTCGGTGCCCTTCGTGGTGACGCTGGCGGCCGGGTATCTCTGGGTTTCGGGGACGGTCTGGCCCGGCTATACGTGGCTGTTCTGGATCTATGCCGTGGCGGGCGGGCTGGCGCAGATTCTGGCCACCTGGTGCGTCGTGGCATTGTTTTCCGAGCGCAATTTTGCCGTCGGCATCACTTTCAAGAAGACCGAGGTGGTGCAGACCGCGTTCGTGGGTCTTGTGATATTGGGCGACCGCATCACCGTCTGGGGGGTGGGGGCAATCGTGCTGGGCCTTGCCGGTGTACTGATCCTGTCGGATACGCCTGTGCTGGAGGGGCGATGGTGGCGGCGGTTCGCCAATCGTGCGGCGTTTCTGGGGCTAGCGTCGGGGGCGTTCTTTGCCGTTTCGGCGGTCGGCTATCGCGGCGCGACGCTGGAGATCGCGAGCGCCGATCCGCTGTTGCGCGCCGGGGTGACGCTGGCGGTGGTGACAACCATGCAGGCGGTGGCGCTGACGCTGTGGCTGATGTGGCGCGAGCCGGGGCAGATGGCGCGCGTGATCGCGGCGCGGCGCACGGCGGTCTGGATGGGGCTGACCGGCATGGCCGGAAGCCTGTGCTGGTTCACCGCCTTTACCCTGCAAAACGCGGCGATGGTGTTTGCCGTGGGGCAGGTCGAGGTGATCTTTTCGCTTTTCGCCTCGGTGCTGTTTTTCGGCGAGCGGATCACCCGGCGCGAAGGCTGGGGGATCGCGTTGATCACCCTGTCGGTGATTGCGGTGGTGCTGCTGCGGTGACGCGTGGCGAGTGCTCGGTCACTCGATCTGGCGTCCCTCCTGAACGGTGAATGGCTCCAGCCGGTTGCCATTGACCCAAGCATATTCGCCCACCTCGGTTCGGACCATGGCATAAGGTGTCCAGCCGGTGCTGCGCCACCAGCTCTCGTAGTCATGGGTTTCGGTGTTTACCCGCCACTGGCCGTTTTCGATCCGGCCGTCCTGCGAGACATAGACGGTGGTGCCGTCGGTGTTGAAATACTGACGATAGCTGGTGCCCGACCATGTTCCGGTGATCGTGTTGCCTGCCAGAAGTGTTTCGATCTCCGGGGCGGTCAGCCGGACCGTGTCGGCGGTGGCGGGCAAGGTTGCGGCCAGCATCCCCGACATCGCGGCGGCGATCAGGATACGGCGTCGCATGTGGTAACTCCATTGAACATAAGGACAAGTATTGCAAAGCGGTGTACCGATTGCGACTCGAATCTTGTTCTTTTGCCACGATGCAGCGTCAGACGGGCGCGATCAGGATGGCGCGAAAATCGTTCACATTGGTCAGGGTCGGGCCGGGAACGACCTGATCGTCAAGCGCCGCGAAGAAGCTGTGCGCGTCGTTCCGGTCAAGGGCAAGCTGCGGGTCGGCGCCGCATTCGGCGGCGCGGGCGAGCGTGCCCGGGTGGATCACGGCACCGGCCACTTCGGCCGCGCCGTCGACGCCATCGGTGTCGCAGGCGATGGCGTGAATGCCCGGTGCGCCATTCAGTGCGAGCGCCAGGGCAAGCGCGTATTCGGCGTTGGGACCTCCCACGCCGTCGCCGCGCCGCGTCACCGTCAATTCCCCCCCGGAGAGCAGCAGCACGGGGGCCGCATCGGGGGCCAGCGTGGCCTGAACGGCGCGCGCCTCGGCGGCGTGGTCGCGCGCCACCTCGCGGGCTTCGCCTTCCAGCGCATCGCCGAGGCTGCGCACTTCGATGCCTTCGGCGCGGGCGATTTCGGCGGCGGCCTCCAGCGATTGGGCGGGGGCGGCGTAGATCACGTTCTCGACCCGCGACAGGCGCGGATCACCCGGGGCGATCACGCCGGTTTTCGCGTCCAGCACCGCCTGCGCGGAGGCGGGCAGGTCGATGCCATAGGCCGCCACGATCTGCCGCGCGTCTGAGGGTGTCGAGGCCTCGCCCACGGTGGGGCCGGAGCCGATCATCGCCGGGTCATCGCCCGGCACGTCCGAGATCATGAGTGCCAGCATCCGGGCCGGATAGGTGGCGGCGGCCAATTGACCGCCTTTCACGCGGCTGAGGTGTTTGCGCAGAAGGTTCATCTTGCCGATCGGTGCCCCGGAGGCGAGCAGGGCGGCATTGACGGCCTGTTTCTCTGTCAGCGTCATCGTGCCTGCGGGTTGCACCAGCAGTGACGAGGCACCACCCGAGATCAGCGCCAGCACCATGTCCGCCTCGCCCAGCCCCGCCACCAGATCGAGCATACGCGCGGTGGCCTGCATGCCTGACGTGTCGGGCACCGGGTGCGCGGCCTCGACGATCTCGATACCGGTGCAGGGTCGCCCGTAGCCGTAGCGCGTGATCACCAGCCCCTCGCAGGGGCCGTAGACGGCCTCGACCGCCTCGGCCATGCGCGCGCTTGCCTTGCCCGCGCCGATCACCACCAGCCGCCCCTCGGGGCGGGGTGGCAGATGCGCGGCAAGGCTTTGCATCGGGTCGGCCACGGCCACGGCGCGTTCGAACATCGCGCGCAGGAGGGGCAGGGGATCGGTCATCGGCGTGGTCCTTTGGGGGGATGCGGTCCGGCGCACATTAGGCAGCGGCCCGGGTCCGCGCAACCGGATGTGGGGCGGGTGTCAGCGGCCTGCCGAACGGCGCGGCATCGGCACCGCGTGCAGCATCGGGCCGGTGAGCACCGCGAGCGCCTCGGTGCGCATCAGCCCGGCAAAGGCCGCGTCATCGCTCCAGAGGCCGCCGGTATAGGTGCCGTAGGCGGGCAGAATCACCCGGTCGCTGTCGATCAGGAAGGCCGGGCGGCTGAGACTGCGGCCGCGCAGGGCAAGCCGCGCCTTGGGGTGGTAGTGGCCCGACACCTCGCCGGATTGCCCGGGCCGCGCGATATGGCGGAAGACCAGCGGCGGGGTGGGCAGCTCCGTCATATGCGCGCCGCCCAGATCCATCGGGCCGGGATCGTGATTGCCCTCGATCCAGACCCAACGGCGCCCGGCCTGCAACTTGGCGATCCAGAGCTTTTCAGCGTCGGGCAGGGCGTGGGCTGCGGCTGCATCGTCGAAACTGTCGCCCAGGCAGATCACCGTGGCCGCCCCGGTGCGGCGCAGGTCCTCTTCCAGCCGGGTGAGGGTATCGCGCGTCTCGTAGGGGGGCAGGGGCGGTTCGCCCAGACGGGCGCGGCGCTCGGATTTGCCAAAGTGCAGGTCCGACACGCAGAGCAGGTTGCGCGCCTCCCAGTAGAGCGCGCCCGAGGGCAGTGCCGTAAGCGCAGCGCCGGCAAGGGTAAAACTGTAACCGTCCATGCCGCATTGGTGGCCCGGCCTGCACGGAATGGCAAGGCCGGTCATCGCGCCGGATCGACCTAGGCCAGCCCTGCCGCCTGCATGAGCCGCGCGCTTTCCTCGGCCAGGAGCCGTTCCTGTGCGGCACCCTCGACCGGGGTGCGCCCGGCCTCGAGGAAGAGCGGGGCCGCAAGCGGGCTCACGCGCGTGAGGCGGCGCAGGGTGATGCGGCCATTGATGCGGTCCAGCATTTCCTCGATGCGGCCGAAATCGACCAGCCCGCGCATCGCCTCGGCCTGCGTGATGTCCAGCAGCAGGTGGCCGGGGTCGTATTTCACCAGCGTGTCATAGAGGATATCCGACGACATCGTGGCCTGCCGGCCCGTCTTGCGCGCCTGCGGGCTGTTGCGCTGAATGAGGCCCGCGATGGTGGCCGAGGCGCGAAAGGTGCGCTTCATCACCGCGTTGCCCGTCAGCCAGCGGCCCAGCCCTTCGCGCAGCGCCTCGGGCGCAAAGATCGGCGCGGCATCGGTCAGCGGCTCCAGCCCCCAGATCAGGGTCGCGTAATCGGTGGAGACGAAGCCCAGGGGGGCGAGGCCCTCTTCCTCCATCCGCTTGGTCACGAGCAGACCGAGGGTTTGCATCGCGTTGCGCCCCGCGAAACCGTAGATGCAGACATGCTCGCGCCCCTCATGCGGAAAGCTCTCGATCAGCAGGCGCCCTGCCTGCGGCATCTCAGAGAGGCTGCGCTGCAAGTGCAGCCAGTCGCGGATATGGGCGGGCAGGTCGGGCCAGTCGGGCTGATTGAGGATCGCGAGAATCCGTTCGGAGAGTTGCGTCGAGGTGGCGAACTTGGTGCCCATGAAGGTGGCGATTTTCGGCGTGCGCCCGGGGTCGCGGCTGACCTCGACGACCATCTCGCGTAGGGATTCAAAGCGTACGATCTGCCCGCCGATCAGGAAGGTGTCGCCGGGGCTCAGGGTGGCGGCAAAGCCTTCCTCGATCTCTCCGAGAGGCTTGCCGCCGCGCGCGCGGCGCATCCGCACCTTGAGCGTGTCGGTGTCCTGAATCGTGCCGATATTCATCCGGATGAGGCGCGGGCTGCGCGGGTCGCGCAGGTGCCAGAGGCCGTCCGGGCGCTGTTTCAGCCGTTGCCATTGGTCATAGGCCCGGAGCGCATAGCCCCCGGTGGCGCAGAACTCGAGACAGGCGTCGAATTCTGCGCGTGTGAGCGTGGCATAGGCCCCGGCGGAGGCGACCTCGGCATAGAGATCATCGGCGTCAAAAGCCCCGGCGCAGGCGCGGATGAGGATATGCTGGCACAGCACGTCACGCGGGCCCGGCCCGCGCGGCTCACCATCCAGATCACGATCCTTGACGGCCTGAAGCGCGGCGAGGCATTCCACCACCTCGAACCGGTTGGCGGGCACCAGAAGCGCCTTGGAGGGGGCATTGTAGCGGTGGTTGGCCCGGCCGATTCGCTGCACCAGGCGTTTGACATTTTTGGGCGCGCCGACCTGAATGACCAGATCGACATCGCCCCAGTCGAGCCCCAGATCGAGGCTGCCGGTGCAGACCACGGCGCGCAATTCGCCGCGCACCATCGCGCCCTCGACCCGCTCGCGCTGTACCCGGTCAAGGCTGCCGTGATGAATGCCGATGGGCAGCGCGTCCTCGTTGGCGAGCCAGAGGTTGTGAAAGAATATCTCGGCCTGCGCGCGGGTGTTGTGAAAGATGAGCGTGGTCTTGTGGCGGCGCACCTGATCGAGCACGGTTGGGATTGCATATGCGGCCCCGCCGCCGGACCAGGGCGGGGCCTCGGCCGTCTCCAGCATGGCGATATCGGGATCGGGGCCGGGGTCGGCGTGCAGGATGTCGCAGGGATGGTCGCGATGCGCCATGAAGCGGGCGAGTGCGGGCGGGTCCTCGATCGTGGCCGACAGGCCGATGCGGCGCATGTCGGGACATATCGCCTGCAACCGCGAGAGCGCCAGCATCAGCTGATCGCCGCGCTTTGATTCGGCCAAGGCGTGCACTTCGTCCACCACCACGCGTTTCAGCCCGGCAAAGATGCGCGGCGCGTCCTCATAAGAGGTCAGGAGCGCAAGGCTCTCGGGCGTGGTTAGCAGGATATGCGGCGGGTCGGCGCGTTGTCGGCGTTTGGCGTGCGATGAGGTGTCGCCGGTGCGGTCCTCGATGCGAAGGTCGAGGCCCATCTCCTCGACCGGGCGCGTGAGATTGCGCCGGATATCCGCCGCCAGCGCCTTCAAGGGCGAGATATAGAGGGTGTGCAGACCGGCATGATCGCCCTGTGCCAGATCGGCCAGGGTCGGCAGGAAGCCTGCCAGCGTCTTGCCGCCCCCGGTGGGCGCGATGAGCAGCGTCGCGGCGTCATCGGCGCGGGCCAGCATTTCGGCCTGATGCGGGTGCAACTGCCAGCCGCGGGCGGCGAACCAGTGATCGAGGGGGGCAGGCAGGGTGCGCATGCCGGGCAATCTAGGCGCGGAGCGGCGCAAAGCAAAGCGGCCGGGCAGATGGGGCGCACGTTCGCGTCAGGCAACAAAAAACGGCGACACCAGGGAGGAGGAGAGGTGCCGCCGTTTCCTGTACGTCCGGCCCCAGGGAGGAGGAGGGGGGCCTTTCGCAAACTATCGGGATCATGTGATCCCTTTATCCGGTCCCGGGCTTCAGGGAGGAGGAGAGAAGCCCGTTACCGTAGCAGATGCATCAGGGAGGAGGAGAGATGCATCCGATTCTGTTGTTACGACCGGTGGCCGTAGACCGCGTCGTGGGCGACGCGCTTGATTTCGCTGCGATGCATGCCCAGGTCGGACAAATCGCGCGCGGTCAGGTCTTGCAGTTCACGCAGCGTGCGACGATACATGCGGTATTCCGCGAGCCGCTGCACTGCAGCATAGATTGCAGCGCTCAGGTCTTCGCCGAGGACGTGCAGAGCCGAGCGGGGCATGTGGATCGTGGTTGGCATCGTTCGTGTCCTTGCGGATTTATTCGTTTCGGTCGGTGAGCCGGTTCGGTTCGCGTTTGTTGAGTTTAAGATAACTCGTTTCTGCATGTGCACAATACCCCGGTTAGGCAATGCTGCTATGCAGCAAATGCATATGAAAAAGGTGACGTAAGGTTAGGCAATTGTTGGATTTTATGGTCAATTCGGGGATGAATGTGGGCAGAGTGTGCGGGGTTGCCGCCTTTGAAGGCAGGTACGCCGAAGGAGTGGGCAGAATGAACAACTGCGAAAACCACAGATGGCGATTGATTGGGCTGCGCGGTGCCGGTGTCGGCAATGCGGTGCGGGCGGTCATTGCGCCACGGCTGAGGGAATCGGTATCGGGGGGTATGGTATGAGCCCGCATGACATGGTGCTCACGCCCATGGGGCTGCGGTTTCAGGGGCGGTGCTATCCCTGCACGATCGGGCGTGGCGGTCATGCCTCAGACAAGCGCGAGGGGGACGGGGCGACGCCACGCGGTGCGCATCGCATCGTCGGTATGCTCTACCGGCCTGACCGCATGGCGCGACCCGCCGATTGGGCGCTGCCGATCCGCCCGGGCGATCTGTGGTCGGACGATCCGGCGGACGAGGATTACAACCTCATGGTGCGCGCGCCTTATGCGCATAGCCACGAAGCGTTGCGCCGGGCCGATCCGCTCTATGATCTGGTGATCGTGACCGACTGGAACTGGCCAAGGGCCGAGCGCGGCCGCGGATCATGCATCTTTATCCATCGCTGGCGCAGGCCGGGGTATCCGACAGCGGGGTGCATCGGGCTGCGGCCGGATCACCTGCGCGGGATTGCCAGGAGCATTCGGTATGAGACTCGGCTGATTGTAAGGTGAGTGCGGGGTAGAGGGGGTGGCCTGGCGATGGCGCGGCGGCCTTCGGCCTTGTTCCGCGCCGAGCCTGTCGAACAAAGGTTGGCTCAAGGTCAGAACCGTCACCACGCCCTCTTGCCGATAACGCCGCGCTACCCGTAATCACGCTCTCCGAAAATCGCCGAGCCGACGCGCACATGCGTCGCGCCAAGCGCGATCGCCTGTTCGAAATCGCCGCTCATGCCCATCGACAGCCCCTCGAGCCCGTTGCGCGCTGCCATCTTGGCCAGCAGGGCGAAATGCAGGCTTGGCTCTTCTTCGACGGGGGGAATGCACATCAGCCCGCATACGGGCAGGTCGAGCATGCGGCATTCGGCCACGAATGCATCCGTATCGGCAGGCAGAATGCCCGCTTTTTGCGCCTCTTCGCCGGTGTTGACCTGAATGAAGAGGTCAGGGCAGGCCCCGATCTCCTGCGCGAGACGTGCCAGTGTGTTGGCCAGTTTCGGACGATCGACCGAATGGATCGCCTGAAAGAGGTCCATCGCCTGACGCGCCTTGTTGGTTTGCAGGGGGCCGATGAGATGCAGGCTGATTCCCTCGAAGTGCTCGCGAAAGTCCGGCCATTTGCCTGCCGCCTCCTGCACGCGGTTCTCGCCGAAGACCCGATGGCCGTCGCGCAGCACGGCCTCGACCCGGTCATTGGGCTGGACCTTGGAGACGGCTATCAGTTCCACGCTTTCGGGCGCGCGGCCCGCGTCCTCGGCGGCCTTGCGCATCCGCGCCTTGATCTCCTGCAGCCCCATCTCGATCCTCCTGATCGGTAACGTGCCGCGTGAATGCCACAGTGCGGCCCCCACGCACAAGTGCGCGGATCGGCGCAAACGGCTTGCCCATGCCGCCACGCTTGGATAGTAGGGGTGGAAACAATCTCGGACGGTGCCATGACCCATTCGCGTATCAAACTGGCCGGAATAGCGGCGGCTTGCCTTGTTTTCCTGAGCGCCTGCAGTGCGTTTCAGGATGCAAGGCTCGATCCGGATGCAACGCGCGTCAAAGGGGGTCGCGAAGCGCGGCCCGCTCCGGAGCAGGGGTCGCTTCTCGATGCCTTTCGCGGGGCCAAGGACACCACCAAGGTCAACCGCTTCCTCTGGACCGCCTCGCTGCAGGTGCTCGACTTCCTGCCCGTCGAGGCCGCCGATCCCTTCACCGGCGTGATCACCACTGGCTTCGGCAGGCCGCCCGGCGGCGGTCAGGCCTATCGCGCGACGATCCTGATCAGCGATCCGGCGCTTGATGCGCGATCGCTCAACGTCGCGCTGCAATCGCAGCGCGGGCCGGTCGATGCCGCGACTGAACGCGCGGTCGAGGATGCGATTCTCAACCGTGCGCGGCAGTTGCGCATTCAGGCCGCCCGGTTCTGATCCGTGAGAGCGGCCTCGCGCCGCTCTTGCAGCGATTGCCGGATGATCTGAACCGACGAGTTGACGAAGAGCGCGGCCATCAGCCCGGCCACGATCAGGTCTGGCCAGCCGGTGCCGCTGCCCCAGACCCCGAGCGCGGCGAGCATCACCGCCACGTTGCCGATCGCGTCATTGCGCGAACACAGCCAGACCGAGCGCACGTTGGCATCACCATCCTTGTAGGCCATCAGCAAGAGCACACTCGCCACATTGGCGGCAAGCGCCATAAACCCGATCAGCCCCATGATCTCGGCCTCGGGCACGCCCGTATAGAGCACGCGGTAGAGCGTGGTGCCCAGGACCCAGAGCCCCATTGCCATCAGGCTGATCCCCTTGACGAGCGCCGCCGTCGCACGCACCTGCACCGACATGCCGATCACGGCCAGCGACAGGCCGTAGGTCAGCGCGTCGCCCAGGAAATCGAGCGCATCAGCCTTGAGTGCCTGGGATTGCGCTGCCTGACCGGCGCGCATCTCGACCGCGAACATTGCCGCGTTGATCGCGATCACCAGCCAGAGCCGCCGCTTGTAGGCGCTCGACACGCCGTCGAATCGCGCATCATGGTCACAACATCCCGCCATTCCGGGGCCTCCTTTGCAACTTGCCTGCACAGAATGTAATCTCTCTAGCGACTAGAGCTTCAAGAGGGGTGCGATGTTTTTCTCGAT
>Ga0209943_1001347_pt1 | contig 15238 bp, 7 predicted proteins | sample SalPonR1_B_D2_MG_FD_185698 | JGI IMG/M metagenome (GOLD analysis project Ga0209943, IMG submission 185698) | Salt pond soil microbial communities from South San Francisco under conditions of wetland restoration - Salt Pond MetaG R1_B_D2_MG... ... | reverse complement strand
TTATTTCCTTCGTTCTCTTTTTGTTGGCATCTGATTTCTCCTTTGGTTTATAGTTTCAATACTATATGACCCTAAGAAATCTGTCCAACTTAGTGTAACCTATCCACTATTGTTGAGCTATTGTTGAGCTATTGTTCTCAAATCGCTCTTTTGTATGTCTCCACAAGTTCCATTAGGGCTGCGTGGACGGCGCCGGTGTTTTCGCTCTCGGCTATTTGCCTCAGGGCGCCGAGCTTTTGCTCCAGGTCTTCCATTTTTATCTTGTTGGCCTTTCCTATGTATATTTTTTTGTTTTCTGTTTTTTCTATGCCCTCTTCGTCCATTAGGAGTTCTTCAAAAAGCTTTTCTCCGGGTCTTAGGCCGGTGAATTCTATCTTTATGTCTTTGTCCGGCTCGTAACCCGACAGGCGTATGAGGTCGCGGGCAAGGTCATATATTTTCACGGGCTCACCCATGTCGAGTACGAAGACTTCTCCGCCCTTTGCCATAGCTCCGGCCTGAAGGACCAGGCTCACTGCCTCGGGTATTGTCATAAAGTAGCGCATTATGTCCTTGTGGGTCACTGTAAGGGGTCCCATGTGGGCTATCTGCCTCTTGAATAATGGAAGCACGCTTCCATTTGAGCCCAGCACGTTTCCGAAGCGGACGGCGACAAAGTCTGTCTGGCTTTCTTTGTTTTTTGCCTGGATTATCTTTTCTGCAAGGCGCTTTGTGACCCCCATTACGTTTGTGGGGTTTACGGCCTTGTCTGTTGATATCATTACAAATTTCCTGACCCCGTATTCATGTGCCAGCTCGATTATATTCAGTGTGCCGAAGACATTGTTCTTAACGGCTTCCACTGGGTCGTTCTCCATGAGTGGAACGTGCTTGTGGGCGGCGGCGTGAAAGACCTTATGGGGCCTGTATGTCTTGAATATTTCCTCCATGCGCTTTCTGTCCCGCATGGACCCTATGTGGACCTTGAGGTCAAGGTCCGGGAAGACCCTCTCAAGTTCTCTTTGGAGTTCGTATGAGGCGTTTTCGTTGAGTTCTGTTATTATCAGGCGCTCGGGACCGTACTTTGCTATCTGCCTGCAGAGCTCGCCACCTATGGATCCCGCCCCTCCTGTAACCAGGACAGTTTTTCCTTCTATGTACTTGCACATTTGGTCTATGTCTACTGCAACAGGCTTTCTGCCGAGGAGGTCTTCCACGGCTACATCGCGCAGCTTGCTCACGCTTACCTTTCCATCTATCAGCTCGTACATTCCCGGAAGTATCTTGAGCTTGCATTTTGTCTGCTTGCATATGGAAAGAACTCTCTTTTGCTCATCCGAGGTCATAGTGGGTATTGCGACGATTATTTCGTTTATGTACTCTTCTTCTGCAATTTGAGGTATATCATCTATTTTTCCAAGCACTGTGATTCCATGTATCTTGAGGTGCTGCTTTCTTTTGTCATCGTCGACAAAACCTGCAAGAAACATATTAGAAATTCCGCTTGACTGCATCTCTTTTGCAACCATGGCACCAGCCTCTCCTGCACCGGCTATGATAACCCTTTTCTTTCTGCGGTCGCTTGAAAGCTCTATAGACTTGACCTGTCTGAAGTAGCGGTATGCAAACCTTATGCCTCCTGTGAAAATTATCGACAGCATTATAAAGAGTATGAAGAAGCTTCTGGGCATGTTTGTCCTTGTGAAACAAAAGATTGTCGTCACTCCTGAACCTCCGACGACATTTGCAAGAACGATGCTTACAAGCTCGTCAACACTCGCGTATCTCCAGAGGCTGTTGTAGAGGCTGAAAAACCAAAAGATGATAACCATTGCCATAGTTATTGCCCAAGCCATGGTTATATAGTTTGTCAAATACTCCCCGGGCAGAGTGAATTCGAAGCGCAGAAGCAATGCTCCCACGGCTGCGAGGTTTATAAGCATTATGTCGAGCATCAAAATGAAGACAGACCTTATATTCATGCTAAAGTCAGTGTTTATGGCATTTAAGCTTCTATTGAGCCTTCTTGTAAGCTTGTCCTTTGATCTGCTTTTGTTGGCCATTTTTGTATCCCCGCGTTTTTTTGTTGTTGCCGGCATTGATTTTTAAGCTATGTATAATTAATTTATTTCCTGATTTGCTTATAATTATACAACATGGTCCAAAGCATTGCAATTCAAGGCTTTGTCGTTATTTGTCGAGTCCACAAAGGGGATTCCCCCACCTGTTTTTATTCTATCTGTTGAATAATCTGTATATGGCTGTCGCCGCCTGGGCCCTGGTGGCCGTTGCCTGGGGTTTTAATTCTCCGTCCATTCCATTTATGAGGCCTGCCTCTACTGCTTTTGCTGCGGAAATTCTACCCCATTCGGCTATAGACAAATCATCTGCAAAGTAAGCCAAGACCTTGTCCTCGGACTCAACGAGCTTGTTCTTGCTTGCTTTTGCAAGCATAGCCGCCATCTCCAGGCGGGTGATTGACTCGTCAGGCTTGAATGTCCCGTCTTCATATCCCTCTATTATTCCGTTTGATACAGTTGCGGCCACGTACCCGGAATGCCAGTCGGTTGAAACTACATCTGTGAATGTTCCTTTATAAGATAAAGAGCCGTAGCCCATTGCCTCTGCCACCAACTTGGCGAATTCCGCCCTTGTGACGGCTTTCTCGGGAAGGAAGTTTCCGTCGGGGTAGCCGCTTATTATGTGTTTTGAACCCATGGACTCTACATATTGCTTGGACCAATGGGTGGCTATGTCCAAATAAGTCACTTCAAACTCCATTATTGCGAACTTGCTGAGGTGGTCAGCGGTGAACTCTATCATCCTCACCCCGTCCTTTATCACTACATGGCCGCCCATGAATACAGGCTGGCCTGTTATTTCATCCAGATAGTAGACTCCAAGCTTGTCCGAATCGGTGTCCGGCATGTCCTCAAGGCTTATGTCTATTGTCATGGTGGCATGCAGGTCGTGAACCTCCCCTATGCTTGTTCCGTTGCTGAGGACTCCCATGGATATTTCAACGAATTTGGTCTTGTCTTCGGCGGCCTTTGCCAATGCCTCACCTTCGGGCGTTGATGTGTCTATTTTACCTATGACATCTTCCTTTGACACTTGGTGTGAGCTTACTGAAATATCAAGCTCATCCTCGTGGTCCTCCCAGTTCTCGTCTGCTTCATGAGCCACTTGGGCTGCCGCGTCCAGTATTTCAGATGGCATTTCGAATATCAATTTGCCTGTCTTAACTATAGTCTCGACATGGTTTTCACATATGCAATCGGCGCTGCAAAGGTTTATTTGGGCAGAAAGATCCATCGTATCCGCGTCTATGTCAAGTTGTATTGCTGCGGCAGCCTCTTCTTGAGATGAGGCAACAGCGGTAAGTACTGATTCTATCGCGCTTTCCATGACATCTTTGTCTATATGTGCAAGTTCTGTTCCGTCGTCCGAAACGACTACCTCTGCTGCGTGTTCAACCTCGGTTGTCACTACTATCCGACCTTCTTCATCCTCTCTTACTACAGGTTCTTTCACAACAGACTCTTCCGGCGTTTCTTCTGCCGGCGCTCCGCCTCCGCCGCTTGATGGCGCAGATGATGTGTTTCTTAACATGCCTGTGCCCGAAAGGGCTCTTTTAAGGAATCCCTTTTCCGTATCTCCCGCAGCCGCGTAGTCTGCAAGCTCTGTTTCCATGTATGATATCAAGCTGTCAGTCTGGGCCGGTGTTGTTCCCGTGAAAAGATATGCGGCAAAGTCCGAGAATGTATCGCCCGGGTCGAAGCTGGCTTTGCTATCCCAGGCATATTTATCTATGGCTGTGTCCTTTGAAAGGGTCCCGAAGTCTACTGTGAGCGCCTCCGTATAGTTGTCATATGTTGCAAGCTTTTGACCCTGCAGGGCTTCCATTATGTATAGGTAGTAGGCCCCCGCCTTACTGCCCGTAAGCGGTCCGTATACCGAGCTGTCAACAAAGCAGTCCGCTGCCATTAGATTGTCGCGGGGTCCAGCCCAACTTGTTGATGCAAGGGCTATGAGGTCATCTATTATGTCCGCCTGCCCGCCAGATGTGTCTGCACCGGCAAGGGTGTCGTAGAGGATGGTAAAGTCCGCCGCACCTATTCCGCTTGCTGAAAGGTCTATTGAAGTGCTTGACGCCAGGTCTGCATAGAAGGCGGCAGCGCCGTCTCCGGCGTCTTTTCCGTCGCCCGCATCATCAGGATCCTTATATTCGAAGTAGTCCGTAAGAAGCGCAGCAAGCTTGTCGTAGTCTGACGGATTTACCCCTGTTGCTCCCATCGCCTGGACCCCTGTCGGAAGGACCAATGTTTCCAGCGCCATTGCCGGAAGGGTCGAAACGATCATGAGAATTGCCGTTATCAGAGCCAGAACTCTCTTTTTTGCCATCTTCCAGTCATCTCCCTTTTCAATTGATGTAATTGTTTATTCTTTTTATAAGTGCAACCGCCTGGGCTCTTGTTACTGTATCCGCCGGATTCATTCTTCCGTTTCCCATTCCCTTTATCCAGCCCGCGGCTTTTGCAGTTGCGACCGGTTTTTTTGCCCACCACGCTATGCTTGCCCTGTCTGAAAACACCAAGAGGTTTGCCGGCTGGGGCAGGCTCTTTCCAATGGAATTTGAAAGGTTTACCGCCATTACGGCCATCTCCTGCCTGCTTATTCCTTCTCCGGGCCTTATCTTTCCTTTTCCGTCGCCGCTGAGTATGCCTGCCTTGTAGGCTTTTCTTATTGGACTCTCGTACCAGCTGCCTGACGGTATGTCCCTCAAAAGGGCCGGACTTTCTGCCAGAGGCTTCTTTGTCTCTGCCAGGCGTACCATTATGGCCGCAAATTCGGCCCGGCTAACTCTTGAGTCGGGATCGAATATTCCATTTCCTCTTCCCTTTATAATGCCAAGAGTCGCCATTTCCTCAACCGCTTCTATTGCCCAGTGACCATCCATATCGGTGAACATGTCTTTCCTTGTGTATTTTTCGTTTAGCTCTCTTATGTCCTCCCTGTCCTTTTGCTTGAAGGCATCGACGAGTGACAAGCGGTCCTCCCTTGTCCATGTCTTTAAGGCATCCAGGTTTTCCATTATGTCGCTACGGTCTATTCCGTTTTTTTCAAGCAGGGCCAGGCGTTCTTCGTTGAGAAGCCAGTCGGCGGTTCCTTTGAAATTTTCCAGGGAATTCTCGTTGTTCATGGCACCCTCCATGTACTGGTAGGCCATTGCCTTTTTGATGTAGGTCAGGCCCTCGAAGCGTTCGAAGACAAAGTCCATTGCCTCTATGTCTATGGGCTCTGCATAGGCCTGTGAAAGAGGCATTATAAGGCAGAGCGCAAGTATGTAAATTGCTGTTTTTTTTATTTTCATAAGCACCTCTCTTAAAAGGCCTCAGTATTTTTTCCAGAAACTGAATTTCTTTCTCCACACTCCGGTATTTATTTCCATTGTTTCAACACTTTTGTTTATAAGGATGGTTCCGGGGTTAAGGCAAAAGAGTTCTCTGGCCTTTGCCTCTCCAAACTCTGCCTCTATCGCTTTAAAGGCCCGGGGCATGGTCTGGGGCCTGTCATGGGCATTGTGGCAGTCTGACGCAACAAGGTGGGCCATGCCCTTCCTTATCATCTTTTTCGCCAGTTTTTTTGCCCGCCCTCCATTTTTTCCTATTATGCTTGCCGCGTTTATCTGGAAAAGAACGCCGTTTCCGGCAGCCCATCTAAAGAATTCGCTCTTGGGATCTGTGTATGCGTAGCGTTCGGGGTGGGCCAGTATGGGCCTTGCCCCCGCAAGAATAATGGCGTAGAGGGCTTTGTTTGCGTATATTGGCAGCTGAGTAAAGGGCAGCTCCACAAGGTAGTAGTTTGTGTGGCCTATGGGAATAAGATCCCCGCTTTCTATAAGACTTCCAGTCGACGGTCCCATGGCTATTTCACTGCCCATCTCAATCCTTAGGCCTATGCCCCTGGTCTTAAGGAGGCTGACCGCCTGGTCAAAGGTCTTCAGGTAGTCTTCTTTATCAGGAAGATTCTCGGAATCGCAGTGAGAGGTTGCAGCCATGGTACTTACCCCATTTTCGACCGAATAGCGGGCTATGTCAAGAAAGGTCTCCCAGTCCTCCGCTCCATCGTCAAGGCCCGGAAGCAGGTGGCTGTGAAGGTCCACAAAGCTGCAGGGATTATCCATTTTCAGCTGTCTTTCTTCTTTTCTTTTTCTTCTTTTTCGGTTCTCCATAGCCGTAGTACTGGCTGTAGTAGTATGCGTAGTAGCCTCTTACCCTTGAGGGAGCCTTGTTCAGCACTGCGCCAATCATGTTTACATTTACATTTTCAAGCAATCTCTTTGAGTGAATGGCCTGGTCTATGTCTGTCCTGCCGGACTCTATTACAAGTATGGTTCCATCCACTTTTGCGGCAAGGACTGCCGGGTCGGTTACAGCAATTATTGGGGGCGAATCTATTATGACTGTGTCGTACTCGCCTTCAACCAATTGCAGCAGGCCCTCCATGCTTTGAGAGCCCAGCATTTCGGAAGGATTGGGCGGATTTGGTCCCGATGTCAAAACGTCAAGATTGGCATAGCAATCTTTATATACCGCGTCATCAAAGAATATTTGGCCGGATATTATGTTTGAGAGACCTTTTTCATTAATAATGCTTAGTTTTTTCGCAACCTTTGGATTTCTCATGTCTGCGTCTATCAGAAGAACTTTCTTTCCTTCAAAGGCCATTGTTGCGGCCAGGTTTGTCGCAATTGCCGTTTTTCCCTCTCCAGGGTTTGAGCTGGTTACCAGTATTGTCTTTATGTTTTTATCTATGTTTGCAAAGCTTATGTTTGTTCTCATTATGCGGAAGGCCTCCGCTATTGAAGACTTGGGCTTTTGCTGCACTATCAACTTCATGACCTGCCCCCCTCTTCATTTTCAATCCCGACAAGGGTTTCCTTTTCCACCAAAGGGATTATTCCTATTACATTCATGTCAAGGTGTTTTTCTATGTCATCTACCGTTTTTATTGTCTTGTCCAGAGACTCGATAAGAAATATCACTCCCAAGCCCAGCATGGCTCCAAGGACAGCCGCTATGGATATGTTCATTGCCTTATTTGGCTTGATTGGGCTGCGCGGAAACTCTGCAGGGTCTATTACCTGCACATTGTCTATGCTCATTATTCCGACTATTTTTTTCATGAATACACCCGCAAGCTCGTTTGCTATTTCAGTTATAAGCTTGGGATCGCTATTTGTTACCTTTATGGATATTATCTCTGTATCCTTTACCGGGCTTACCTCAACAAAGCTTATCAAGCGGTCGACAGTCATTTCTATTTCAAGATTCTTTATTACCTCTTTGGCTATTGAGCGGCTTTTTACTATTTCCCCGTATGTCTTTACCAACTTCTGGCTTAAAACTACATCGTTGTACTGGATTACCTGCTCGGCTTCCTGCTCTTTTACCACAATTAGCGTGATCCGGGTTTCGTACACCGGCTCCATTATGTAATAACTGAAAACGGCGCTCGCTGAAGCTGCAACCACCGCCATGGCCACCAAAATCCAGAAGCGCTTCTTTATGATTTGATAGATGTCCCTGAGGTCTATTTCGTATTCTCTTTCGTTCATGTAAACTATCCCCCTAAAAAATTTTCATTCCTCTTTTGCAAAATGCATTGACCTCGCCCTTAAAACCCCTTAAATCCATGTATTTTCAACACTCACAGCAATTATACACTAAAAGCCATGTCAAATAATGTCGAATGAAAAAAAGTTTTTTTTAATTTTTCAGCTTTTTTCCCTCGCGATAAATTGCATGAAAAGGTCTGCAAGATCCGGGTCGAACTGGCTGCCGGAGCAGCGCTTTATCTCTTTTACCGCGTCCTCGTGGGAAAAGGCTTCCTTGTAGGGCCTCTCGTGGGTCATCACGTCATATGCGTCTATTATGGAAAGGGCCCTGCATATTTTTGGTATGTCTTCTCCTGAAAGTCCGTCGGGGTAACCTGTTCCGTCCCATTTTTCGTGGTGGTGAAGTATGTAGTCGCCTATGTGGTTGAAGGTACTTATTCCCCCAACTATGTTCCTGCCTATTTCACAATGCTTTTTCATTGTTTCCCATTGCGCTTTGGTAAGCTTTCCTTTTTTAAGCAGTATCTTGTCGGGCATTCCAATCTTTCCTATGTCATGGAGTGTGGCCAGCAGCATTAATGTGTTCTTTTGGTCTTCATCCATCCCTATGAATTCCGCAAACTCTTTTGCCATAAGCATCATGCGTTCTGTATGTTCTTCCGTTTCCAGATTCCGCTCGTGTATGGCCCGCTTCATTGATGTTATTAGGGAATTCTGCAGGCTTCCGTCTACAAAGAGCTTTTGCCTGCACATCATGTTCTCGGCTTCATTTATGGCCCTGCTTAATGGCTTTTCTGAGCTATGAATTTCGGCCACTCCGAAAGAAAGCTTGACTTTGAGTTTGCCGCACTTCATAAACGCGGCTTTTGAAATGTCTTCGGCAATTATGGACGACTCTTTCATATCTGTCTTGGGAAGCAGGATTGCGAACTCGTCTCCTCCCCAGCGGGCCAGAAAACTTTCCCTGCAGCACATTTCTTTTATTTTTTCCGCAAGGCGTTTAAGAACTTGGTTGCCTTTTTCATTTCCATATTTATTGTTTATTATCCGGAATCCGTTTATGTCCAGCAGAATAATCGAAGCCGGGTAAAGATTGTCATTCCTGCAGGCACGCAGCCTGCTATCGAATGCAGCCCTACTGAGCAATCCCGTAAGGCTGTCGTGGTCGCTAATGTATTTTATTCTTTCAATTTCTTTAGTTTGGGTCAAATCCTTGCTTATTCCAAACAAGACCTTTTGCCTGTTCCAGACTCCCGGAATCACTCTTGTTTCAACCTCAATGGCTTGGCCGTTTTTCTTCATGAGGGGCAGGGGGCAGAACGAGGCTCTTCCCTTTAGCATATCCGATATGATTTCTGAAGCCTTCTTCCGCATCCTCGGAAAGTGCACCTTCAATACGTTCTCGCCTATGAGTTCATTGCGCCCGTATCCGAGCTTGCTCAGGGCCGTTTCGTTTATCTCCAAAATTGTCCCATCCATGCCGAGTACAAAGATGAAATCATCAAGCCTGTTAAAAAAGTTTATCAGATTCCTGTTTGTCGACTTTATCCTTCTTTTGTTTTCAATCTTCTTGAACTCTACCGACAGCAAAAAGCATATGTCGAATATTTTTCGGATTTCATCGGACTGGAAAGACCCTGACTCTTTTGCCGCATTGAGGCAGCCGACAACCTTTCCATCGCTTTCAATCGGCACGGAGATTACGGATTTTATTCCATGTTTATTGGCGATTGCAGGAGATACTCGGGAGTAATTGCTGGTTATAAGGGGCTTGTTTTGTTGGAATACATAACTGTAGGGAAGAACATGGGGGTCCCTTTCCCTGGCGTCTTCTATGAAAGCGTCCGGCAAGTCACTGCTGCATCTGAGTTTCGCAGTGCCAGTGGCCTCGTCTATTGTATATATTCCGGCTCCCCATGTGTCGATTTCGTTTTCTACCGCATCTATTGCTGCTTGGTAGACGTCTTCAATAGAATTAAGATGCCTAAAGGTTGAAATCATCCTGCGGGTGAATCCCTTTTCTTCAATCAGTATTGTTTTCCAACCATCCAAGAGAAATACCTCGTTTTCAGGACCAATAAATTCGTCAGAAAAATGATCATCCGTACTCATTTTAAACCTCCTGCGCAATCCGTTTTTTCTTTCTTGTTAAACATATTATACCATATTTTATGTTATTTGTTTGTCAACCAATTTCAACCAAATGGGGACGGGGGATATTTAGTTGAAACTTTTTAAGTATAGGTTAAAAGGGACAGGTTCCTTGCTCCTCAAGAAGCATTTATGCCTGTCCCTTTTCTGTTTGACCGCATCAATATATAGTGATGCTTTGGTCTCCCGCTTTTACTATTCTGTAGTATCTTGAGGCTTTTTCTATTTCTTGGAAAGCCCAGTGGTTTTCAGCTACATCATTCCATGTTCCGTATTCAAGATTTTCTAAGGCATGAACTCTTCCGGAAAGCCTGTTCATTATGGATATGAATTCCGCTCTGGTCGCTTTATTGTCGGGCCTGAAGGTTTTGTCGGGGTAGCCTGACAAGTATCCCATGGCTGCAGCCGCGGCTATTTTGTTTTCTGCCCAATGGCTGCTTATGTCTTTAAAGGAATGTGCAGGTCCCTCTTCTGCCCCTATCCAATTGTAGACTATTGACGCAAGCTCGGCCCTGCTTATCATGTTGTCGGGCCTGAAGGTTTTATCCGGGTATCCATTCATAAGACCCTTGGTCTGGGCATCGGTGATGTAGGCGTCCGCCCAGTGGCCTTCTAAGTCTGACAGGGCCATTTGTGACTCTTGGCCGCTCCTTTGGGACAATCTGGATATGACTGTTGCCGCTTCTGCCCTTGTTATGGGTTTGTCGGCTCCAACGCTTCCGTCGGGATAGCCCGAAATGTATGAATTGTATTCGTCTATTTGGTCATCTTTCCAGCTCTCGACTGATATTATGGAGAAGCTGCTCATGCGGTCGATGCAGAAGACGACCCCTAGGTTTCCTTTATCGTCAATCTCCACAACTCTTACCGGCTTGGTCTCCTCGTCTCCTTGTCCGTGGTCTATGAATATGGCAAGGCTTCTCAGGTACATATTCCTTTCCGGTCCTGCCGCCGGAAGCCTGTCCATTTCAAGAGGCAGGGTCATTATGGCTTTGGCCTTGGGGATATTACCCTCTATGATTCGCGTTTTCCCTTCCCATGAGACATTGCTTGCAGACAGTATTTTGCCGCCTGTTTCGTTTTCTTTGAAATTCTCTTTTACCTGGTCTTCTTTTTCTTCTTTTGCAAACTTAAAGCTTAGATCGAGGCCTTTTCCCGATGTGTCGAGCTTTTCTAAGAGTGGAGGAGGCAGATTGATGCTGAATTGGGTGCTTTTTATTGTGAGACCTGCTCCGGACTTGACAAAGCTTTCCACAGCATTCTCCGGCACCGAAATGTTTATTACATCCGCATCATTCATCACATCCGACATGTCGAGCATGATCTCTTGGGCTCCTTGGCTCAATTGACCGAGGCCAGATTCCGCCTGGTCTTTGCCGACTAAGACTTTCCTGTGCAAAAGCCCCTCGCTGTCCAGCTCGTCGGTAGCTTCAATGCCTGCAAGAATATTTCCGCTTCCGTCCTGCAGTGTGACCTCCCCTTCAAGCTCTTCTACAACTTGAACCGGTGTTCGGTCGTCGCGGTCATCGACATGGGTTACAGGTTCCTGGACAACCGCTTGGGCGTATACGTCCGCGAATTCAGAGTTCATGGAAATGTATTGGTCCAGGGAATAGTCTTCTGTCATTTGGTATTCGGCCTTGACGACTACCATTCCGTTGTTGTTTATTGTAAGCCTTCCGGTGGAGTCAATCTCGGCTATGGATGCTCCCTGCTCTATGGAGTAGTCCACGCGCCCGCTGTCAATGGGAAGGGTGGTGTCGCTCCCCTCTATGGTTGCCATAGGTGTAAGTTGGTAGCTGCTTCCCATACTTACGACATTTTCTGTCATTGTCCTGTCCTCGTAGCCTGTGGGCGTGTCGGACTCGGCTATTGGCACCGAAACAATCTGTCCCGTGAAGGGATTGACTACGCTTTCTGTCTCGACCTCGTATATGGGGGCGCTGTAGGTGCGAACCAGTTTTGGTATGTCCGATTCGAGTGTGAATCCGTCTATGGGGGAAGTTTTCCTTTGAAGCTGAATCCTTGACAGTGTCGAGTTGCCAAAGCTGTCGCTTGCCTCTATCTCCAATTCAAGCTTGTGCAGGTTTGTGTCAGCTGCCACCTGGGCTTCGAACAGGCCTCCCTCTCCCACTTGATAGGGTTTTCCGTTTATGCTTAAGGCTGATCCCGCTTCGGTGCGGCCCTTGACGCTTATGGAGTCATCTGTCTCACCTATGACCTCTCCCGCTTCCGGGGTATCGACCAAAAGCTCTGGCGCCCTGGAGTCCACCATGAAGGAGCATGTCTCGTAGGATATGTCTCCCCTTTGGTTCCTTGCTACAACGTCCAGGCAGTGCATGCCCTCGGTAAGGGCATCAAGCTGCAGGGTCGCTTGGGTCACGTAGTCGCTGCCGGTCTGCAGGTTTTGACCGTCGAGGTTGAAGTCAAGCCTTGCGGGCTCATCGAGTGTGACTTCAAAGGCCGGGGATTTGCTGTTTGTTCCCTGGGCCGTCACATTCTCGCTCCCGCTGTTTCCGTCCGCATCTATTCCCCATACGCTTTGGGTGAATTCGGTGAACTGGCCTTGAGACAGCCCTATTTCTATTACCGCTGGCGAGGGCTCATCAAGACGGAAGATGTTGCTATATGTTGTTTGACCAGTCATTGTTGTCTGCTCGTCTATTTTCTTTACCGGGGTTATTCCGACCCTGTAGTCTTTTCCTGTTTCAAGCCCTATGGTTTGGCCTTCCTCCGGATTTTCCGGGTCGAAGCTTTCGAAAACTCCTCCTATTATTGCTGAGCTGTCCGCGCCGTCAACCACCACGGAGCCAAAGGCCATGTTCATGTTGCGGTTTTCGTCAAAAACTTCCAGGTAGTAGGACTCCGCCTCCTGGGATGGCTGCCATGACGCGCTTATGAATCCGTTTCCATGGTCGGATGCTGTAACCGATGCCACCGCCTGTGGCGACAGGGGATTGACCAGATCGAAGGGCTGGGAATATGCGTACTCCTGGGAAAGCCCCTCTGTCTTCATTACGACCATTACCCTGTAGCTTCCTGATGGAAGGCTCTTTGGAATGTCCACGGTGAAAGCGTCGTCGTCTCCTTGGTCAGGCTCGTAGCGTCCCAGGTATACTCCCGGGTCATAGTCGAATTCTCCGCTCTCCAGAAGCGGTATTGTCTCGTCTGAAAGGTAGAAGCTGAACATGGTTCTTTCTGTATTCTTGAGTTCATTGCCTGTATAGCGGTAGTTGCCGCCCTGCCAGCTTATATCCTTTTTGCTTGAACTGGCGGCGTTTTCCGACACGCTCACCGAGTCTGCATCGAGGGTTGGCATGTCCTCTATCTCGTAGATGGCCGTGTGCGCTTCCGAGATTTCCAGGGAGGAATGCACATTGTATGTTCCCGCCTGGTCGAAGGGGCAAAGCATTGTGTGGTAGCTTTCTCCCTCTATTTCCGTCTGTCCGAATACGTCTTGGTAATCGGCTTGCTCGGCGTCATCGGACTGCCACTGGAAGCATGACAGGACGGCTCCGTCCGAATCTGTTATATAGAAGACCCGGGCATTTTCTATGTCGTCCTCAGACACGAATTCGGCAACCATTGTTGAACCGTATTGGCTGGTGGACTCGGGCACGACCACCGAACGGGACTCCAGTATGTTTTGAAGCTCCAAGGTCTTGTCAGAGCTGATGTAGTATACGGCGTCCTCAATCCCCTCCTCGAAGCCGTCTATGAGTATGAGGTTCTGCCCGTTGAAGGCTGCCTCTCTGTGGACTGTGACTCCCGGGGCTGTTTTAAGTACGCCCTGGTCGTTAAGTCTGTAGACGCTTATATCTAGATTTCCCGAATGTGTGAGCGCCAATTGGCTGTGGGTCCTTGTGTCCAGATGCAGCTCGTAGAGATTTTGGTATCCCGATATGTCGGGGGAAAGCTCGTCGTCTGTGTAGTCTGCCTGGTCCGTGTATGTGAAGTAGGACTGAAGCATTGCGTCCGAGGATATCACATAATCTGCGGCCTCAGACTCGCCGAAGCCTATGAAGGTGGTGTATGTGTCGGTCCCTATGACATGCTCAACCGATGCAAGCGTGTCGGCCGCGTTCTCAACGGTTTCGGTGCCTGATACCAGCTTGTATATGTCCACTGCTCCGCCTGCGTTTTCTCCCTCTGCGTGCCTTAAAGCAAGGTTGGTCTCTTCTGTTGTAGAGAGCGCAAGCCCGTAGATGTGCTTTCCGTCAAGGCTGACCGCTTCGTCCACATGGGTGTATGCTGTCTGGCTTTCGGCAAGCGCCTGGCCAGATGACAGACCGTCGCCTGTCATGTAGACCCTGAAAGGCTGCATGGATGTGAGCAGGGAATCTCCTACACCACCCACAGCCTCAACATTTGTGCCCACAACATACTCAATTGTGTCTCCGTTCTGGTCGAGGAATTCTCCGTAGTATAGTCCTGCATCGGGTCCGTCGAGAAGGGGACCTGCTTCGCCTACATTGAATTCGAATTTTCCCCTCCACCAATATGTGGCTCCGACAGACACTCTGATGAAGAGAAGCTTGAGTTTCAAGGCTCCCCATATTTTTTCGCTGCTTACTCCGAATGAAGTTTCAGCCAGTGTTTTACCTCCCACTAATGGCACTGAGCCTGGTATTACTATGCGGGCGTTGGACGCGCCCTCGAAGAATACGTCAGATATTGTTATGCGCATGTCTCCCATTATTACGCCCATGAGGTCCAAGCTTCCGTAGGCGTTTATTTGGAAGGCGGCGCCGCTTTCCGACATCCAGATTACTTCCGTGCCAAGGTCTCTTAATATGTCAAGTTTCATCAGCTCGGCTTCCGGTGCTGTTATAGACATTTCTTTTTCTGTTATCTGGCCGGTGAATTCGCCGTCAATGGTGTTAACTACGTTGAGGCCGGCTATGATGACCACTGTGAATGGCTGGGCCGGTTTGTCGTAGTAGGGGTTGGTAAGCTGGTCTAGATTCCTGACCCCTCCCCCAAGCTTTGTAAGGTAGAGGACCCCAGGCGATACCGGTATGCCGGGCCTACCCCCTCCGGAAAGTATGAGGGTGGAAAGGTGCCAGGTGTTGTTTCTGCGCTCCTTCATGAGGGTGAACTCTATTTCCCCCTGCACTACGCCTATCTTGGCGCCCCCCTCGAGTTGGTAGAGGTTTCTGTATGTGTCTATGAGGACGTCCATATTTATGTCCTGCACTATCCCTATGCCCTTTTCGGGCGCTATGGATGAATTGATCCGCATGCCCTCGTAGCCGCCTGCCGAGAAGAATATGTCCTCGGCGTCGACTATGACGTCGCCGGGAATCATGGTAAGGTCCACTGTGGCGTCGAATGTGAGCATGTCCTTTTGGTTTATCTGGTCCTGGACCAGCCTTAGTCCATTGAGCTGGACAGGCATTCCCTCAAGAACCTTGTTGAGCACGGAGCCTATTCCTTCAAGGTCTATGGCAACCGGGTTTTCGGCTTCCCAAAGCCCGTATTCGACAT
>Ga0209943_1001340_pt1 | contig 15311 bp, 12 predicted proteins | sample SalPonR1_B_D2_MG_FD_185698 | JGI IMG/M metagenome (GOLD analysis project Ga0209943, IMG submission 185698) | Salt pond soil microbial communities from South San Francisco under conditions of wetland restoration - Salt Pond MetaG R1_B_D2_MG... ... | reverse complement strand
AACCCGTGGACATTGAAGGCCCCCTTGAGTTCATCTCGGGTAGCGGAATGATTGGTCAGTTCAGTGACTCTAAGGAACTTGTCGTTCATCTACATGGTGTTCTCTCAGATCCGGAACAGGGTTTTCACGGAGCTCACTTCGTTGAAGGCGGAAATCCTGTTATGAGTACCATGGAAGTGCTGATCGAAGGTTTTGATAACGTTGACATTCTAAGGGCTTTTGACGAGGAAACCGAGTTTCCGCTCTTTAACATCTACAAAAAGGGAGAATAGAAATGTCCAGACCGGCAGAGATAGATCTTTCAGGAAAAGTGGTTGTTGTTACAGGAGGCAGCAGGGGTATAGGAAGAGCTATAGTGAATTCCTTCTGCGATTCCGGGGCGACATGTGTCATTCTCGATGTTCTTGAAGATGCCGGCAAACAGACTGTAGAAGAACTAACCGCCCAGGGGAAGAAGGTCAGCTTTCTTCCCCTGGATGTTTCGGCTCACAGTGCAGTTCGGCAGGTTATGGACAGGATCTATTCAGAGCAGGGTAATATTGATGTTCTTGTAAATAATGCGGGAGTTACCCTTCCTAAGCCTTTTGCAGAATGTGACGAGAAAGACTGGGATTTTGTAACAGGGATCAATCTGAAGGGCTGTTTCAATACCTGTAACGCTGTCTTCCCGAGGATGATGGGAAACCGTTCCGGCAAGATAGTAAATATTGCATCAATTGCAGGAAAGCTTGGTGGCGGTTTCAGAGGTACTGCCATATACGCTTCTTCAAAGGCTGGAGTTATAGGACTTACAAAAGGTCTGGCACGGGAAGGTGGACCCTTCGGGATCAACTGCAACGCTGTCTGTCCGGGAGTTATCAGTACTGCAATGGGTAATTCCATTCCCGAGGAGCAGAAAAAACAGATAATAGCATCAACACCTCTTCGAAAATACGGAGACCCGGAAGAGATTGCTGACGTGGTAGTGTTCCTTGCATCGGAAATGGCGAGTCACGTGACCGGAGAGATCGTTGATGTGGATGGCGGCATAGTCAGGGATTGACGAATATTTCCAGAATTATTAAAGGTGGGATAACCGTGAAATTTGACTTTAAGGATAAAAATGTCCTTGTAACGGGAGCTGCCCGAGGCATTGGGCGGGCAATAGCCCTGACCTTTGCCTCTTGTGGAGCAAGAGTTGCGATAATAGACATGAACGTTGAAGGAGCAGAGAAAACAAAGGCAGAAATTGAAAAAGAAGGCGGAGAGTCTGTTGTCTTCAGTGTTGATGTGTCAAAAATAGATATGGTAAAAGAGGCAGTGGAAAAGGTGGTTTCTCTATGGGGAAGCTTGGATATTCTGGTTAACAACGCAGGTATTGTTTCTCCAAAACCTTTTCTTGAAACGACACAGGAAGAATGGGACAAGATTATGGGCGTTAATCTCAAGGGTGTATACAATACCAGTCTTGCTGTCCTTCCCGGCATGATAGAGAGAAAATATGGAAAGATAATCAACGTTGCCTCTATTGCGGGAAAAACCGGCGGAGGATTTTTCGGGAACACCCTTTACGGAACATCCAAAGCCGGAGTCATTGCACTTACCAAGGGGGTTGCCAGGGAGGCTGGCCCACACGGTATCAACGTGAATGCCATTTGCCCCGGACCTATTGAGACGCAGATGCTTGCTGATTGTCCCGAGGAAACCAGAGGGAGAATTCTTTCAGGAGTACCTTTAAGAAAATTCGGAGAACCCCAGGATATTGCCAATATGGCGATCTTCCTTGCTTCCGATTATGCCAGCCATGTAACGGGAGAAATAACAGATGTTGACGGCGGGATAATGAGGGACAACTAAAGTCTAAGGAGTGTTCTCTATGGGAAAAAGAATGAAAGCAGTTGTAAAGATAAAACCCGAAGCTGGAGGAGTCCTTCAGGACGTGCCGGTTCCCGGTCCGGGGCCAGGTGAAGTTCTGGTGAAGGTAAAGGCAACAGCTATATGTGGCACTGATGTTCATATATACCAGTGGAACAAGTGGGCCCAGGGAGCTGTAAAGAATTTTCCCCAGACAATGGGGCATGAATTCAGCGGTGTAGTTGAAGCTCTGGGAGAAGGAGTAACTTCCGTAGCAGTAGGAGACCATGTGGCCGGAGAGACCCATGGACCATGCGGAAAATGCTATCAGTGTCTTAACGGCCAGCAGCACATATGTGCCAACATGATGCTCTTCGGTGTTCACTGCGACGGTTGTTTTGCACAGTATACAGTGCTGCCGGAGATCTGTGCCAGGAAGATTCCCGAAACTCTTCCCTGGGATCATGCGGCAATGATGGAGCCTCTCGGCACAAGTGTAAGATCTGCCATGGAAGCAGAGCCTGCCGGAGCTGTTGTAGCTGTTATAGGAGCTGGCCCCATCGGACTTGGTGCCATAACTGCTCTTAAGGCTCTGGGAGCAACTACCGTCATAGCCAGCGATGTGTCAAAAGAAAGACTTTCAGTGGCCAGAGAAATCGGCGCCGATCATTGTTTCGATCCCTCCCGGGACGATCTGGTAAGTGAAGTTATGAAACTAACTGACAATGTCGGTGTTGATGCCTTTATAGATGCCTCCGGCAATTCAAGGGCAATTGCCGGAGGATTTGATATTCTTCGAAAAGGGGGCAGGGTAATTTTGGTTGGATTACCCTCAGAGCCTTTTACTATTGACCTTGGGCCTAAAGTTATATTCAAGGAAGCAACCGTTATTGGAATTCACGGAAGAAAGATGTTCAGCACATGGACTGTAATGGAAAACCTCATGGAAGCAGGTCTTCTCAAGCTTGAACCCATCATCACACATACGATGCCCCTTGACAGGTTCGATGAAGGTTTTGCTCTGCTTGAGGAAGGCAAAGGCTGCAAGATCATTCTTGATCCATGGGCTGGAGAATAATTACAGAATAACCCAGGAGTGATGGAAGGGATTCCCCTTTCCGGAACATCACCTGTTGAGGAGGATTTCCCATGGCAACATACGTTACAATGCCCAAGCTTGGATTGACCATGACAGAAGGAACTGTCACTGCATGGAATGCAGGCGAGGGAGACAATGTTAAACAGGGTCAGGTTATAGCAACAGTTGCTACAGACAAACTTACTTACGAAGTTGAAGCCCCTGAAGACGGTTCTTTATTGAAGATACTTGTAAAAGAAGGGGATTCTGTCCCTGTGGGAGAAAATCTCGCCGTCATCGGAAAAGCAGGGGAGAAAGTTGAAGACAGTGCATCTGCAGCAGCGGAACCTGAACCCAGAGAAGAAGAAAAAGTTGAAAAACTGGAAGAAACTGCAGAAGAGCAAAAGCCTGAACCGGAGAAAAAGACCGCAGGATCTGTTTCCAAGGGTTCCGTAAAGGCTTCCCCCCTTGCAAAAAAATGGGCCAGGATCTTCGGGCTTTCTCTTGAGGATATTGCAGGTACCGGTCCCGAGGGCAGAATAGTCAGGGATGACGTAATGAATGAGGCAGTAATATTCAGGGCATCTCCCCTTGCAAAAAAAATGGCCTCAGAGAACGAGCTGGACATTACGGAAATACCTGGAACAGGTCCCGGGGGCAGAACGGTTAAAGAAGACGTGATCAGGTTCATGGAAGAAGGTCGAGGTAAACCTAAGGCTTCTCCTGTAGCTGTGAAGCTCGCCGAAGAACTTGGAGTGGATCTTGCTTCCATTGAAAAGGACGGAAGGATAATGAAAGAGGATGTCCTGGCAGCAGCAGGTGTGTCCGAGGAAATTTCGAAAGAGCCTGAAGTTGCCGAAACTGTTATTGCTTCAGAACCGACAGGTGGGGAAAAGAGGGTGCCTCTTTCCGCGATGCGCAAAATTATTGCAGAGAGGATGACCCAGAGCGCACAGACTATTCCTTCTGTTGTGTTCAACGTGGAAGTTGACTTTACAGAGATCATTGCCTTCAGAAACCGCATCAAGGAACAGGTAGCAATATCCGGAGCAAAACTCTCTTTTAACGATATTCTTATGAAGATCTGCAGCAAGGCTCTAACTGAACATCCAATGGCAAATGCCAGCTATGACAAGGATAGCAGCGAATACATACTTCATTCCGATGTCAATATTGGATTAGCTGTTGCCGTTGAGGGTGGACTTCTTGTTCCTAATGTCAAGTCGGTCCAGAACAAGTCTCTCCAGGAAATTGCATCCGGGACAGACTCTCTTGTTGAAAGATCAAGGAAAGGTTCTCTTTCCATGGATGACATGCAGGGAGGGACCTTCACCATATCAAATCTCGGGATGTTTGGAATGCATGACTTCACTCCCATAATCAATCCACCGGAAGCCTGCATTCTTGCTGTTAACGCGATCGAGGAAAAACCTGTAGTCAGGGATGGTGAGATAGTTATAAAACCGATTTCTAATCTCGGTCTTACGGCAGACCACAGGATCCTTGATGGTGCAGATGCAGCGAAGTTCCTTGCGAGAATACGTGAACTAATCGAAAACCCCTATCTGCTTTTGGTTTAGCTTTTCCCGGGGGGACGGAAAGTATCAGTATCAATCCGTCGCCCCCCTGTTATTTCAGCCTTTATCGAGGAGGATTTTTTGTAAATGGCTACTACAGTCACAATGCCTAAACTTGGTCTTACAATGACCGAGGGTACAGTTACCGAATGGAAAAAGAATGAAGGTGAACCTGTTAAGAAAGGTGAAGTTATCTTCGTTGTTGCGACGGACAAGTTAAATTATGAAGTAGAGGCTGAAGCTGAAGGAATTCTGGCAAAGGTCCTTGTTTCTTCTGGCGACTCAGTTCCCGTATCCGATCCTGTCTGTATAATTGCTGCAGAAGGAGAAGATGTTGAAGTCCCAGCTTCTGAAGATAAAAAGCCCTCTGAAGAAAAATCGGCAGAAAAACCTGAAGAAGCATCAAAGCCTTCCAGAGAAACCATGAGAACGGAAAAAGTGGCTTCGGAAAAGACCTTTCTTCCTTCAGGACGAAAGACCCTGCTTGTTATAGGAGCAGGGCCTGGTGGTTACGTTGCTGCCATTAGAGCTGCGCAGCTCGGTGCTGATGTCACTATAGTAGACAGAAAATATTTTGGAGGAACCTGTCTCAACGTGGGTTGTATACCTACAAAAGTACTGCTTCATACTGTTGAGCTATTCAACGAAGTTAAAGAAGGAAAGGCCATTGGGCTGAAGGCTGACAATGTATCAGTGGACTGGGATTCTCTTATGACAAGAAAAGAACAGGTGTCCCAGCAGCTGGTGGAAGGTGTCAAAACCCTTCTTGCCGCAAACGGTGTCAAAATGATCACCGGAGAAGCTACTTTTGTTTCTGATAACAGGGTCAGGATATCGGGAACGGAGGGTGAACAGGAATTGTCCTTTGACAGTGTCATTATAGCAACAGGTTCCGAACCAGCAATTCCACCTGTTCCGGGAATCGAGTCCCAGGGAGTGATCACAAGCAACGAAGCTCTCAGCCTGGATTCTGTGCCGGAGTCCATGACAGTTATAGGTGGCGGGGTAATAGGAGTTGAGTTCGCATCCATATATGCGAGCCTCGGAACCAGTGTAACCATAGTGGAAATGCTGCCCGACCTTCTCCCAAACACGGACAGAGAAGTTGTTGAAGTACTGAAAAAGACCCTTCAGCTTAAGGGAGTGGAGATATATACTTCTTCAAAAGTCACCCGATTCAGGGATGAAGCAGGAAAAGTGGTTTCCGAGGTAGAGACAGATGGCGGCAAGGTAGAAGTTGTTTCTGAAAAAGTGCTTGTATCTGTCGGAAGGAAACCTGTGACTGCAAACCTGGGTCTGGAAAATACCGGTGTGAAACTCAACAGGGGAAGAATATCAGTTGACAGGTACATGAAAACTACAGGAAAGAATATCTATGCAATAGGTGACTGTTGCAGTCCCATAATGCTTGCACACGTAGCATCCAGGGAAGGCGAGGTTGCAGCTGAAAATATTCAGGGTCATTCCCAAAAGATGGACTACAAAACAACTCCCGGTTGTGTATATACTACTCCCGAGATCGCATGGGTTGGTATGACAGAGGAGCAGGCCGCTGAAAAAGGGCACAAGGTCAAAACTGGGAAATTTCCACTTATGGCGAATGGAAAGTGCCTCATTATGAACGATACTGCAGGATTTATAAAGTTTGTCGTTGATGCGAAACATGATGAGATCCTTGGAGTGCATATTGTTGGCCCAAGGGCCACTGATCTTATCGTTGAAGGGGCTCTGGCTCTGAGACTTGAAGCCACAATAGACGAAATCGTAACCACCATCCATGCCCATCCTACAGTGGGTGAAGCCCTTGGAGAGGCGGCTCTTGACGTCAACGGAGCAGCCATACACATGCCACCGAAAAAATAACAACCAGAAATACAAATTATAAAACTACCGAAGAGGCCGGAGATCCATCCGGTCTCTTCATTTTTTTGAAAAGATTGACAAAGTAGTCTTTGTTGGATAATCTAAACATGCAGGATATCCGTCATTTATATTATAATATGCAGGATATCCGTTAAATATTTCAGATAGAGAGTGATAGTTTTGTTAAAGAAAAAGATCGAAAATAATATTGGAATTATGTCTGCAGGCCAGAAAAAAGTTGCGAAATATATTTTTGAAAAACCTCTTGAAGCATCTTTTCTTACGGCGTCTGAGATAGGTAACAGGGCAGGAGTAAGTGAGTCTACCGTCATAAGACTGGCATCTGCTCTTGGTTATAACGGTTTCCCCCAGTTAAAGACAGCGATACAACATCATGTGATGGAACATCTGTCTACTATTGAAAGACACAAAGATTATGAAAAAGATCACGAGGAGAATTTTCTGGAAAGGATAATTGATTCAGCTTCGACAACCTTGTCTTTAACCAAGGTTCAAGTCCAGAGAGAAGCGATAAAGAATCTTGCATCAAAGATCATTAATGCACCCTCTGTCTTTATTGTGGGAAATAAAAGTTCCTATGCTTTGGCTTACTACTTATCATATTACCTTTCCTGGTTTATGTCGGGTATTAATTTGCTTGATAGTCATATGGCATACGAAAGCATAGTTTCAGCTGATAAAAAAACTCTTGTAGTTGGTATCAGTTTTCCCAGGTTTTCAAGATGGACAGTGAATGTCCTTTCCCATGCCAGGAATGAAGGTTTAAGTACCGCTGCAATAACAAATGATTTCAGCAGTCCCCTCGCTGAGGTTTCAGATTCTGTTCTTTCAGTTCCCTGGAATCCCGTATCTTTTATAGATTCATTCACAGCTCCCCTGTGTGTTATCAACGCACTTCTTCTTACGATAACCCATGATATGGGTACCCAAACAGATGATCAACTTGAAAAGCTTGAAATAATGTGGAAGGAACAGAACATTTACACATAAAACATGGGAGTCTTTTAGAAAACCAGAAAAAAGTCCAATTCTTAAGGAGTGAGTTGCTTGGTTGAATATGGTAATTTAATACCCCGTAACTTCAAAAACGAACTTAGAAAAGCTGTCAGGGCAGATGGAATCTACATTTATGACGAAGATGGCAGGGAATACATCGATGGTTGTTGTGGTGCTCTTATATCAAGCTTTGGCCATGGTAACAGGGAGATAATCCAGGCTGTAAGTGACCAGCTCAATACAATGGAATTTGCACACCCCTCAAGATGGCGCAATGATGCTATTGAGGAAGCTGCAAAAGAGGTTGCCTCCATTGCCCCGGGAGATCTGAATGATGTCTGGTTCGTCAGTGGTGGCAGTGAGGCTATTGAGTCTGCCATGAAACTCGCCAGACAATATTTTGTCGAAAGGGATGGAAAAGGATCTGCAAAATTCGTGACAATAGCAAGGTGGAATTCCTACCACGGAAGTACCATAGGGACTATGGCCCTTGCCGGAAGTATGGGACGTCGCAGATATTATTATCCAATGTTTAGAGAATATCCCAAGATCCCATCCCATTACTGCTATCGTTGTCCCTATGGGTTGAAATATCCAGGATGCGGAATGCGATGTGCCCATATGCTGGAGAGTACCATCAGGCAGATAGGTCCCGAGTATGTGGCTGCCTTCTTTGCAGAGCCAGTAGTTGGCTCTACGGTAGGAGCCCTTAATCCTCCCGAAGAATACTGGCCTATTGTTCGCGAGATCTGTGACAAATATGATGTCCTTCTCGTCGCTGACGAGATCATGACAGGAGTTGGAAGGACTGGAAAGAATTTCTGCGTCGATCACTGGAATGTAGTTCCGGATATTATAGCTTCAGCTAAGGCACTTTCCGGAGGATATTCTCCAGCAGGAGCAATAGTGGTTTCTGACAGAATAACTGATGTTCTGAAAAAAGGATCAGGTCATTTTGTGCATGGTCATACCTACAATGGAAATCCTGTTACTGGAGCTGCTGTTGCAGCATCAATAAAGTTTATGAAGAAGAACAAGATAGTAGAAAATGCCGAAGTACAGGGTGTCTACCTGGAAGAAAAACTTGAAGAATTGAGAGGTCTTCCCTACGTTGGAGATATAAGGGGACTTGGCCTCATGAGAGGGATAGAGTTAGTTAAAGAGAAGACAACAAAACAGCCATTCCCGCCTGAAATGAAGGTCGCTGCCAAGGTAACTGAAACACTCATGCAGGAGGGACTTGTAGTATATCCCGGGACTGGAATGATTAACGGAGTTGAGGGTGATCAGTTCATGATAGCTCCACCTTTGATAGTAACCAGGGAAGATGTTGATGATATATTTGATCGCCTGGGAAGAGGTCTTGGAAAATTTTTCGAGACTCTTTAATCTGATATTAATGGGAGGTGAATTATTTTCAATAAGATTAAAAAATTTGTTTTTTAATGCAGGCAACATTCAGGGGAATTTTTAAGAAGGGGGAAAAGAATAATGAAAAAGTATATGGTTCTGTTAGCTTTGGTAGTAGTTTTATGTTTTTCTGCAGCAGCTTTTGCTGTAACTTTTGTAACAATAGGATCAGGAGGAGTAGGAGGTACCTACTATCCTCTGGGAGGTTCCATGGCAGAGGTCCTTTCCAAAGCCGACATCGGTATCAAGGCAAATTCCAGATCCACCGCGGCTTCGAAGGAAAACTGCAGGCTGCTCGCAGCTGATAAAGTCCAACTTGGAATGGCGATGGGGTCCAGCCTTTACATGGCCTATAATGGCACTGATGCTTTTGAGAATGACGGAGCTCTTGATCTATCAATTCTTTTCAACATGTACCCTGCACCCCAGCATCTTGTGACAATTGCCGGAACGGGTATAGAGAGTTTTGAGGACCTTAAGGGCAAAAAAGTCTCCATAGGTGCTCCAGGAAGCGGCAATCAGGTTTTGACCAACATGATTCTTGAAGCTGCTGGAATAGATCCTGAAGAAGAATATAAAATGCAGCAGCTTACACAGCCGGAAGCAGCAATGGCCCTGAAAGACGGAAATGTTGACGCAGTTTTCTGGAACTTTTCTGCTCCAGGATCTGCTGTAATGGAAGTAGATGCAGTAAGGGAAGTTAAATTGATAGACCTTCCTGAAGATATTATTAAAAAGGTAACAGAGATGCATCCGGAGGTTTTCGGTTATACCATGAAAGCAGGTACTTACGACGGAATAGATTATGATGTACGTACAATAGCTGATGGTAATTACATGGTAGTAAGGTCCGATATGGATGAAGATCTGGCTTATAGCCTGGTCAAGACTCTGCTGGAAGCCAGGGACAAGTTCATGGATGTAACTCCTCAGGCAGCACATTTCGTACCAGAGGAAGCCAGTGTTGGTATTATCCCATTCCACCCTGGTGCTGTGAAATATTTCGAAGAACAGGGCATAGACATGAAATAGTCATTTAACCTGCAAGGGAGGACTTGCATTACAGGTCCTCCCTTAAAACATTTTTATGTTCGTAATTTTGGGAGGATGGAATTCGATGAACGAAAATACTGAAAGCCAGGTTAAGGAATTATCCATTAAAGATGATTTAATGGACAAGCTTGAAGGTGGTAAACGAAACCTCTCAGGCTGGCAGTATTATCTGGTTGCCGGAATTGCCCTGTCTGCTTCTCTTTTTCATCTTTATACAGCCTATTTTGGTCTTCTTCCGGCCATGTACCAAAGAGCTGTTCACTTGATGTTCATGGGTACGTTGATCTTTCTGATCTACCCGGTTTCCAGAAAAAGGCCCTTAAATAAAATAGATCCTTGGGATTGGGTACTTGCAGGACTTCTTATTGCAGGTTGTCTTAATATATTAATGAACTGGGAAGCCATAGCGAATCGTGCAGGTGCACCTATTACTTCTGATATATATCTGGGCGGTATAATGATCGTCCTTGTAATTGATGCAACAAGAAGAACGGTAGGTTGGCCTCTTCCTATTGTTGCATTATGTGCACTGTCGTATGCCTTGTTTGGACCATATCTGCCGAGTATGTTCGCTCACGCCGGGTTCCCCTTCAGTGACCTTGCCTCCTTTGAATATCTGAGGACAGACGGTATTTTTGGAGTGCCTCTCGGGGTCTCTGCAAGCTTTATTTTCCTTTTTGTCCTGTTCGGATCTATTTTAAACGTTTCGGGAGCCGGACAATTCTTTATCGACCTCGCCCTTGCCCTGACGGGTAAAAGTAAGGGGGGCCCCGCCAAGGCTGCAGTTGTTTCAAGTGCTTTGATGGGAAGCGTATCCGGTAGTTCTGTGGCAAATACTGTTACTACAGGTTCTTTTACGATCCCGTTGATGAAAAGCGTGGGATATCCTGCACATTTTGCTGGTGCAGTAGAAGCTGCTTCCTCAACGGGTGGACAGATCATGCCACCGGTTATGGGTGCTGCAGCATTTGTAATGGCCCAGTTTCTTGGAATTTCCTACTGGACAATAGTAGTTTCCGCCTTGATCCCGGCCATGCTTTACTTTTTCTCCATCTTTGCGATGGTCCATTTCAGGGCTGGAAGAGAAGGAATAGAAGGTATCCCCGCAGATAAACTTCCAAAGGCGAAAAATGTTCTGAAAAAAGGATGGCATCTTCTTCTCCCGATAATAATCCTGATAGTTTTTCTCGCAATGGGCTACTCTGCTATCAAGGCAGTTTTCTGGTCTATAGTCTTTCTTCTTGCAGCCAGCTGGATGGGAGACAAACAATACAGAATGACCTTCTCAAGGACAATTAAGGCCTTTATAGCAGGGGCAATAATGGCTGTTGAAGTAGCTGCAGCCTGTGCATGTGCTGGCCTGATAATCGGAGTTGTAGGAATAACAGGTTTGGGGCTTGCCTTTACTTCTTTCATAATAGACATGTCCCATGGCATTCTGTGGCTTGCTCTGATACTCACGATGATTGCGTCGATCATACTTGGCATGGGTCTTCCAACGACAGCCAAGTACATAATTTTGTCAACTCTTGCAGCGCCAGCAATACACGAACTGGGAGTACCTATGCTTGCAGCCCATCTGTACATTCTATATTTCGGGGTTATTGCAGATGTTACACCTCCTGTTGCGCTGGCAGCGTATGCAGGTGCCGGTATAGCAGGAGCAAATGCCATGAGAACAGGTTTTGCGGCCCTTGGTATCGCCATAGCAGGTTTTATAGTGCCGTATATGTTCGCTTATAATCAGGCTTTACTTTTCCAGGGTCCGTTATTAAGGGTCGGATTGTCTACCTTGACCGCTGTCTTAGGTGTTATAGCTTTGGCAGCAGCAGTTCAGGCTTTTTTCAGAAGAAAACTCAATATGGCAGAAAGGATACTTTTTGCTGTTGTTGCAATAGCACTTATCAAGCCTGGATTTAAGTCTGACATCCTGGGGATTGTCTTTCTTTCTACCATGTATTTCCTGCAAAGGGCAGTTATAAAACCGAAAGAAGAGAGGAGTGAGTCTTAAGATGCCGTCTAAGATGATTAAACCTGTCATGTCAGCTGAAGAAGCTGCAAACCACGTAGTCAATGGTTCTTCAGTAATGGTAGGGGGTTTTAACTATGGAGGAGTACCCTACAGTCTTGTTGATGCATTGGTTGAAGCGGGTACATCGGATCTTGAGCTGATCGCCAATGATACCCTTTATGAGGGTGTCGGTCATGGGAAGCTTGTCCAGACAGGGCAGGTCAGGAAGGTAATAGCATCGCATGTTGGATTGAACAAATCCACGGGCAGACTTTTCAACGAAGGCAAACTTGATCTTGAACTTGTGCCCCAGGGTACTTTTGTTGAACGCATAAGAGCTGGCGGATTTGGTTTGGGGGGTATTTTAACCCCAACGGGAGTAGGAACAGTTCATGAAGAGGGAAAACAGGTAATAGAAACGATGGGTAAAAAATATATTCTGGAGTTACCGCTAAAGGCGGATGTGGCACTAATAAGAGCATACAGGGCCGACAGGTTCGGAAATCTTACATATTTTGGAACAAACCGCAATTTCAATCCTCTTATGGCTACCGCAGCAGATATTGTTATTGCCGAGGTCGATTCCATTTGCGAGACTGGCGGTCTTAATCCCAACGAGATCGTAACACCAGGTATTCTCGTGGATTATCTTGTTTTGAAGGGGGATTCCTACTATGCTACCCGAACTTGATAAAGATGTTGTAAGGAACAGGATCGCAAAGAGGATAGCCCTCGATTTTGAAGACGGATCTGTAGTTAATCTGGGGATAGGAATTCCAACCCTGGTTTCTGATTATATCCCCGAGGATATTCACATAACATTTCAAACAGAGAATGGCGTAGTGGGAGCCGGGCCAGTTCCGCAAGTTGAGGATTTTAGATTCATAGGAGCAGGTGGAAGATGCCTCAGTCTTTTGTCGAATGCATCTCTGGTTGCAAGTGATTTCAGTTTTGGCCTTATAAGGGGAGGACATCTTGATGCCACTGTTCTTGGGGCTCTGCAGGTAGATTCACAGGGCAACCTTGCCAACTGGTGGATCCCGGGAAAACTTGTTCCAGGAATGGGTGGAGCCATGGACCTTGTTACAGGAGCAAGAAGGGTGATCATAGCAACAACTTTGCTGACGAAAAAAGGAGAACCAAAGATTCTTGAAAAATGTTCCCTTCCTCTGACGGGGGTTAGGGTTGTTGATACTGTAGTTACAGAATATGCCCTATTCCGCGTAATAGATGGTGAATTAACCCTTTGTGAGGTTGCTCCAGGTATAACAGTGGATGATATAAGGCAGAATACCTTTTCCGGGATCAAGGTTCTTGATGAAGTGGGGAAAATGACAGAATCCGAGGAAAAGCAATCATTATAATGGAAAGGAAGTTGTGTAAATGGGAAAACCGGTAATAATCAGTGCTTGCCGCACACCGGGTGGGAAATTCGGTGGTTCCTTTTTAAAACTGGACGCTCCGGAGCTTGGAGCAATAGCTATTGCAGAAGCGGTCAAAAGAAGTGGTATCTCCGCTGAAGATATTGCAGAAGTAATAATGGGAAACGGGTGGCAGGCGGCTGTTGGGGCAAATCCCGCCAGGATAGCCATGTTCAGGGCGGGACTTCCTCAGTCAATTCCTGCCTTTACCATAAACAAAAGGTGTGGGTCTAGCCTGAAAGCTGCAATGACAGGATGCGATCGCATAAGACTTGGAGATGTTAAAGCTATAGTTGCGGGTGGAATGGAGAATGCCTCAAATGTGCCTTACGCACTTCCTGAAGCTCGCTGGGGACACAGAATGGGAGAAAAGAAAGTTCTCGACGTACTACACAAGGACGGTTTCATGTGTCCTCTTGCCAATATGATGATGGGAACGGCAACAGAACTCCTTGTTGAAAAACATGGAATTTCGAGAGAGGAACAGGATGAGTTTGCCCTGAGAAGCCATCAGAAAGCAGTAGAAGCTACTGAAAAGGGCTACTTCTCCGAGGAGATCGTTCCTGTTTCTGTAAAAGACAGGAAAAAGGGCGAGATCCTTGTCGATGCTGACGAGATCCCAAGAAAAGATACTTCATTAGAGAAACTGGGCAGGCTTCCTGCTATCTTCAAGGAGAACGGTACAATTACAGCAGGTTCAAGTTCAGCTCTTTGTGATGCGGGAAGTGCCCTGGTCGTGGCTGATGATCAATGGGCAAGGGCTTCGGGTTATACTCCCCTTGCGGAGATAGCAGGTTATGCAAGCGGAGCTCTGGAGGCTGAGTACTTTGGCCTTGGCCCTGCAGTGGCGACACCCAAGGCATTGGATATGGCAGGATTAGCTCTTGAAGATATGGACCTGATAGAACTCAACGAGGCCTTTGCTGCTCAGGTGCTGGGTGTTCATCGGGAAATGCCTTTTGACATGGAAAAATGCAATGTTAACGGTGGAGCCATAGCCCTGGGTCATCCCATAGGGGCTACAGGAAGCAAGATCCTTACAACTCTCATTTACACTCTCAGGAAAAGGGACAAGGAATATGGTCTGGCAACAGCCTGTATAGGTGGAGGCCAGGGAGTTGCAATGGTTGTAAAAAGGGTTTAAAATTCCACAATTAATTGGATTATTACAAAGGACAGGAGAGCGAAGTGCTCTCCTGTCCTTTGTTGACTTGTGCCCGGCATGGTACTTTGACTTGAAGGTCCAAGTCCTCTTAAGGTTTTAGAGGGGGAACTGCTGGAAGGACGGCATGTGCTGTTAACGTTAGGAGGGGCCTAAAGAAAGACCCAGGCAAAAGGCTGCAAGATTCTTAAAAAAATAATAAATGATTTTTTAAATACGAATGATCTAAAAGTCCCGGGTAAATATAGTTCGTTAGTAATAATATATTTTTTAATTTCGGTTTATAGTAAATATACAACTACAGGGTATATTGCTTGATTTTTATTACGTGCCGATGTTAAGCTTTAAACTGATATCATTTTAAGATTTTTAAGTTCGCATCTGTTAATATTTATCTGGAGGTGCATTTTATTATGAAGAACTTTTCAAAGCTGCCTGTGTATTTTTGTCTTCTCCTTCTCTTTTCCTTTTCTGTGATTTTTTTCTCACCCTTGGTTGGTGAGGCGGAAACTCTTAAGGACGTGATCCAGAAAGCAGTCCTTACGGATCCTGATGTGCAGGAAAAATGGCATTCCTTCATGGCTGCAGGTTTTGAAAAAGAAGCTGCTGCCGGCGGAGCCCGTCCCCAGATTGATATAACTGCTGGTGCAGGCAGGGATTCCATTGACGGTAAGGGATATGAGGACCGTGATAGTTCCGATTATTCCTACCATGGTTTTTCCGTTACCCTGAGGCAGATGATATATGACGGGGGTCTTACCAGAAACCAGGTCAATAAGCTGGACCACAGGGAGATGGCCAGGTATTACGAGCTCATTAGCTCCATTGAGAGCGTATCCCTGGAGGCTATGAGAGCATTTGAGGATGTGGTCAGGTATAGAGAGCT
>Ga0209943_1001333_pt1 | contig 15339 bp, 16 predicted proteins | sample SalPonR1_B_D2_MG_FD_185698 | JGI IMG/M metagenome (GOLD analysis project Ga0209943, IMG submission 185698) | Salt pond soil microbial communities from South San Francisco under conditions of wetland restoration - Salt Pond MetaG R1_B_D2_MG... ... | reverse complement strand
GTATATATCTTTCAAACACGTATGCTCTCAAAATATATACCCCGTTCGACTTGCATGTGTTAAGCACGCCGCCAGCGTTCATCCTGAGCCAAGATCAAACTCTCCATGAATTTCTTCTGGCTCGCTCGGTACCCGTTATTACCTATAATTCTGTCAAGGTTCTTAGCCACCGCTCTCGAGCGGCGCGAGGGGTATCTTACCATTTCCAAAACAGAAGTCAACCCCGAAAAAAGATATTTTTTTATAAATTTTTTTCAGGCTGATTTCTGCCGTTTATTAAACCCCTGATCTTTCTTCTAAATGCTCGGCTATAACAGGAAATATGCTTAAAGGAGGTACTTATCCCACTCCTGGAATTTATCTGGATAAAACACAGAAAAAGCATTGAATAACTGCCCTTTGCCAACACACGAAGGTCCTGATACAACAAGCAATCTACCCATCAGATCAATCCTTTTTACTAAACTCGGTATTTTACTATTTAAGATGTCAGCTCTATGTCGTGGTAATAGGATATCACAAAAAGAGGGACTTTAGAAAGTCCCTCTTTTTGTTTTGATCTTTTATTCAGCTCAAACAATTTTTAGTATGACTTTGCAAATATTGCCATTCTGGCATTCTCTCTGCCAGTCATAAAACAGGTTCCTTTAGAGTCATCTTCGAGAGGGAAACAGCGAACTGTAGCACCAGTAGATTCCTTTATCGCTTTCTCGTCTTCGACGTTTCCTGCGAAATATGCTCTTATAAAACCGCCCTTTTCTTCCAGAGTGGATTTAAAATCCTCCATATTGTTAACTGTATATGTATTTGCTTCCCTGAATAGATAAGCTCTCTCGAAAAGGTTTTTCTGGATCTCCTCAAGTATCTCTGGTACCAATGCTTCTATAGCGTCAAGGTCGAGCATTCGCTTTTCTCCAGTATCCCTTCTTACAGACATTACCGCATTCTTCTCAAGGTCTCTTTCCCCAATTTCAAGCCTTAGAGGAACTCCCTTCTGAAGATGATAAAAGAACCTGTCACCTGGTCTCATATAGAACCTTTTATCAACATGAACGAACAATCCGCCCAGTCTTTTATTTAGCTTTTCGGCCAGATCTTCTGCCACAGGAACAATCTTTTCGTTCAAGACATCCTCTGATCTGCTGATCGGCAGTATTACAACTTTTGTTGGCGCTACTCTGGGAGGAATTACCAGCCCGTCATCATCGGAATGCGTCATTATCAATGCACCGATAAGCCTGGTAGAAACTCCCCAACTTGTTGTCCAGGCATTTTCAACTTCAAGATCTTTATTCTGGAACTTTATGTCAAAAGCTTTGGCAAAGTTTTGTCCCAGAAAATGGCTTGTACCGGCCTGAAGAGCTTTTTTATCACTCATCATACCTTCACAGGTATATGTGTTCTCAGCTCCAGGAAAACGTTCTCCTGCTGACTTTTCGCCTGCTATAACAGGAAGTGCAAGGATATCTGCCATTATGGACCTGTATACCTCAAGCATCTTGAGGGTTTCTTCCATGGCCTCATCCCTTGTAGCATGGGCAGTATGACCTTCCTGCCAGAGAAACTCCGAGGTACGCAGAAAAAGCCTTGGACGTTTCTCCCATCTCATTACGTTCGCCCACTGATTGATCAATATCGGAAGATCACGCCAGGACTGTATCCACTTGCTGTACATATGCCCGATAACAGTCTCAGAAGTAGGCCTTACTACTAAAGGTTCTTCAAGTTCATCTCCCCCTGCATGAGTAACAACAGCACATTCAGGGGCAAAGCCCTCTACATGCTCTGCCTCTTTCTCAAGAAATGAATTAGGTATCAAAAGAGGGAAATATGCATTAACGTGACCTGTTTCCTTGAATCTGTTATCAAAATGATCTCTTATAGACTCCCACAAAGAATATCCTGTAGGGCGAATGATCATACAGCCTCTTACAGGAGCATAATCAGCCAGTTCTGCAACCTTGATAATGTCAAGATACCACTGTGAATAATCTTCTTCTCGTGAAGTAATATTTCTTGCCATTTTCATTCCTCTCTAACTTTCAGAATTTTTCGCGGGGGGCACAATACAAAACCCTCACAACTTAAACACAAACATGTTAGGTATTTTAGTGCTTAAGTCCATAAACATGCAAGTAATCGCAATTTCATCAAGAAACCGGTTACAAGTTAATTTGCGGATCAAAGTCAGTTAACTTTATTATCAAAGTAGAGGATTAATGTTCACTAAGAGGTTTTGCTAATGAACGGGAATTCCCGCCTATTTATTTCCCCAGTCGGATCTTTTTACCATTAAAGCAATTTTTTTCCATAAAGAAAAGATCTTGAGTTCCCATATGTGCAGATCGAGACGGGCTCTTTCTATAGGAACCTGGTGCTCAAAGGTTATAACGGGAGATTTCGGACGAGCGAGAACCTGGCTTGGATAAACACTCCTGTGCCCACTGACAAAAAAGGCTGTGATCGAAGTTATGGCCGCTATCGCTGCCATATCTCCACCAAAGATCTCTATTGCCATTATTGTTGCAGCAACTGGTGTATTGGCACAGGCTGCCAACACGGCAATAAAACCGAGAGGCCCGTACAGGAGTGGGTTAAGGCCAAAGAGATTTGCAAAAGTTATCCCGGAAGTAGCACCTATGAAAAATATTGGCGTAACTATTCCCCCGCTACCTCCACAGCTTAGGGTAATACTTGTGATCAGTGATTTCCACAGAAATGCAAACATAGGTACATCATTACCTTTTATAGCAGAAAAGATAACGTTACTCCCAAGACCAAGATAATCTGTCCCTATAAACAAAGTCAGACCAAGTATTAAAGCCCCGCCAAGCAGAGCCTTTGACATAAGATTCATCTTGAGTTTATTAAAAAGTTTTTCGGTTAATGTAAGAACCTCGATGTGAGTAAGTGCAACCATTCCAAAGAATACACCCGCTGCGATCAAGATCAGAAAAGAAGGCATTGTAAACGATTCGGGAATACATGAAAGGGAAAAAGCAAAATAACTCAAACCTATATGTTTGGCAACCTGATAAGAAACAACACCGCTAATAAGTGATGGGAGCATTACATCATAGAACATCTGACCTATATAGAGGACTTCCAGACCAAAGATCGCACCGGCTATTGGAGTTCCGAAAACTGCAGCAAAACCGGCAGAAATACCGCATACTACAAGTTTTTCCCTGTCAACTTTGTTAAACCTCAATGTCTGTGCAAAAACAGAAGTCAGCCCCGCTCCGATCTGGGCTGCAGGCCCCTCTTTACCTGCAGAGCCTCCAGAAGCAAGTGTTATAATTGTTGTCACAAGCTTTACTGGAATAACCTTTATATCTATCCAGCCGGATTTTTCGTGAATTGCCGCTATAACCTTTTCGGTACCATGCCCTCTTGCATCCGGAGCAAAATAATATATGGACAGCGTACTCACTACAAGACCGATCGGCAGGAGAAAAAAATAAGCTTTTTCAGGAAGCATTGAAACATAGTGGATAGAAGCCTCGAGGCTGAGGATGAAAAAAGCGGTCATTCCACCAACAACTGTTCCTGCAATTATGGCAAGGACGACCCATTTGACAAGGGCATAAGCCAGGATAAACTGTTCTTTCGCGATATTTTCAAATCTTTGTTTCAGGACATATCACTCCAACGGCGGCATAAAAAAAAGACACCCTCATAAATCTTAAATCTGAGACAGGAGGGCCTCTTGAGTAAACCAACTGAATCTCATGAGAATACTATCACAAACCACAACCTCTCTGCAAAGAAATTTCATTAATTTCTAAAAGATCAAAGATCTGCTTCTTTTCCTTCAAGGAAGACCTTTACGATCTGCCATGCGGCAAGATCATCAATATCTCTCGGGGGCAGCTGGAGAAGGAAGGGGAAAATCCTCCTTAGAAATCCTGGCCTATGGATCTTCCAGTATAACCAGCGTGCTTGAATAGTAGTGTTCTTTTCATCGACTTCAATCGGAGATATATCCCTTGCTGAAAGCTCACTGATGATCTGAGAACTGGTTGTTCCACTTCCCACAATAATTTTTTCAATGCCAGTAAAGTCCTTAATATCAATGGTTCCTTCTATTAGACTTTTTCCCAGTTCTCCAATAGCTGAAAATGCCATAATTTCTGCAATACTGGAAGGCAGATAACCTCTAAAGATGCCAGAAGCTTTCAATGAACCTGTTTTATCCACAAGCGCCCAACCAGTTTTATCTTTTCCAGGATCTATGCCTATATACATATTCAATCTCCGATCGTAGATGCCCATCTTGAATATAGCCACATCCATTGCCCTGGGTATTTTTCTATCCATTCGCTGAGGACGCTGTTTGCCTCAATAACAGATCTCTCGATATCAGAACCAGAATCATTCCCCGATGGATACTCCAGTTGAGGCAGGATATACAGATCATGATGTATCCCGTCTTCTCTTCTGATCATAAAGACCGGTACGACGGGACTTCCAAACCTGGAAGACATTTTGAATGGACCGTAAGGAGTACTGGCTGGCAAACCAAGAAACGGTGCAATTATCCCCTTTTGCCTTACATCCTGGTCGATAAGCACTCCAAGGATCTGTTTTTCCCTGAGACAACGAAGAGCAGATTTCAGATCAAACCCACGGCTAATTGTATGAACACCATAAAGTTTTCTTGTGTGTATTATCAGGTCAGTAATCCTCTCATCTCTCTGTTCAGCACCTATAGCTTTCATAGGATAACCTCTGGAGGCTACATAAGCTGCAAGCATTTCCCAATTTCCAATATGAGCTGTAAGAAAGATAACCCCTTTGTTCCTGGAAAAAGCATCTTTCAGGTTTTCTTCTCCATGAAACTCGATCAGCTCATCAAGATCAAGCTTCTTACTGGACATCCGCAATATTTCAGCAACTGAACGGCCCAGATTCGAATATGAGTCCCTGACGATCTTTCTGGCAGTGGTTACACCAACACCGAGCGCTTTTACAGCTCTCATTTCCGCTGCATCCACTTTTTTCCTGCTGAAAAACCAGAGCAGTTTACCAATGTAACTTCCAATTGTAATAGATAGTTTCAAAGGCAGATTTGAGAAAAGCCACCTGAAAATACATAAGAGTAACCATATAAGTTGTTTTGAAGATCTCAAGAACTCATTCCCCCGAAAATAAACTACGGTAGATTATATACCCAAATGATTTTAATATCTTTTTTTTTAAGCTATACTTAAAGTATCAGAATATTTGGGAGGTGCTGAATAATGCTTACAAGAATACTATACCCTATAGATCTTTCACCAGGATCCCAGAATGGTTTATCCTGGGTGGCGAACAGGGTACTGCAGAAAGAATCTAAACTGGTGGCAGTACACATTGTAGATACTGCTGCGGGAGTTGACACTCCCAGATATGTACATGATGCCAGAATAAGTCTGCAGACATTGTGTGACACTATAATAGCTCCCGATATATCATGCAAGATCATTGTCAAAGCCGGTAACATAATGGAAGACCTGCCGGATATCGCAAACTCTGAAGATTGCTCTTTCGCTATCCTTCCTGCAAAGAAAGGACAAGACCTTACACCACTCGTCAAAAAAATGGCCATTCCACAGTTTCTTCTGAGATCCAGAAATGGAGTCTATCCTCAGGAGGACGTTTTTTCACGAATTGTCATAGCTGTAGATCTATCTCCTGAAAGAACAGATTTTCTTCTTTCAAATGTGAAAGATATTCTGTCGGATTCAGGAATAGATTCAAGAATTACACTGCTTCATGGTGTCCCGCTTGAAGATGCTCAGGAATCCCAGAATATTGTTAATGCAGCAACTAATGCTCTGGAAGAAGTTAAAGAAGAAGTTAAACAATGGAATCCTTCAACTGATTCTGAAATAATTAGTGGCCAGCCTGAAGAGGAGTTACCCGCGAAAATAGAAAGTCTCGACCCAACTCTTCTTGTGGTGGGACTTGGAGTTCATGGTGAAATGTGGGAACTGATACTGGGAAGTACTGCAGAAGCATTGATCAACAAGACAACCTGTCCGGTATTGATAATTCCGGCATAAACCATAAGCTGCAGTTGACACGTATACCCCCTATAGGTATAATTCTTACGAATTATCACATATGGGAGGGTATATATTGAGGTATTTGTATGGCTTTGCATATTTCATTGTCATCATTGCAGGACTTAGATTCCCCATTCTTGGAATTTTTGTATTTTCTTTTATGGGTTTAATTATATTAGCTGGGAAAAGGAAGAAGTGGTGCTCTTCTTATTGCCCGAGAGGAAGTTTTCTTGATCTTTTCATGTCAAAGGTTTCACCCCGAAAACCAATTCCTCGCTGGCTAATGGGAAGAAATTTTAAACTAATTGTATTGTCTGTTTTTGTCCTTCTTTTTTTGACGCAGTTATATTTTGCAGGTTTACTTGGTTCCTGGCCTGAAAATGGCGCGATGAGGCTCGGAATGGTTTTTGTGAGAATGTGCATTCTTTCTTCCGCCCTGGCTATTCCCCTTGCTTTGTGGAAAAATCAGCGAACATGGTGCGCATTCTGCCCAGTTGGTAATCTCCTTCGCAAATAAGAGTGGCTGTTATCCCAATGTAACTGAAATTTAGAAGGTGAAGGGCTTTTCAAAGCCCTTCACCTTCTTTTTACTAAAAAATCAGCCTTTTATTTCTCAAATCAGCTTCAGAGGGATAACTGCTTCGGGATTGATCAGACGGAAAGTAAATGATTCTGTAATGAAAAGAGTGACAGTCTCTTTGTTCCTGCTCTGGTATCCTACAGAATAATCCTGTCCAAGAACCATTTCCATATCTCCACCGCGCAGAGATACCAGGTATGACCCCTCGATCGAAGGCGAAAGTATTATGCCTCCATCAATAATGCTGGTGACACTCCTGCTTAATGGGTAACCTGCGGATTTGCTATATATATAGGTCCAGAGCTCCTCATCAGCTACCAGGGCATAAGGGCCTTCTACTGAATTCTGCCCCATTTTTCTGCATGCCCTGCTTAAAACTTCCATCAGCGAATCCCTGGGTCCCTCCATACTGTTATTATCAGCAACTGAAGATATCCCCGCTATACATCCCTGTTCAAAGCCTTTGTAAACAGCCTTTTCTTCAAAAAATGCAATTTCTCTGGAAGCTGTTTCCAGTTCAGACAGATCGGGATCTTTGGAACCTCTGGTTATATTGTCCAGTTCCCATGTATTCAGATCAAACATTACCCTGACTTCGGTAAGAGGCATGACTTTATGTATACCAAAGGTGACCTTTTCTTTATTACCCTCAGGGACTTCTATTCTTCCGAGAGAATGAGCTGCATAATCCCAACCGAACGGACCGGAAATATCAACGAATTTTCTCGCAGACAAGTTTGACCTGAGAACCCTGGTTACCTGTTCATCGATCTCAGACCATGCTTTGTCTGTAATATTTGAAATTGAACGTTTCAAAATATCCATTTACCGTTACCTCCCTCTTTTGAAAGTTTAAAATATCTACCGAAGTCTACCAATATTGAGACTTCCGGATTTTGATCCTTCCGATTCAGGAGAAGTCTGGTCACTTTCCCCCGGAACTTCCTCGATCTCGGTTATAGGTGCGCTGGTAAAAAGATAGGTCCTTAACTGCTCATCCCATGCAGGCATATTCCTTCTGAGCCATTCAAGAACCATACAGGCATGCTCGATCTCTTCATCCCTGTTATGTTCAATCACAGCCTTAAGATCAGGATCCTGCGTAGTAGCAGCTCTCTGTTGATACCAGTCAACAGCTTCGAGCTCTTCCTTGATGCTGTTCAGGGCTCTTGTAAAATCTCTTGTCTGTTGCTGCAGTTCCTCAACTGGTTCATGATAGTTGGACATGAAATCCTCCTCCCTCAGTTTGCATTAAAGAATGCAACTATTTGGCTATATTTTATTATAACAGCGTTATGCATCTTTACCATGATCTAAATTAAGCAGATTCATAAGATTATCCATTCTGAAAAAGAACAGAGCCTTTATAAAACCTTCATTTTTAAGGGGATTACTCTCGAAATAGAACAGATCACTTTCAGTATTGTAACTACTGAAAGCAAAGGATGGTATCTTATTGTCAGACAAAGCATGGACAGCCTTTGTCAGGTCCTGCTCGAGAGAGACTGACGAACGAACAGGAAGGACCTTTATTACTCGAGATAGATCTCTAAGATAATAACTGGAATTTTTGCGCTTTCTTCCATCTCGTGCCATTTTCCTGTCAAGATCTTTCGCGGCAGAAGCAATATAGACATAATATCCGCTTCTGAAATATCTTTTCTCATGTGAAGAGACAGAGACTGACTGAACATTTTCCAGCTCAAGTATGACCAGGTAACTACCCCTGTCTCCAGATTCCTTTTCCATTACAGCCCAGGGTATCTCAAGACTTCCCCCAACACGGCTTACCTTAAGATCATTTTCCCAATATACTGGAACGGGAAAAATATCCAGTAAATCCCTGGCGGATGAAAGATACTTTGCAAATAAAGGATCTGTATGAAAATCAGGAAGGAAATAACGTGGGAAAGGGGATTGAATGATAAAAAGTATACCGCATCTATATCCCTTTTTGGCCAGTTCCGCCAGTTCAATAATGTGTCTGCTCGCCCTTTCGGACGGAGAATCCGGAAACATGGCGATATCTTTACCGAAGAGTGTGCAGGACTTGACCTCAAGATAGTAATCATTCTTCCCGTCATGCAGAAGAAAATCGAACCTGCTTCTTTTGTATTTTACCTCGGCTCGTTTTACCTTCCACCCTTCGAGACCATTGATCATGTTATTTGAAACAAGCCATTCAGCAAGAGAATTTGCTGAATGGGTATCAAGCATGATCGGATGGTCTTCAACAATAACAGCCAAAACTGTATAATCCGTTTTTCTTTTAGAATCAGCCCGTTTTTTACTTATCATAAGTTTTCGACCTGGGAAAAGTAATTCCCAGAGCCTTCCCGGATTAGGCAGGAATGCTAATATGATGTTACCATTCAACAGGCATTCCACAATGAACCTGTTCGGTCTACGTATGAATATAGCGTGCTGTATCTGCGAAGGATCAACAAGTCTGAAGTCACTCATGTATAAAACCTTTCATTGAGAAATACTGACCCCTCTGCCTGAAAGAAGAGCTTCAGCTATTGAAAACAGTCAGAGACAGAGTATTCTTACTGACGGTCATATAGATCTTTTCGGCCTGACCCCCACCTTAATATTTACCCACAGAAGAGTTTTGCAGCGAGAGGAACCATTATCACTATAACAACTATTCTGATAATATGAAAAAGAATTACTACAGGAGCATTTGCCCCGGTGTCAACTGCGGCGATACCTAACCCCGATAAACCCCCCGGAGGCATTGCAAAAAATGCAGTAAAAAGATCAATATCAAAAAACTTTGCAAATAGATATGCCATAACAAGACTGAAGACAAGAAGAATAAAACCATATGCAATGGCTACAGGAACAAGCCGCGGTATTGTTTTCAGTGAAGAAAGATCAACACTGGTCACTATCACATAAGCTACAAGCAACTGTGCGGTAACAGACAACCAGCCAGTATTATGATCCGGCAATCCTGTAAAATACTTGACCAGAAGACCAGCTACAAGACCTCCTATCAAAGCCCCCGCAGGAACTTTTGCCGCAAAACCAGCAAGACCTCCTGCTATGACCACAGTAAGACTGAGAATTCTGTTCTTTATTGAAGGACCTGTATCACTGTTCATACTCATCACTCCTGCTATAGCGATCATATAGCCTCCATAGAAAAATCAGGGAGGAATATATTCCTCCCTGATTTTGTCACATTTGTGAAGATCACGCCATCAGAATTACCTGTTAGAAAATCAGCTTAAGAGTGTAAGCATGGTTCCGGCAGCGACAGCGGTACCGATGACACCAGCGACATTAGGTCCCATGGCATGCATCAGCAGGAAGTTGGTTGGATTCTCCTGCTGGCAGATCCTCTGAACAACCCTGGCTGCCATTGGTACTGCAGAGACTCCTGCTGCTCCTATCATGGGGTTTATCTTGCCTCCGCTGAGCACTTTCATGACCTGACCGAGAACGGTACCTCCTGCTGTACTGGCTATGAAGGCCACAAGACCGAGAACTACTATCTTTATGGTGGCAAGGGTCAGAAACTGGTCGGCATTCATTGTGGCTCCTACTGTTATTCCAAGAAATATGGTCACTGTATTGAGTATCTCGTTCTGGGCTGCCTGGTTCAGCCTCTCTGTAACTCCGCATTCCCTCAGAAGGTTACCGAACATCAGAAGACCTATCAGGGGAACTGACGCGGGAAGTATCAGCCCTGCCGCCACTGTGGACACTATGGGGAAAAGTACTCTCTCAAGCTTGGAAACAGGCCTGAGTGAATCCATACGGATGGCCCGGTCCTTCTTCGTGGTCAGAAGACGGATCACAGGGGGCTGGATGAGGGGAACAAGTGCCATGTAGCTGTACGCGGCTACTGCTACTGCTCCCAGTATCTGCGGCGCAAGCTTGAGGGTAAGGTATATGCTGGTGGGGCCGTCCGCTCCTCCTATTATGGCTATGGAGGCGGCTTCCTTGACGTTGAATCCAAGCATCAGGGCCCCGAATAGGGCTACGAACACTCCGAGCTGCGCTGACGCTCCAAGAAGAAATGTTATGGGATTGGCCAAAAGGGGCGCAAAATCCGTCAGCGCTCCTACTCCCATGAATATTATTACGGGATATATCTCGTGGCGCGTTCCAAAAAATACGTAATATAAAAATCCTCCTTCATCCATTATTCCGGATAAAGGGATGTTGACGAGTATGCATCCGAATGCTATGGGCACAAGCAGCAGGGGCTCGAAATTCTTCCTTATGGCTAAATAAAGCATCACAAACGCCACCAGAAGCATGACTACGTTTCCCCACGTCAGCCCTGCAAATCCGGAATCCCCGAGGATCTTCCCCAGGGCCATGGTATATACTCCCATAGGTCCTGCCTCTCTTTCCCTGTCTGTACTCTGAAAAGGTCTGCCGATATTATTTATTAAAAAATAAAGGCTGCCTTCATGCATGTACACGACTGTCTATTAATAATGGCTCTTATATAAGCCTGGAATTACTGTTTCTGCATCTTATATGTGGCTCTTAACCCTTAACTCTGTTTCTAACTTCTTTGTAAGGGGTCTACGAGATCACTGCGAGTACGTCTCCGCTGTTGACGGAATCTCCGTCCCTGGCTTTTATCTCGCTCACTGTGCCTGCTACTGGCGCGCTTATCTCGTTTTCCATCTTCATTGCCTCGAGAACGAGAAGAAGGTCTCCGGCCTGGACACTGGCTCCTGTCTGTACTGCTACCTTCAGGATCTTGCCGGGCATGGGGGATTCTACTGGTGTTCCTCCTCCGCCTCCGGATGGTGCTGGTGCGGGAGCCGCTGCTGGTGCGGGTGCCGGCGCTGGTGCTGATGCGGGTGCAGGTGCGGGGGCTGCCGGTGCTGGAGCCTGCGGCGCTGCTGCTGCCTGTGCCTGGCCTGCTCCCATCTCCTCGACTTCTACCTGGTAGGTGGTGCCGTCTACTGTGACTTTATACGTTTTCACCATTGTTCTTCTTAAACCTCCTGTTTGTTCTCCTGAAACAAAGGGGATATTTTATTATTTATTACTACTGACTAACTTAATAAATAAATAGATATATCTCTACTCATTCCTTGTCTTGTCATGATTTCTACTTTATTTACCTTAAAACTTATCTCATTAAGACCTTTTTTATACTTATACTTGAGTAACTGTCAGGAACGGTCCTGTTTCCACACCTGACGGTCAAGGGTTGACAGTCCCTCCATCAGGGCTGCCTGCTTCCAGAAACTTCCTGCTGTCCTGCCATGCGTACCTACGGGGGTTATGCTCTTTATCCTGAATCCGGCGCTGCCGGCGCTCAGAAGGGCTCCTGTTATTGCTGCTATTACCTTCCCCCTGTCCGCTGAAGGCTGGGCGGGGCTGACCTCGGGCTTTGCTGCGGCGGTGGGTGCGGAGGTAGAAGGAGATGATGCTCTGCTGCTGCCTTTGCTGCCTTTGCCTCCGGGTTCACTGCCTCTCTCAAACGCGGCTGCTAAATACCTTACGCCTACTATGATGAAGGTCAGTCCTCCAAGTACGCAGAACACTGTCACGAAGGCTATGGTGGACAGGCTTATGGCTCCTGCTATGCCTGTTGAAAAATAACTTGACATACTCTCCATATGCTATATCTTCCTTCCTCTTATCGATGCCTCTCTACTGGGGCATGACTGCGTGCTTCTTGCGGGGATGACTCTGCCTCTTGCTGCTGCTGTTGACTAATGCAAGGTACACTTCTCGCCTGGTCTCCTCGGGTAAAATTACCCTGTCTACGAGTCCGCGCCTGGCTGCCTGGTAGGGGTTGGCAAAGGCCTTACGGTACTCCTCTATCTTCTGCTGGCGCATCTGCTGCTGGTCCTCTGCGCTGGCTATGTCCCTCCGGAATACTATGTTGGCGGCTCCCTCGGCTCCCATTACTGCTATCTCGGACTGGGGCCACGCGAGGACTGTGTCTGCTCCAAGGGCCTTGCTGCACATCCCAAGATAGGCGCCTCCGTATGCTTTCCTCAATACTACTGTTATGAGCGGCACTGTGGCTTCGCTGTAGGCATAAAGAAGCTTGGCTCCATGACGGATTATTCCGCCCCACTCCTGAGAGGTGCCGGGCAGATAGCCGGGAACGTCTACAAAACTTACTATGGGAACGTTAAATGCATCACAGTGCCTTATGAACCTGCTGGCCTTGTCGGAACAGTCTATGTCAAGACATCCGGCCATCTTGCTGGCCTGGTTGGCTACTATGCCTATTACCTGACCGCCTATGCGGGCATATCCGGTCACTATGTTGGTGGCCCACATGGGCTGGACTTCAAGAAAATGACCGTTATCTACTACTCCCTTTATTACTTCATGGACATGGTAGGCACGGTTGGGATTGGTGGGGACTATCTGACGAAGCTCAAGGGCCAGCCTGTAAGGATCGTCTCCGGTCTCCTCCGCGGGGGGCTCTTCCATGTTGTTGGACGGAAGATACGAGAGTACTTCCCTGACCTGGTCGAAACATTCCTGCTCGCCTGATGCAAAAAAATGCGCATTCCCGCTCTTTGCATTGTTGCTCCGGGCTCCGCCAAGGCTCTCACTGGTAACTTCCTCTCCTGTGACTGCCTTGATGACTGATGGTCCGGTTATATGCATTATGCCTGTCTTGTCTACCATGAATATGTAATCTGTTAGGGCGGGGCTGTATACGGCTCCTCCGGCTGTGGGACCGGCTATTACGGAAAGCTGCGGTATTACTCCGCTGGATATGGTGTTGCGGTAGAATATCCCTCCGTATCCGTCAAGGGAATCCACTGCCTCCTGGATCCGGGCTCCTCCGCTGTCATTTATGCCTACTACGGGACTTCCATTGGTCAGGGCAAGATCCATTACCTTCCAGATCTTGTGGGCATGCTGCTCGCCAAGTGACCCTCCAAGGACTGTAAAGTCCTGGCTGAATACGTATACCTTCCTGCCCCCTACTGTGCCCCAGCCGGTTACTACTCCGTCTCCGGGATACTTCTTGTTCTCCATTCCAAAATCTGTGCACCGGTGCTCTACATACTGGTCTATCTCTACAAAACTGCCGCTGTCTAACAACAGCTCTATGCGCTCCCGAGCTGTGAGCTTACCCTTTTCCTTCTGCTTCGCGACGGCCTTCTCGCCTCCGCCTCTAAGGCTGTCTTCCCGCCTTGATTCCAGCTCCTCGCATAACTCCTCTATGCTTCTTTCCGGCATCTCGGATATGCCTCCTTTCAATCTCTTGTCGGCGTGTTAATTTGATCTTTCAGAAAGCTCAAGCAGTATTCCGCCTGTAGACTTGGGATGAACAAAGGCTATTCGGCATCCTCCGGCACCATCTCTGGGTTTCTCATCAATAAGTCTTACCCCTTTTTCTTTTAATTCTGCAAGGGCTTCCTCAAGGTTATCCACTCTAAGCGCGATGTGATGAATACCCTCTCCTTTTTTCTCGATGAATTTACTTACAGGACTCTCTTCAGAAGTTCCTTCAAGTAATTCGATCTCTGTGTCCTTCAATGGAAGAAAAGCAGTTTTGACTTTCTGCTCTTCGACTTCTTCCACGTCAACACACTTGACCCCCATGGTATCTTCCCAGAACTTTAAAGACTCTTCAATGCTCTTTACAGCAACTCCGATATGATCGACCACTGTGGGTTTCAATCTTATTTCCCCCTCAAAAATAGTATTTACTTCAATTATTTTTTGCTTTTAAATTATATATTAACAGATATTTTGAAAATATAAAATCCTAAAGAATTCAGTTATCGTTTATACCGCAAAGCTACTATTTACTTTTGCTGAATTTTTAAATATTATATTTTTTCATAAAAAAACCGGGTCCACAAAGGATCCGGCTTTGAAAGAGTTTTATACTTTAAAAAACTTCGAACCCCGGTCTGAATATCAGTACAGAGCAATGGGCATATCTTGCAACATTCGTTGCAGTGCTCCCTACGACCAGCCTTTCAATTGCACTTTGCCCTTTATATCCGATAATTATGAGATTATAGTTATCATCTTTTGCTTTTCTTATGATAACATCAGAAGGGTTGCCTTCTTCCACTATGACCTCATGGCAATGCTCTACGGAATCCGGAGATGTTTTTTTTGCTTTGCTGATGTAGTATCGTATCTTCTTTTTTGCGATATCTGAAATCTCAACATCCATTTCCGGTGGCAGCCACGGCTCATATCCTTTCCACAATGTAGGATGTGGGAGAACATGAATAAAATTCGTCTCAACATCAAGTCTTTCTGAAATAGAACATGCATACTGAACAATATTTTCAGACATTTTACTCAGGTCGACCGCAACAAGGACTTTTTTAGGCACTTTAACCCACTCCTTTCAGATTTTTGCAATTTATTAAATAAAATTGCACATAAAAAGGGAGTGCACCATCGCTCTAATACAATAAACCCTCCCGGGAAAAAGTGCAACTGTAATAAACAGGATAAACAATCGTTCAATTTGAATGTAAGGGACTGAATCTAATGGATATATTATTCATCATATTCAATATGATAATCGGCGCATCTATGGGATCTTTTCTGAACGTGGTAGCAACACGTACCGAAAAAGAACTATCATGGTGGGGAAAGGAACGGTCCAAATGTCCTGATTGTGAGCACCAGCTCGGGTTATCTGATCTGATACCTGTTTTTTCCTACCTTTTTCTTCTTGGGAAATGCAGATATTGTGGAAAACATATAAATATAAAATATTTTCTT